>ERZ1292629.677-Hain-H43-01um-R1-677-length-37756-cov-32_pt1 | contig 37756 bp, 47 predicted proteins | sample MGYA00564399_ERZ1292629 | MGnify/ENA primary metagenome ERZ1292629 (study PRJEB36523, sample SAMEA6512636) | groundwater metagenome | collected 2019-01-08 | study: AquaDiva: Metagenomics assemblies of 32 groundwater samples
CAATCAAGATATGACAATATCAGAAGCGATTATTTGTGGAGAAGAGGCTCGCGCATTAGAGATGGCTGAAGAGATGGCGGAGAAAATAATTTTAATAAATAGAATAAAAAGAACAAAAAGTAAATATGGCTACAACACCAATATTCTTTCAATGGAATCACAACAAAAAGGGAAATGCGCAATCTGTTGTAAAGAAAAGGGGATTCATGGATTAGTGGTAGATCATGACCATAAAAGTGGAAAAGTAAGAGGACTTTTATGTAATTCTTGCAATAAGGCGTTAGGCTTCTTTCAAGACGACATAGAGATATTAACGAACGCAATAAACTACTTAAATAACATTTATGGAGTTGAATCAAGAATATCTAAAACTTCTTCCAAAAGAATTGCAGATAGAAATCTCTGAGAATATATTCAGAAAAGACTTTTCTGAAAGTGAAAAAGCCAATATACAAAAAGAACTAATAAAATCGTTTTCTGAACTTAAACAACAGGGAAAAAGAAACGATTTAACTTCTGCCGAATGTTCGGCAAAAGTTGGAAGAATTACAGACTTGGTTGGAAAAGTATTTAATGAAAGTGGAGATAATGTAGAAAAAAGACAACAGATAGTCGATAGTGGAAACGAAAAGCTCATAAAGAAAATGGACGAGACAGGCAACGTCAACCGTGCTTATACGGAATTAAAGCAAGAAAAGCGAAACGAAGGCTTGCAGCAAAGAAGTGCTGAATTACCGAAAGAGATTTTTCAAGTCATCTACGCCGATCCGGCATGGCAATATGAAAATTCAGGACTAAACGGAGGAGCTGAAAGCCATTACCCGACAATGAGTATTGATGAGATGTGCGCGATGGGAGTTAAAAACATCACTGATGGAAATTGCGTTTTATTTATGTGGACGACGAATCCATTGTTGCAAGACGCTTTTAAAGTAATGAGCGCATGGGGCTTTGAATACAAGACAAACCTTGTATGGGTAAAAGAAAAATCTAATTACGGTAAACTCGGATTTTATGTCTATGGACAGCATGAATTGCTTTTAATCGGAACAAAAGGGTCGATGTTGCCTATTGGCGAAAAACCAAAGAGTATAATTCAAGGAGAAAACAACATCCATAGCAAAAAACCGGAATGCGTCTATGACATTATTGAAACGATGTACCCGAATTTAAAATATGTTGAACTGTTCGCAAGAAACGCAAGGGACGGTTGGCGGTCTTGGGGGAATCAAGTATGAGACCGGAAAAATCATATAATGGACAGTTAATGAAAACCGGAAAGACGAACGAAGACATAATCCTTAATTGGCTACAAACACTCGGAAGGGACGTGATTGACTTCAGAGAATTCAGACTAGCTCAAAGAATAGATGTCGATTTCGGCATTGAAACGCTGGATAAAAATATACTTTTGGCAGAAATAAAATCAGACAAATGGATAAGTGAAAGCGGAAATTTGTGTTTTGAGAATAATAGAATCAATCACTTCGCGGATAATAAATGGTTTTACCTTGGATGGGGTTGGAGAAGTCCGGCACAAAATCTAATAGTAAGAAATCCATTAAATGGCGAGACTTTCATATTTGACTTCTTTCTGCTTAGAAAAGAAATCGCAAAAATTATTGGAGAAGAGGGAAAGAATACTAAAATAATAATCACCGAGACCGACAATCAAAAGACAACCTTCAATTTTCTTATCCCGATGATTAAATTAAAATCGTACAAGAAATATTTTATTAACTAAAAAGCAATAAGTTTAGATATAACTTGAACAATATGTTTTGGATTATAAAAGACGTGGCGATTGACAATTTATAAATTATTTTCTATTATACACGTATAATCAACTTGTGAAACACAAACACCAAATAACTTTTTGCGCTTTTTCTCACAAGTTGAAACGCAATGGATATTTGGTGCTTTTGTTTAAATCGTATGTTTAAAGATTTAACTGGTGAAAGGTTTGGTAAAATAAGAGTTGTTTCTTTTGCAGGAAAGAACAAGCGGAATCATTTTGTTTTCAATTGTGAATGTTTGTGTGGTAAAAAAACAGTAGTAACTAAACATAAATTGATGTCAGGGCATACAAAAAGTTGTGGTTGCAGTAGAGAAGAAAAAGGTCGAAAACAACTCCAAACACACGGGATGAGCGCAACTGTTTTTTATAATATTTGGATAGGCTGTAGAAAAAGGTGCAATTACATTAAAGACCAAAACTACAAAAATTATGGATCACGTGGTATAAAATGTAATTGGAATAATTTCGAGGACTTTAAAAATGACATGCACGAGGAATACCAAATACATTTAAAAATACATGGGGTAAAAAATACAACACTTGAAAGAATAGATAATAATGGAAATTATTGTAAAGAAAATTGCCGATGGGCAACAATGAAAGAGCAGGCCAATAACAGAAGAAACACTATTTTTTTGGATTTTAATGGTAGGACAACAATCGGGCAATTATCAAAAATATACTCCATAAACTACCAATTGTTATATGCAAGGATTATTGAACATAATTGGGATGTTGAAAAAGCACTAACCACGCCAGTATTGAATAGTAGAAAAGACCATTTACATCAACACAACTAGCCAACTTGTTTCAAGAGAGGAAATGTTCCGTGGAATAAAAAAAATAATTAAAAAGACGGTCGTTTAAAGCCGTCTTTTTAAAGAATTATATATGCCTGTCTTTTCTGAAAAAACTAAAACAATCTTGATAATTATTAGCGTGGTCTTTGCTCTTTGTTTTTTAAATAGTTTCACAGACTATGAAAGCCCTGAACGAGACTATGATAATTGTTATCCTGGTGGATGTTAGCGCAACCGTTGATACTCCTTAAATATGGTCGCCGTCATCAATCCGCCCGCTTTCAATTCTTTTAATTTAGTCAGTAATTCTTCGCCCTGCAATCCCTCTGTAACAAATAGTGCCTGCTCAACACGAGCCATTGTTTTAGACTTATCAACCACATCATCGATAATCTTTGCCTTATTCTCATCTGGCATTTTTTTATACTCTTCTTTTGAAAAAAGAGACGTCAATTTGTCCTCTGTAATTTCACCGGCTCTTTTCCACAGCTCGGTGTTTTGTTCTGGAGTAAGACCGCTATAACCCTGCTTGTCGCCAAGTAAAGTCGGAGAAACTTCATATCCAGCATCCCACATGCGTCTTAATTCTGAAGTAACGGACGTGATTGTCTCCCTGTATGGTCTTGTTGGATCAGCCAAAACTTCTAAAAAATTACCAACACGTTCTTTCTCTTTGCCAAAAACAGTGACTTGTGGTTCTAGTGTTTGTCTAACGCCTGGTATTCTAGCTTTTACCTTTTCATCGACTGAGACAGCACGTCTTTCCATGGGATCGATTGCTCTGGAAATATCAGAGACAATCGTTGGGATGGAAGACGAAACAAGGCTTCCTAAATAACCCTCCGCATAACGCTTTGGATCATTAAGTGCATTTATGGACTGGTTTAAACCACTCAAAAACGTACTCTCTAAAAAAGATTTTCCGCCAGTCGCCAATGCTGTTGCCATGGCCTTGGTTACACTTCCTTCATCTTTTAAGTTCTTTTCAAATGCGCCTCCAACAAGTAATAAGTTACCAGCTGGACCCAAAACTTGAACAGAACGCCATTTATCTCCTATTTTAATAGAATTGGCTTTTCGTCCCTCAATTTCCCAAAGTTTTTGCTCTTTTTCTGTTTTGGGGTATGAAAGACTTATTAGTCCGGCAGCCATCAAAGACGAACCAATTGCCATAATACCTGAACCGGTTATACCCCTACCAATTCCTTCTGAAAATAACTTTTGATCAAACCGCCCCTTACCAACATTTTCTATAATTGTTTTTACAACTCCAATCGGTGAATAATTTATGACTTGCATTGCAACAGCCGACGGAGTTCTACCAAAAGGAACGATAATTTCTCCTATTTTTATATCTGGGCCGAGTTCTTTTTCCCCAATTTTTTGAATCGAACTTGCCGCGTCTCCTAATGATGTTTTATTTTGAAAAACGGCAGTCTCCGCGTCTAACAAAGCATATCTAAGCATTTCATCTGTCGGATTCTCAACTAATTCCTCAATTTTATCTATATATGCACTGCCATGTAAATTAAGTGTTTTTGCTTTAGCTATTGCTTGTTTGTAAATTGAGTTGGCTTTAGTCCCGTAAAAAAACGGCTGGTCTTCGGCTCCAATTATTCTAAATATAGTTTCTTCATAGGTTTGCATTGCCTTTGCAACTTTGCTTTTACCAAAGTTCACTCGTTTATAATCAAGTTTTATACCTAAGTCACGATCAGAATAACCTGTCTTAAAATATGTCCATCCCTTTTCAAAGCCCTCTCTTATGCCTTTTGTATATCCCTTTATGGTTAAAGTGGTTGTCCTTTTTTTTGTGAAAAGAGCAGTAACTTTATCAATTGCAACTGCTGGTATGTCTTTTATTTTTTCCATCCCCACGTGAGTTAGATTAGAAAAAATATTTAAGCCACTTGTTTTCAATCCGGTCAATAACCCAGCCTTCCAAATAGAAATCGCCTTTGCCATGATAGTTGATGGGATTAAATCAACAATACTATTTTGCAATTCCTTGAACCTCATTGCTTTTTCTGTCCCCTCTGGCATTGCCTCAATTGCTTTCATTTCTTCGACAATTTTGCTGGCTTGTTCACCCGTTAATTCTGGTATCTTTTTTCTCAGTCCGTTTGATCCGAGATAGGATTTTTCTATGGCTGCATTATATTTTTGAATTTCCATCGCCGCAAATTTAACCTGTCCTTCAGGAGTAAGCCGACCTAATATTGAGGCGGCCTGGACCGAGCGTCCCAATTCGGTTAATTTTTGCGCAGTCGAGTTTGCTATTTCCGCCGCCTTATCATACAAAGCGTTTTTTATTGTTATGTCTGTTGCTTGAGTGGCCTGGTCGCCATAGTGTTTAATTAGTTCAGAAGCAATGGCAACCGCATTATCATCAGTTCCCGTCTCTGCAATTTTTTCCGCGGTAACAATGTCGTCTTTTATCAAATTTTTCGCTTTGATTGCTAATTCATCGGTACTTCTTGGTATATATTGACCAGCGACTTTAGTCGCTTCTGGATAAACCTCTTTAACACTTGTGACGAATCCGCGCTCTCTAGTTGTAGGACCAGAGTTAATATTACTAGCTTTTTGTAATGGTAACTCCTTCGCTAGACTTGCTTCTTTTAATAAAATATCCGTCACATTGCTTTTGCTTGTTACCGGGACAAGAGTTTCTGCGAGATATTTTAATTCATCAGCTGTTTTTGTCTTAAACATCGGACGTAATAATTCAACTATTTCGCTAACTCCCTTGGATCTTGCTATAAGTTCGGCTGTCTCCTTTTTACCACCAATAGGAGTTAAATCCATTGCTGTTATACCAGCAACACCTAAAACACCGAGAGCCATTGAACTGCCTTTATTGACCCCAAAACCTTCAACTTTTTCCTGCGCTTCTTTTTGTCGTAAAAAAATACCTTTAACGGGCTCTTCTCCCATTAAAAACTTTTCCGTTTTTGTTTTTGGAGTGTAAACAGGTTCAACTGTTTTACCTTGTGCTAATGACATTATTCCGGCGGTTGGCTCAAGAGCCACGGAAGTTATTGCCCTAGGAACAGATTGAGCAACACTTTTAACAAACGATCCCGCCTTTGAAATAGCTTGTCCGGTTTTTGCCATATCGGCACGTTGTTGATCTTCTTGTGCCATCGACGTTTTCATTGTTAGGGATAGTCCCGCTTGGAATTTTGCTTTTGATTCATCAGATGGTTGCGCGGCTCCTTCCGCGTATTCTTTTTTTACGGCATTTATAACATTGCCCGTAACGGACTCCACCCACTGGCCGGCTTTATTTAAATAGGTTTCCAATTTGTCTGAAAATAACCCCATATAATTATAAATCTTCAAAATTTAAACTATCACCCGTGGAACCGGAGACCTTTTTATTAATAACTTGCGGTTGCTCGTTACCCAACCACATTTTATAATCTTTTGATAAGTCATCCGGCAGGATTCCTTCAGTATTATATCTATCAGAAAACCACTTTACATAGTCCGAATTGAAATTTCTTGATTTAACTTCTTTTAACATTGTTTGATAATCTTCAACGGTCTTTTGTTTTACAGGATTCTCTGTTGTTGGCTGAACAACGCCTTCTTTCAACCGCCCCCTGACATATCCGACAATAGCCTGACTATTAATCGGCAGTTGTCTATTATCCGTTACCGTTAAATCACCTCTGGCGTTGCTCTCATAAGCCGTTATATTTCCATTTTCATCGAGCGATTTTACAATAAATGCGTGCCCGTATTGTGTTGGATTTCCAGTTCTCGAAACATCTGAACCGTTTGTGATAACAAGATCGCCGACCTGTAATCCTTGGGTGCCCATCGTTCCGTTTCTCTGTACCCACTTTGTTTTTTCCGCAATAGGGTTTCCCATCTTTTCGCCATTTGCTATGGAATCGTATTTTCTAAAGGCAAAATATCCGCATTGACCAGTGGTTTCATTTCCTTTTATTCCAACATCGGAAGTTTGTAACGTACCATTATTAGTTGACGGAGTTGTTGTGTTTTCCGTTCCATACGGAGTCACCCACTTATTTGACGCTGCGTCCCACTGCATGGTTTTATCATCGATGACCGCCAATTTAGGCGCAGCCGCTTCTTCTTGTGGCGCGTTCTTAATATAATTGCCCCATTTCTGCATGAGTTCCGTTGGAATATTACCGCTTTTCAATGATTCAAAATCTTCACCAGTCAATTGCGCAGCGAACCCCGTTGACAGCATATTCTTTGCGATATCCATGCCCATACTCGCGGCCTGCTTTCTTGTGTCCTCCTGTTGTTTAATCAAGTCAACAGTCGAAGAATACACATCCATAATCCTCCCGGCTCTCTGGCTCGTGTCTTTCCCGATTGCCGCGTTTATCGCACCTGGTGTAGTCATTGGAACTCCGGCTTGTTCGTATTGTCCTAAAATATCGCCCGTAGGCTTGTTACCATAAGCCTCACGCATGGTGTTTTTCAATGCGTATTGGAAATTGACCAATGAGTTCTGTGATTCCGGCAACATCCGTTCGTAAGTATTCGGAGAAGTACTGGTATTCGCCGTCGCACTCGGTACTTGTGGAGAAGGAATAACTGGTGTCGCAGGAGCTTGTGTATTAAGAGTACCTGAAATACTGCCGGAACTCGGTGTCCAGCCTTTACTTTTAGCGTATTCCAAATTAGCGACATCACCGGCGTTATTCGCCGTTGCCGCTCCTGTTTTCCCGGATTGCGTTCTTTGATATGCGAGATCTAACTCGTCGAGTTGTTTTTGCGAGAAAGCCATAAATTATAAAGTTAATGCGTTTTCTTTTTCTCTTAACGTATCTTCAAGTCCCAATATTGCCGATTGTCTGTTTTCTTCAATTGATCCGGTTATATTTCCTAATGGATTAACACCACCGAATGTCGGAAGATTCTTCGTTCCTAAAGTCTGTTCTGCGCTCCTGTAAATATCAGTAAGTTTTTCCGCTCCCTGTCTACTGGTATCGGCTATCTGCTGACTAGTGCTCTGAATGTTCCGAAGTGATCCGGTCTCCAGTTCTCGCAAAGACTGCGCTGTTCTCCGGCTTAAGGCTTGTCCCATGGCACCCTGCTCTTCTGCAAGTCTACGTTCTGCTTCTTTTCTAGGAGAAGAAAAAGCCAAGCCTGATTCCACCATCTGCGTCTGCAAATTACCGAGTTGTGACTGATAATTGCGCATGAGTTGTGACATGTCAGCTTGCTGTTCCAAACTCAACTGTTCCTTATTATAAGCAAGGTCTTTTTTTATCTGGTCAACTTTGGTATGCAAACTTCCGACAGCAGATGACAAATCTTGAGAAGTGCCACCCATTACTCGTGTAACTTCGTCCAAAGCCATTGAAATTTGTTGTTTAGAATACGGATCGGCCAGCTTCATCGCTTCTTCCAATGCCTTTTTATTGGCTTCCTGATCGGCGCTATTTACCGAAGTTATCGTATTGTATGTGTATGTCAGATATTGCTGCTGGTCAGATGTTAGATTCTTGAACCAATCAGCTGATGTTATGGTTTCAGGCAACCCTTTAGACGGTTGTTGTGCAACTTGACCGGTAGAACCCGCCACAGCCCCATTTTGGTCTCCTGGCGTGCCCGGAGCAGTTGTTTGTGTTGTTACTTCGAGAAGTCCTTGAGATTGTGCTGCCACTCGTGTCATTTGGAGTGTATTTGAACCCTTCTTCACCCAAATTAAATCATTTGGATTTTGGGGAATAATTTGAGAAGCGATTGATTGTTGCGCAGGACTAACCGCTCCCTGCGCTCCGAAAACAGAATAGGCTTTTGCGCCCTGAACCGCGCTTGCCGTTCTCGACGTGAAGTTTGCAGGAACCGCTAATCCGCGTGTCGTTTGGTATTGCTCATATCCAACCGGCATTTCAGTTATTTGAACAGTCGGATTGCGTTGCAAATACCCATCTAAACCGGCGCGATGAGTGCCTTCTTTGTCGTTATATTCAACACTGTATTCACTTCCTGCCGGACGTGTATTTATTGCGTCTCTTGGCGGATTTTGACTATAACGCGTCCCAAGTTCAGGATGGTTTTTTACCTCGTAAGCCTTCATTTCGCGTGTCATTATCTTCACACCCAAAGCATTTTGAAGTTCATCTAAGTTTTTGTAAGTTGCCATATTTATTTAATTACGTTTATGAGTTCTACAACGAAATTTGAAAAGCCGAATTTTGTGCTCATCATCGTCGATATTTTATTTTTTACCGTTTCAATCTGCGCATCGGTCAATTCGACTTTTGTCTCCATTATCACTTCAAGAAATGGCATAATAATTGAAAATTCTCCAATGACATTGCTTTCCTTTTTTAAATCTACCGTAGTTTTGAATTTGTAATACATATTTATACGGTTAGTTCTATGAGTGTGCCAGAGTTTCCGGCTGTTCCGTCAATACCATCGTTTCCATCGGCAGATTGACCTGCATATGCGCCACCAGATGTTCCCGTGCCCTTTGTGCCTTTTGTTCCGCCGGAACCGCCAACGACACTTGTTGAACCAGCTCCGCTTTTAGTTGAATAAACAATAATAATAACTCCACCGCTTCCACCTGCTCCTCCACCTCCACCGCCGCCACCGCCAGCCGCCCAATCTGTTTGGCCGTTTTGGTCTCCGTTTCCACCGTTTCCTCCATTTCCACCCGTTCCACCTTTCGCCTCTATTGTTCCATTGTTTACCAATGTTTTCGCGAAAATACTGAGAATCCCGCCCGTGCTTCCAGAACCACCTCCTCCGCCACCTGCGCCCGACTTGACATTACTAGGACTTCCGAGTGCACCACCACTTGCTCCGCCAGCACCTGAACCAGAACCAGCCGATGATTTCAAGTTATCTCCACTAGGTAAAAAATCGTATAACAAATAAGCCGCCATTGAGCTATATGGTTTATTGTATACAGTACCTGTACCGCTTCCAGCCGCACCGCCTGTTTGCCCGCTTCCTCCGGGGTTAATATCTCCACCTTGCCCAGCATCACCAGACGCGCCACCGGCCGCTCCGGCAACGCCCAAGATTTTCGCAACGCTTGCGCCGACAGTCCCGGCGTTTCCGTTTGTTCCGTTAGAATTTGTACTTGTAAGTCCAGTCGCTCCGACTAATCCCGCAACTCCGGCCGTACCTCCTTTCACCGATCCATCTGAAAGTGCCGTGCCAGCAGAACCAGCCGAACCGGCCGTTACCCCACTCGCATTTCCGCCATTTCCGCCATTGTTTCCATTTCTATGAATTTTATATCCGTTATTAAGAGTCAATGTCCCTTTGACGAAAAGTCTGTACCCGGCGCAATTCAAGTCGCCTCCGCTCAAAGTTAAATCATCAAAGAAAGCGTCGCGAGTAAGTGCGTTTGAAGTTATAGGGCCAGAAGAAAATGCGCCGCTGTTAATATCAACATCACCATCAGAACCGTCACCATACACATCTTGAGAAGAGAGCGGCGTGCCATTTACGATAAGTTGAGATCCAGTCCATAAAAGAAGATTCAATGGATCTGCCGAATTTCCAATACTCAATTTGTATGCCGCCGTATCATAACCCAAGAAAAAACCAGAACCGGTGTTGTATGCAGTTTGTCCACCTCTAACGTGTCCGGTTGTTCCAAGATTCAAACCTGTGCTTTCAAAAATGGCCGCGGTTGACGCACCGATATAACCTGCTGTAGCGTTTACCGTTCCTTTAACTGTTAAAGTGTCCAAGGAAGTGACGTTCCAATCCAACGAACTTGTCGCTCCACCAATAAAGAATTTCTCTTTATTTGAGTCAGAATCATCAATACCAAGAATAAATCCATTTGTTGCTGTCCAAGTGGTCGCATTGAATGTTCCACCTGCAACATATACGTCGCCATAAGTGTCAGCCAAGCTCATTGTTATTGTGCCGCTTTTAGTGCTTCCGTTACCAAGGGTTAAACCGGCATTTAGACTGCCATATTCTGCGACAAAATAACCATTTTCATAGACTATAAAAGGCGCACTCGCCCGATTTGCAAAAGTAGCGCCGGCCCAAAAGCGAACATCATTGCCAGCGGTTACATTTGAGCTTAATCCGAAACTATCCGCAAGGTCTGTTATATAATCAGAGCCAATGGTAAATCCGCCAATCGCACCACCGGTCGCTGTTATGGAGCCGGTAATCGTGGCTGAACTGGCCGTGAAAGCTCCGGCCGCAGTCAATTCGGTATTCGTTCCCTTCCATGACAGATTCGTGCCATCGAATTGGACGAATTGATTCGCGCCATCTCCAATATACGCACGAGGATCACCAGCATTGTATTGTATCTGAACACCCTCTGCGCCATAAGTGGCGCTGTTTATCGAAATCGCCTTATTAGAAGCGTCTAAAATGATATTTGTCCCATTTGCCAAAGTGGTTTGCGAAATTGTCCAGCCTGCGATTATCATTTGCGTATCCGAGAGTTCAAACATCACATTTGATCCGCCCGTGTCATATCCTTTCAATCCATAAATTCCTGAAGCCAAATATCCCAATTCAATGCGCTTTGCCGTGTCTTCATAAATAATAATAGCCTCATTCCCTGAAGCTAAAACAACGCCATCATTTGGCGCGGCTATTGGTGTTCCACTTTGCAGATTATAAATATAACCGCTTAATATGTTCCAGCCGCCAAGCACTCCTGAATCAGAAACAATAGCGCCGGTTACTGTTAGCGTCGCCGCGGTCGTAACAGCCCAATCAACCGAGGAGGTCGCGTTGCCGATCAACCACTTATAAACACCGTCAGTATCCAAACCCTCAATTTTCCCGGCAGTCGTGTCAGAAAAACTCTTTTTTGCAACTGTAGCTAAATTCAAAACTTCGCCATCTTCAATTAGCGATGCCGAAAGCCCACCGCCCAAAGAAGCAAGCGCCAGCCCGGATACGCTTTTGTCTTGGTATGGTGGAACTAACTCGCTTTTAGAAAGCCATGCGTTTAAGCCGAGGTCATAAATATCATAACTCATAATCTAACAAGGTTATACTCGGGAACTCTAAACCTTTAAATTGATACCGAGTGGTTGAATTTGTCCCTGAAATAATAAACTTGAAATAATGTCCTGAAATGCCGTCAAGATCGATCTTGTCCACGTTTTGTGTAACTTCACCTAAAGAAACAATTTCAAAATCGTCAATTTTAACCGCCAACTGGACAACTTCAAGATCTTTTCCGTAAACCATGACACGATCGTTTATTTCTTTTTTAGTCCCCTTTGAGCCGAACTCTTGATTTTGAGTATGAAGTTCAAACGCGATATTCGTTCCGTCATCAGTGGTCGCTGTGCTTTCGATTTGCAAAACATTTCCTGCGGTATCTCCGCCCAAAATCTGCTCCTCCCCACCGGTGACATACAAAGCGAATCTGCTAAATTGATTGGCGTATGAAAATACTGTCCATTCTTTAGTTTCAATTGTGTAACGTAGAACCACGTTAGAGTAAGAATCAGTTCCGATCGTAACCGAACCGATTGAACAATAATAATATTTGCCGTCGGAATATCCGGCGACATCGTCGTAATAACTCGCGCTCATGCCATCAATCCAGTCTTGAACCGGTCTTGAAATTCGCACGGGCTGACCGCCTGAAGTCGCCCAAATGCCTTGTTGATTGAAGAAAAACAACATCCCTGCGCCAGTCGCAATGCTTTCATGTGAAGAACACCCAACCGAGATTATTTCGTCAGCTTCTATTGATCGATTATTCCAGCGATACATAGCGCGATCTTTGAAAATAATGAGCAAATCTGAAACTTCGCCGAGGCCCGTGATATTCGAGTTGTCCTCGGGGTTGATACCAATTTTACGATTATTGGAGGTCCATGAAATATTCCCTGTAGTCGCATCTGGAATTGATGAAATATAAATCGCGTCCGGATCTCCGGCAACTCCGGCAACGCAGACCTGGTCTTTATACACGGCCGCCACCGTGCCGTTAGGAAAAGCGGCAGTATTAAGAAGACTGCCCGAAAGAGACCAGCCGCCCGTACCATCCCAGGTTTTCACAGCATCAGTGCCGTTTAAACGCGCCACTTCATTAAGAAACGTTACAAAACGAGTTTTTAGGCCGGCAGTATCATTGATTAACGAAGGAAGCCACGAACCTGAATCGTAGTAATAAGTCGTTCCGTTTATGGTCGCCAAAAGTTTATTATTCACATTATTTGAATCAATGTAATTGAATAATCCGTCAACATTGGCGTTTTCAATTTGAGATCCGAGCGCAGTTGAGCCTTTTCTTACTTTTGCGGAACCATACACCTCATCGAATACAAGATTGACCGCCCTTTCTACGGAGTTTTTAGGAACAATAATTGAATCAACGCCGGTGATCACCCCAGCAGAGACATCCCCTGCGATAAGTTGTGGTTGGAGCTTCATAATGATAGTTTATTTATACGTGGGTACATTTTATGCTTCTGACCATTGACTTCCTTAATCACCATTGTCTGCAAAATCTGCTGAAACATTAAATAATCTGTATCTTGCGGATTAAGTTCGCCCTTTGAGTTCTTTTGAGCGCGCAACTTCCAACACAGCCAGTGTTTTACAGCGTCATATCGTGGAAATTCTACCGTGTCGGCGTCACTGTCAACTGCCGTTCTACTGGTGTAATAATCCAGCCAAACGACTTTGTTATCATAAGTGCCGTTTGGAAGTGGCCAAATATACAATTTACCATCATAAATTGTGTAATAAAGTGGCATCCCTTCTGTTTCAGATTGCCAAACATCAATATCAACTGCGGTAGTAACGGTTATTGCTCCGGTTCCTGTTGCAGGGATTCCGGTCAAAACTCCGGCGGTTAAACTCCGTGTAACGCCCGTATACGTAAGCGTGTATTTAGTGCCCGAAACGAAGACATCAACGGATCCCGAATCAGCGAAATCATAAGAATTATCAACGTCGAGCGAGGTATCAGTTGCAACTGCTTGTGTCCTTACCTGTGTGTGATTAACATTGTCCAACTCTTCTTCCCATTCTCGTTTGTCCCGATATAAAAGATTCTCATCGTCACCGATTCTTATTCCAAGAACAGACTTGTTTGAATTTACATCTTCCATGTCACTCGGTAAGGTATAGACATTTATACCTCTGCTTGTCGCTCCAAGCGCATAATCAAAACTCTGCAAGCATGACCAACGCTTCAACTGACCTGACATATACCGCAGACAATCATTGATTTCATCCAGTAAAAACTCGTTTGTTATGTCTCCGCCCATCTTTGTTTTAGATGATTTCAGGGATTGTTTTATAAGCTTTGCCACCGTATTTGAGGCATACTGTGTCTCATTGGCTATTCCGTCAGAATAAGTGTCTCCTGCGACGGAATTGAGGCTGTCATACGGCAAGGCGAAGTAATAGGAATATTCCGTCCCTGCATTTACATAACTCGTAAAATCAGCCCGAACTTGCATGTCTATCGTCGCAATCAAAGTCGCGCCCGTGGTCGTATTTGTTGAGTTGCCATAAATCCGCCATTGATCGAATAACAATCGTCTTACTTTTGTATTTATAGGGTGCGCAAAAGTCATTGCCGTGCTCGTCAAAGACGTTCCGGCCGACACTACAGCGTTGACCTTCTTTATTTCTGTTTTGTCTTGTCCTAATTCTCCAATAAGCAATGGATAAGTGTTTGCAAAGCCGGCGTTGTCAGCCACAGTTAAAGTTGTGCCTGTTGCCGCAACGGCGCTTGTCAAATAAGTTGCCGGCTCAAATGGGAGCTCCAAATGAGCAATCTCAATCACTCGTCCTTTCGCTTTTACTATCCGCGGTTTTTCGTACATAAGTTTAATAATTTAATTTATAGGACGGACGGTTTTCATCCGCCCAGAAAGCAAACTATTTTTTCTTGCGTTTTGCCACCTTGCTTTTAACTCTTTTGAGCGGTTTCTCCTCCAGTGCCATCATTCTTTTCATCTCGCTTTTACTCATTCCTTCGTGTTTTGCGTGCATCATACTTTTTTCTTATGGGTCTTTTTTAATTTACCTTTGTTAATTGAAGCGTAAAAAACTGATTCACCTTTTTTTTCGCCGTATTCTCGTTTGAATTTGTTTAACACTTTACTTTCGCTTTTCGTTAGGGGCATACTATTCCAATTTACCATTAAGATATTCGACCAGTGATTTTATTCCGGCGCGTAACGCCGTAAACAAAATACCGAAAGCCACCGACCTTTCAATGCTTTCAACATCCAATGATTGTAATTCAGTCACTAATACTAGTAAAAACGACGTCCCAAATGTTATCGCCGAGCTGATCGCATAACGTTTGTAATTCTCTTTGAGGATTTTTGTCATAAAAATTATAATTTATTCCCCTTAAAATCGAATTTCGCATATTTGTCCCAATCGACCTTGTGCAACACTGCTTTTTTGGTCATAAAATCATTGCCATTCCTCATCATCCAATGCCAGAGAACTTGACCCTCTGTCCCGACAAGAATTTTACCGTCCAAATATAGGCCAACCCCACCTGGAGGATCTATAAGTTGAACGGCCGAATTATTTTTAATCATAGGCAATTCGTTATTTTTTAGTTCAATTGAAAATTTCAAGGTTCCACCGAAGTTGTACTCCCATTCTATTTTCTTTAAGAAATTGTCATAGTGATCAAATATTAACCAATATTCATTCTCTTTGTATCCAATTAAGGTAACGGCATGATTTCTTGGTTTGCCTTTAACGTCCGGATAGATGTCATTCACTTTCTTTGGCCAAGCATAAACGCAAGTCTGCAATGGCGCATATTTCAAAGCGTCTTTAATTTGTCGATTTTGGACAAATTCGTATTTTACATCATATTTAGCTTTGAAATGTTCACCTTTTGACGTCACTTCTTCCGGTATTTCTCGCATGTATTCAGCCCAAGAATTGCCTTCAAATGGCCAATATTCCTCGTCTACTAATCCTTGATTACGGATAGTATCAGCGACAATATGCAAATAATTGCCACTCTGTGTTGTGCCACTCAACTTTGCCAAAGCTCTATCGGAATAATTAACATTATCACCCCAAATATACTTCTGAAGAATCTCAATGCAATTCAACGCGCTGAATGAGACGCAACTCATTGAGTCCCAACTGGCTGAAGACTGCTTTTCATTTGTTGGCAACCATTCCGACCAATCGGCTTTCTCGTTCATCTTCTCTTGCCCCATGTTTCGAGAAATTCCACCAAAAATATCATCCTGTGGATTTAGTTGTTTGCGTGTGAGAAGTCCGTATTTCATAGAATTTAGTATGGTATGTGAGTAACAGGAGTCGAACCTGCATTCCAAGTTTGGAAAACTCGGATAATAACCGTTATATGATACTCACTTATTAGACCACGCCGAACATCCGTGTTCGCGGTGCTAGTTCGGCGCGCTGGCGTGCGTTTTGCTCGGTGTAAGAACAATCCCCGAGCTTTATTCGTCCTTTATTACTCAGGCCAGATTCTATATTTTGACGATAGCGGTTTTTACGGCTCTTTGTATTGAACATTGAGCCTTTTTGTTTAGTCGTCCGTGGCAGGATATTCGGCCGTCAGTCGTCCATTGTTATAGACAAAAGCCCTGAGGCACCTCATGCACTCACAAACGAACTCGTTAGTCGAGGGAACTTTGCCCGTCTGGAAAAGCACTTCTTCTTTACAGGCGGGGCAGTGTCGCTTCCGTAGCGCTGTATAGTTTACATCAGGCCGACTGCTCATTAGTGCTCCTAGTTCCTGCCTTCTTTCAGGTCTTTTTCTGTGATAGTGAGGAGTTTCGGACTCTGACATCCTGTACACCGGAAAATTCCCATAATGATTTCTTCTCCGCACTTCATGGATCGAATCATATCTTTTGCGACAAAGAACTTGTTGTTATGGCAAGTACAGCACCAAAGTGTTATACCCCTACTTTTCATCTTTTTTATCCCTCCCCTATACGAGAAGAACCAATGAAACGAATAGAAAGACAACCAGCGCGAATTGCAAGTATTCCATCTATTGTCCCCTTTCAATGTGCTTTGTTATTCTGTCGCCAAGATTTTTAATATCTTCTTTCAATTCGTGTAAGTGGTTTCCTTTTATTTCCTCAATTTGTGATTCAAGATTATCAAACTTGCTTGTCATTTTATGTTCGATATTACAGAACTTCTCTGTCATCAAGGCGTTTATGGTACAAATTTTACCCTCTGTTTTTATATCCGAAACTTCGATTTTCTTGTCGAGTTTCGCCCAACTCCAGACGATAACCACGATATTTGTGATGATTATGGCGAGAATTGGAAACCATTGCTTTAATTCCTCCATACTTATATCTAGTTATTTAAGTTTATAAGGCAAAAAATCTCTTGCCTTGGACATATTTTTAAACTACGGAGACGAGCTCTATCTTATATTTTGAACCGTTGATAAACACAGTCAAAGAATGTGTAGAGGCAAGTCCTACGTCAGTGGCGACAGCTGTTTCAGTGAATAAGCCCAATGTTGCATTGCCAGCCGAAATGTCCACTGAATAAAGTTGCGCTAAATTAGCACTATTTGTCGGAGCCGTTGCTGAATTTGATAACGCAAGAACTCCAGCCGCAGTAGAACCTGCTGCGGTATCACCAATAATTAGATTGGTATTCAACGTCATTTTTGTTGTCCCGGCAGTCGTGAATCCAATATTATCCGCGGCACTGTTCCAGATACCTGTGTTAGGGTCGCCTAAAAATGAAAGAGAAGGCAATAACGCAGTTCCTGCACCAGCTAAAACCTCTCCTCCTAAGCCAATGGCCGCCTTTTCAGTTGATGAATTGTCCGAATAGAACGAAGCAATCTTTGCGCCTGCTGTTGTCAATGCAAGCGAATTACCTATCTTTACGCCAATCGCCGTAGCACCGTCAGTGGCTGAACCCTGGACAGCAATCGGTTGATTAGCACTAAGCGAGCGAAAAGCGTTACAGAGAAAAATGCCAGACGAAAATTGATGAGATAGCGCACCACCAAGCGCAACATACAAAGTATTTGCAGTGTTGTAGAAACCTGTATCAGGATCACCCAAAAAAGAATATGCAGGTAAAGAGACGGATCCCGCTTGTCCAAGAACTTGACCATAACTAGTTGTCGTGCCACCAGATACTATTGATTGAGCGGTTAGCGTCCCGCCAAATGTTGCTCCGTCATTTCCGACAACTGCACCGGTAATTGACAGTGATTGGCCGGAAATTGCGCCGGCAACAGTCAAAGCATTATTCAACGTTGTCGCTCCTGTAACTGTTAAAGTTGTGCCAACGATCAATGCGGCGCTTAGGGTTGTAAGTCCGGCAATCGTGAGTGTTGAATTACCGACAATTGCGCCGGCAACAGTCAAGGCATCCGAAATTGTTTCGTCGCCGACGTATGTAACATTTCCGTTATTATCCACCGAAAAAAGAGTTGTTCCTGCGACATTTTTGACTTCAAAAAGATTTGCCGTTTGGCTAGTTAATCCTTGAACCGTCAACGGAACTTGCGCGTTTGTTTGAGGCTTAACGGTTAAAACCCCTTGAATAGTCCCACCTGATCGAAGATGATCAATAAATTGTGCCATATTTTTAGGGTTTTATTTTTCAAAAATTATTTCGCAGCCTTCACCGCTAACTGTCGCGTCAATCCAAACTTGATCTAAGTTTTTGATTTGCAATGCCACTGATTGATTCTGTGCCAAAGTAATGTGGTTGTCGTAGTCAGTGTTGGTGTTTAACGCTTTAGCTGAAGTTTCGGCCAAGGTTATATTTCCCGTATTTGAAGCCAAACCTTTTACTACCACACCAACACCGTCTTCAACCTTTCGACCTTTTAAGACCAATAAAGTAACCGAACTCCCGGCCGCTTCTGTCGTAAGTTGAGCCGAAGAAACCAGTGTAATTGTTCCGGCCACAACCGTTGAAATCTCAACGGTTTTATTATTGCTCGAAGATCCGGAAATGACCAACGCGTCACCGGCTTTGAAGCCTTCTGTAAGAAATCTTGTACCTGAATCCGTGATTGTATCGGCAGACGCGCCGTTATCATTAAATGCAATATTTCCGCTCACATAATATGGAGCCAGTTTTGTCGGCGTGCCTGAAGTTTGAACTACTTTGCGAAACGATTCTAATGTCGTTAAATTTGTATGTCTCATAAAGAAGTATTTACAGTTTTTAATTCCTTCTCACTATGTAGAGTGAGAAACAGAGAAAATCAATTAAAAACTTTAATTAAATTATATCCACTGAGCCGGTGGGGAAGGTTATTTCTTCCCCACCGATTACCCGAGTTAATTAAGCCGCTGTTGTACAAGCCGTCCAAGTAGTCGCTCCGTTCGTGTTTATGTAGACGCGAGTCGAAGTAGATGAACCATCCGTTCGCAAATACAGTGAACCTTGAGGAGCGGTTGCCGTTGGAACGCCTGAGCCCCAAAGAACCTTGATTGCCGCAGAAGCGCCGATATTGATCGCATCCGCACCACCCGCAGTTGTAGCTCTTCCACCCGCAACGGACATTTCACCGTCTTCTTCAACAGACCAGACTTCAACACCGCCGGTAACGTCCCAGCATTTAATGTATCGTCCGGTTGTCAAAGTGCCTTCTGTCAGACCGATGTTCAATGCCGTTCCGGTAGTAAGACCATCCGCAGAGAGGTTTATTACACCGTCATTAGCGGCCGCGCCAACTGTAGTTGCGAAGTCATTGGTCAAGACCAGGGTTGTCGTATCCGAAGCCGTGCTTGTGATTGTGACAATGCCATCAGCGGCAACGGAGAAGTCCACCGCGGCGCCGTCATAACAACGGATGTAAGACCCAGTAAAGCCGGCCGCTGAACTTTCCAAGTCGAGCATCATACCACTGGTCAGCGCATTCGCCACCATTCGCATGATTTTACCCGTAGTCAAAGCTGAAGCGGTAACCAAGACCTGTGTGCCGGCCAACGATCCTGTTGAGGCCAAATCAAGGATACAACCTGTCGTAGTGGAAGTATCGATTGAAGTGGAAGTGATCCTTGCAACCGATCCGCCTGCGGCGATAACCGAGGTCGTATGCGACAGAGACAAAGCTGTGCCGGTAGTTAAGGCGTTAGCCGCAACTGTCATTACAGACCCTGAATCCACTGTTGCGCAAGTTACCGCGATTACAGTGCCGGAAGTCGCGCCTGATTGTGTAATGTCAATGAAAGCAGAACCGGTATAAACGCCTGAACCTGCAACTCTGAAGGCCGTCCCTGTTGTTAAGCCGTCGCCGACCACATTCACGATTGTGCCTGCGGTTGTCGAGGAGGCTTGAACATCCAAGAGACCCACATTAGAGGTCGATGTATATGCTCCGGTTGCGCGAATGCTGACGATACCATTAGTCGCCACCGCTCCGGTTGTCGCGCTCGTCATTCTCAAAAGCGAACCTGACGTAATGCCGGTTCCGGTTGAGGCAATGTGTAACGCTACACCGGTCGTCAAGCCTGTGCCTGAAATACTGGCCACAGTGCCTGCCAGCGTGGAATTAGCCGCCACGTGGAACATACCAAGACCAACTGCGCCAACTGTGAAGTCACCCGTTCCTACGAAGGAATAAGCACCATTGGTGGCGATTGCGCCTGCGGTTGAGGTTGTTGCTCTAATCAATGAACCGGAAGTTAAACCGGTTGTTGAGGTAAGCGCCAACATTACACCCGTAGTCATCGCGCCGACATCCAAGTCAACCAAGCCCGCTGTTCCGGTATAAATACCCGTAGTGGCGATTTTAAGGCCTTGAGCGAGCACATTAGCCACGAGATCAATATTTATCATCTTGCCGGTTGTCGTCTGATTGGCCGTGTTGCCGGTTAAAGTGATAAATGAAGCGTCTGTAGCCGAGGCTGACACGATGTCAATAATTTTACCCGTAGTCAACGCCGCGCACGGAACATATAAAACGGTTCCGGTTGTCAAACCTGACGGAGTCAGTGTCGCGAACGATGTTGTTGTCGAACCTGTAAATACACCCGATCCTGCGATAACTATGACAGAAGCTGTTGTTGCGGTGTTATTGGTAACACTGAACGAAGCCGCGTCGTCGGCGTCCGTAATAGCCAAAGAGCCATCAGAAACGACTAAATCGCCGGCTGAAACCACGAATACATTGCTTCCACCGGTTCCAACGACAGTCAGGGCTGTTTCACTGAATGTGTAATAAGCCGTCCCGTCAATTTGTAATGACAGTATATTACCACCGTCAAGAGTGGCAGATGCAGAGTGATTGATTCTAACCACATCACCGGACGTGATTGTAGAGTTGGTAATCGAAAAACCTACACCAGTCGTTCCGGCCACGGCGAATGTGCATCGAGTTGCCGCCGTTCCACCTTGAACAATACCGGTGCTAGGAAGTGTTAGATCACCCGTGCCATTACAATCGATCTCGATATTACCGCTTGCTCCGTCATAAATTCTGATTGTGCCGGAGTTCGTGCCTGCATTTGTCTCTAAAATCAAATCATAAGCGCCGTTGCTTGTGATGACTTCATTCGCCGTTCCTGAACCCAAAGTCAGCAAATCTCCCGCAACCTGCAAACAAGTTCTTTGTGTGCCTGCAAGCATTAAATTAACCAAGAAATCCGCGTCTTCCGTTGTGTCAGTGACGTCAGTTGAACGAAACTGCAAGCTTGCATATTCCGTTTCTGTGCCGCCATCATCGTCGCCATTCACTTCTAACTCGAAAAGGACATCGTTGTCTGCAGGCGTGCCTGAATCGTGATGAACTTCCATTACAACGCCGGTCGAGCCGCCTCTTGTGGTGTTTATCGTGAAGTCATCGCCTGTGCCCGCGTTGTCTAACTGCAACACTCCGCCTGCGCCCGTAGCGGATTTATTGATGTTTAGACCGGTTACATTTGCCGAAACCGTCCAAACAAGACCGGCGCCGCTGACCGCTAACGTTGTGTCGTTGGCATACAACCCGTCCCAAGTTGTAGTCGCCGCGCCTGCCGCACCCAAAATAGTTGTGGCAGTTCCATTGTCATACACCAACCGATTTGACGAATCCACATAAAGGTAATGATAACCCGATGCGGTTGTCGGTGCCGAACTCACTGTTGCGAGTTCAATAACAGCGTCCGCGGAGGCGTTTTTGCTTCTCACATAAAGCCCCGGAAACGATGTTACTTTTTTGCCATTTCTTACTGGCATAACTATACAAATTCAGCTCTCTCAATCACGAGTCCCTATGATTGAGCAATTGAATTTGCCAATAAATGAATTAGTTCTGTTCTTGTTGCTTCATCTGTAAAAACCAGACCTTTTTTTTGAGCTTCAGCGATCAGCTCGACTTTAGTCATGTGGAATAACGGCTTTACGCCGGTTTCCGCTTCGACTTCTTTGACAATGCCCATTTCTTTTTCATAGGTGTCGATTGTCAAACAGCCCTTGCGGACATAATCAGCCGGAATTTTAAACTCATACCGAGCTTTTAACTCCGCGTCCGTCCAAGGCAAACCAATGCCTTTTGCTCTGCCTGATTCAACTAAACGAGACCAATTTGGTATTCCCATATATTCAAGTGGGGAGCAATTTTAGTTACTCCCCACACTTTCAAAACTATGAGCCGGACGCGTTACTGCCCCAAATATAAGCAGGGAAGCCACGACCGATTGTGTAATAGAAATCACACGAGTAATCCCAATTCTTGCTTCTATATCTCTCTTCCGGCGGATCCAGGGCCGGCTTCTCAGCAAACAAGGCTTTGAGACTTTCTCCGACTTTTTTACTGTCGTAGGCAAACCAGTAATTGGAAGTATCAGTTCCACCTGTTCTTGTTTGCAATCTCGACCACGGAATAACTCTCATCTTTCCACGCAACGGATTGACATCATTTTCCGCAGAACCTGAAACCTTTTCAGAGTTAATTATACGTAACGCTTCATCCTCAAGTTCCGGAGAAATCAATAATGTGTCCAACATAATCGGTCGATTCAAGCCTGACGGATCTTTATAAGTCATTGCGTCAACTCTGGCTTTAACTACCGCTTCTCTTGAAAGAACGGGGTTGTTTGCGCTGTTATAACGAATGATATTTCGGAAAGTATCCGAGTTTAAATTATTCGTGTGGCTAGCCGAAAAAACGGCAAGCGCATCGGGACCGGTTGCCGCAACCGATTCACCATATACATCGGTATAGTTGCTTGCAGACCATCCATTCAAAAGCACATCCGCTAAAGATTGATCGATCTTATTAAACGCGTCATCAGCGGCTGAACGAACAATCGATTCAATTTGATCATATAGATCAAACTTCCGCATATCTTTGGTAACCGAGACCAAGCCACCATATCGAGCTTGCGTCCAAGTTGCACTGTCACCCTGTACAACGGAAGCCTGCGGCAAATCTCCACCTTCAGCAACACGTTGTATAACGTCCATACCATGCAGAACCAGATAGTCGTATGTCCTTCGATCAGTGTCTTTGACATTGAACACGGACATACCAACTGAGTCTGCCAGGCTGGATTTCGCTACTTCATTGAAGATCTCTTGGAGATCGTCTGTCAAGGAACTAAAATCTGAGACTATAATTGGAATATGTTTATAAATTAACCTTGCGGTGTGCCATCGCGATCATATTTTTGATGGCACTTAATACACATCTGTCCCCAATCATCGAGATCGCGCTTATATTGATGACTGAGATTTCCCCAGTTATTTAATTACGAGTTCATAACACCACGAGTGAAATGACCCCAAACCTGCGTGCCGACTGCGGCTCCGCCAATACCTCTTTCGATGTAGAAAACATCATCAGTAGAGGCGTCCGGATCAACTTGTCCAGCTGCAGCCAAATCGGCTTCTGTGCCCACATCTGTTTGCGCCCACGCCGCGTCTGTATCGGCGAGGAAAGTCACACCGTCAGTTGAGCAACAAAGAATAAATTGACCGGATGAAGTCGTTGTGACGCTCTCCATGCAGATATATCGAATATCCACATTGCCACCGGCTGAGGCAGTTGTGAGAAGGCCTGAACCGTTATCAACAACAGCGTCGCCTTTGACGAATGTCGTTGAATTGGCGGCCGCCACTCTCACTAGCTTGCCTTGATCGTATAAAATTGGAGTAAAAGCCATACTTTAAATTTATTTTTTAATACCACTCTTTATAACTTCTCGGCCGCGGCAATATTCGCTTCCGTTCTTTGGTTTCGGTGTTATTATTCCCCGACTTTGGCTCACTGACATCATTTAAAGCTGTTTTTGCAGGCTTGTCTTTGATGCCTTTGTCCTCTTTCCAGAGCTTTGTGGCCATTTTTAGGGCTTTTACAATTGAACCCTCTGAACTTTTATCAAAATTGCGCGGTAAATAGCCGATTATTTCCTGATATTGCATATCGTCAACTAATTCCGGGATGTATGAATCTGAATCGGGACTGATGATTTTCTTCAAAACTTTTTTCTCGTTCTCTTCATACAAAACCTTTAAAACTACTTCACGATTTGCATCAGGTTTAGCTGGTTTTTCAGGCTCAATAGTCCTTTTTTTTGCCTTGGCCACGAGTAGACCTTGTTTATAGTTGTCGCGATCGCTGACCAGCCTCTGTAATTCGGCTCTGCTTATTGTCACTTCTTCGTCGGTATCTTCCGTTTGAAAGGTGTCTTCCTCGGATTCCGATTCGTTTTCTGCCGACTGACCGGCTTCGGCAGAGGTGTCTTCCTCTTCTTTCAAGTCTTCATTTTTGATTTCTTCTTCTGTGTGTTCTAACGCTTTAATTCGATCAAACATAAGTTTTAATTCATTTATTTTAATTCGGCTGAACACCGAACTTTATATTTAATGATTTCCACCACTTAATGAACAAAGGGGACTAAGAACCTTGCCCATTAAGAGGCAGAAATCAATTTTTGAAATATTTAGTAAAGAGATCAATTACGGCCGCATTTACAATTCCACATTTACCTTGTTTTATTTTTTCACAATTTTCTTTTGCGATTCTATTTTGTTCGTCGCTTTTGTCAGCGCTAACTGTAAACGGCTCCATGTCAATCAAACCACCCCAAACTTCGCCGTTTTTTCTAAAAAGAAAGGAAATACACCGATCTTTTGATAGTCGTAGTCCTTCTTTTTCTTCTTCTTTTTCTACCTGTAAAATTTCCATAAATTTAAGTTATATTTTCTTTTTTTCTCCTCTGCTCATTCTTGTCTTCTGCGTTGTTGACAGAACCCAACAACAACAACAACTCTTCTCTTTGTCCGACCAGCTTCCAATACTGCTTCTCATCAACACCCATTCCCATGTGTTTGAGCAACACCCAATCTCTCTTTTTGAAATATTGCTTAAAGCCTCTTTCTGAACTTTGTTTAAGAAGCCATTCATTCACGACCTCTTCGTCAAACTTTACCTCTAATCTTAAACACTTTTTCATCAACCAATATAAAAGTTTTTGCATACATTAAGCGCCGGCTAAGACTCCGAGCGATCTCATTTGCTCGGTTGGCTTTAATAATTGTGCTGACAATTCTCCGCCACTCGGAGGCATTCCTTCCGCTCCTGGCATTCCTGGCATTGCCGGTTCAGGAATATTCGCCAAATACTTGTCAGCCGAATCACCGTAAGTTTTTAATAAATCACGCAGAAACTCCGACTTATTAGCTTGGAATATGTCCGGAAACAACTTCGAAATGTATTCAATCTTCTCCAAAAGCATTGCTTTATCCAATGCCCGACTCTTTTGATAAAAACTCTCACTATTGATTTCAATCTCGTATTCCCAGTCGTCCAAATAATCGGAGTTGATCATTATGATTTCCAGTGGTTGACCCTTCAACCTTGCTTGCTCTTGCATTACATCAAGTTCGTTGAACTCTTTGCCTTCCTTCGTTTTGCCGACAGGACGAACCATTTTATTGATTGTCCCTTGATTTGTTACCGCTACCTGCAAGGTTCCCTGCTCGCCGGAACTAAGAGCTGACTTAATACTGAATATTTTATAAAAAGTATCTTCCCCGTCCTTGCCTTCAATTGTTGTGATTCGATCTTTACGATTGTAATTTGCCAAAATATTCAGCACTCGAAGCCGATATTTTTGGACATAAAAATCTTTGAGCGAGCTGAAAAACAACCCCTTCAATTCTTCCGCCTTCTCGTTGGCGATTACGATTTCTCTTGCCGTTGAACCGGATCCGCCAAATCCGCCCTGTAATGCGTCCGTGGACGCTTGATCCATGCCTCGAGTGATCAATTGCAACATCTGCATTTCTCCGCTCGAAATGCTCGGCAACGGCATTGGCTTAACTTGATTTATATCAGGCACATAAATCTTCGAGTCACCGGTGACGTACTCGTCCTCCAAATCCAAGGCATCTTTGTTGACAACACCCACCAACAGTGGCGTCTCAAGCGTCCGATACGTCTTGTCAATCATTGAATTTATAAACGCATTCGCCACGTCTTGGTCGCCCATTAAAATATTCGGCAGCGAGTTGCCCCAGAAAAACAAACTATTGGCGAAGTTTTCATAAATCGTCTTCGCAAACGGATACTTCTTTTTCCGTTTCCCCCAAAGCATCACCGTATCAAGTAGCATTACCCCATTCGCTATGATGCAATATTTGTTCTCTTGTATGCTGTAATATTTGATTACCTCGATCTTTCCGGCTTGAACACGATCAACCCATTGCTCGCCATAAAACAGTTCTTGCTCGCCTTGCGTGAATTTATACCCGGACTCTTTGACCTTTCCGGCATTTTTGTATTTGCCAAACTCGGCGTCAAATTCTTCTTGGGTGTAATAACTCGCCCAAATCAATCGCGGCTGTTTCTGGACTTCTCGGGTGTACGGGTCTCCAATAAAAAATTGGCTGAGTGGAACCTCAACCTCAATGATTCTATCTTCAATTATAACTTCATCGCCGTCCTCAACCTTAATTATGCCCTTTGAGAGGTCATATTCGGTGATGGTTTGCTCTTTCCCTGTCGTCTTCAAATATCCGACATATTTGACGTATGTGCCGTTGATTGCGCACTGCCAAGCCTCGTCGATTATAACTCGTTCGGGATTGCCGTCTCCTTCATATTCAGAAGCCCGTATGAGGTGTTCCATGACCTCGCCACGCTCGATACTCAACAAACTTTGGTCGTTTGTCGCTTTAACCACCATTTTAGGTGGTTCTTTAGCCACAGACGCTATGTGTGCTTTGATTTTATTTCTCGTATATCCCGTAAAAATATTTGCCTGCCATGGTTCTTTGTCTTGTGAATTTCTTGAAGGCACGTAGCCATTTGCTCGCTTCTGCGAGTCATCCAGAAACTCCCTTAATGTTCGGTTCCTTTCTTTTGCCTCGGAAAAATTAAACTCAACATAGCCGTCATCCATGATACGGCGCATTTCCTCGAATTTTTTATAGATCTTCCCGACTTGTTCATTGCGCTCCATTTAATTAGACCAACTTAGTCTATTGGTCATGATACATAAACAATTCGTCTCTCATTTTTTCTTGCTCGGTTCCCGTCACTTCGCGAAAAAATAACTTGATTTCCATGGGCCTTACTTCGCCCTTAAATTCTTTGGGTGTTGTGTTCCACCGCAAGTGTTTGGTTGGCGTTGGTCTTTTTTCAAGCTTTTTCTGCCTTTCTTTCTCCCAACGCATCTCAATATCCAGATTCAATGAACAATTGGCTAGTTTTTTTAATTTATTCAAATCAGTTTCTCCGTTCGCTTCAACTCGCAGCCTTAACACACGCTCCATTAACTCACTTTCCGTAAAATCATCACGAATTAAATTGTAGTAATCTTTTAGTTTCATGCCATTTTCATTGAATAACCCTGTCTATTTTTCCTTTTTTTTGTGTGGATTTTATTATCATCTTTTACTAAATATTTGTACTGCCCATATCCTACTGCGAAATACCGGAAGGCGTCACTCCCATGGCTTGACCAGTCGTGCTCGGCATGATCCTTATAAATCTTACGCGTTTCATCATATTCCTTGTGATATTGGCGCAAACAATCCAGACCTCGTTCACATTTCGCTTTATCAAAGTAACATCTCGAGAAAATGCTCCTAACAGCCTGTATGCCATCTGCTATGTTCAGATTTGCAACTATATAAATCGGCCTCAAGCCAGCTTTTAGCGCGGTTTCTTTTCGGCTCACTCCGGTGCTTAGTTCTCTAGCCTCACCATCATGCGGCCAATAATGAACTCCGTATTTGTAGTCTTTCTTTAAAAGCTCCGAGATGTAGTATGGCACGCCTTCGCCTTGAGCTTCCAAATAATCTATAACATGTATCTCTCTGCCGATTGATTGCGTAAACCATATTGACATTGCGTCACCGACTCCTAAATCCCACCAAGTATCAACTACCTGACTGCCATCATACGGCACACTTGTTATTCGACTTTCAGCTTGTTCTAACAATTTCCCATAATAACTTCCCTGCACCGCTCCATCAAATGAACAGAAATATTCTTGTTGATACCTTAAATCATCTCCATCCTCCATTATATATTGTTTCCGTTCTTCCTCCAACTGCGCTTCCGAAAAAATCTTTGTATCTGTGGCTTTTAAAACTTGAACAAACCACCCAGGTGTTTCTTTTGCATAATTGTACAGCGTGAATCCGTGGTTTTTACCGCGGCTCGTGTAGTTGAAAATCGCCCATCCACCATTCTCTGCCAAAATTGGACGTATATATCCCCATGCTATCGGATCTTGTAACGAGTATTCAGAGAATACACACCCTACCGGATTAGTCCCAACGATACTGTCCACTTTATCCGTACCGATAACTTGAAAGATCGATCCATTTACCATTTCAATTAACATCTCTTGATTGCTGGTTCTCTTTCTTAATTCCTGTGGAAAATGATCAGTGAACTTGAACCCATCAGCGTCAATCCCGTTCCATATAATCTTCCGACCTTGATTGTATGTCGGCATGAAGTAATAATAATTACCCACTCGCTCGAACATTTTCTTAGCCATCAGATTTATCAATGTCTTATCTTTACCACTTCTCCTATGCCACAAACATAACGCCCTCAATACTCCACTATCAATTGCTTCCAATAACGGCAACTGGTACCTCCTTGGCTGATAATTGTGCGGTATTTGTATTTCCATTGTAATTTACAATACTAATTCGTATATCTCCGCCGTCTATTCCTCCAATTTGAGTTGGAATTGTTTTTGGACACAATCTCAACGCTATTTCAATTTTTTCTTCTTCTTTTACTCTAGGATTCTCTAATCGCTTTACTAAAATATCCCATGACAAATTCAAAGCCCTGTTTCTTTTCGATTCATCAATGCCACTAGGTCTTCCGGCTCCCAGCTGTTTTCCTCCAAATTTAGCCATAAAGATTAAACTACATTTATTTATCTAAATTTACTTATATCAAAAAACCAATGGATCGAGGGTGTGTTACATATAAAAAATCTTCGTATCGCCGTTTTTCAATCAAATCTTCCATGTTATATTCCACCAACCAATGGGTACAGATACAGAGTTGTAATTCGTTGTTATATTCCACCAACCAATGGGTACAGATACAGAGTTGTAATTCGTTCCAACAAAACTAATTGCTCGCGCTGATTCTGACTTTGCCTGCTGATCGCGTATCTTATCCATGTTTCCGGTTTTCAGGTCTTCAAGGTCAAGTTTTAAAATCCGGAGTTCGTCCTCTATGAGTTCCTTCTCCTTCTTCTTCTGCTCGATCCTTTCAAGAACTAAACGGAACATCTCTTTTATTTCAGCAAGCTCTTTTTGTTTTATCTCGCTTTCAACTTCTTGAAATGCTTTTTGTATTTGCTCGGTCATAAAAATCTACCGCCTCCTATGGGCGTATTTTTTTCCCTCGATCCATTGGTTGTAAAAGAACGCTAGTAACGCTTGTAACGCTTGTATTTAGCTTAACTGTTTTTCGATTTCTTCAACAATTTCGTCGTCACCGGCCATGAAGCCAACCTCGCCACCGTATTCAACAAAATACTTTTTGAGTGATTTTACCGTTTTGTCTTTTAACTCAAAACTAACTTTTCGCATATTCACTTCTGCAATAAATTCTTGCAGTTCTTTCATTGCCTCTTTCAACTCTTCGTTTTTTTGCAAAACTTCGTCCTTTTTTTCGGCTTCCCCTAAATCAGCCCTCTTTTTATCCAGAAATTCATTATATTTTACAATTTCCGCGTTTACTTCTTCCGCACTCTTGTCGACAAAATCTTTAACCGCACCAAAGAAAAAACGTCTTTGAGCTGATTCTTCGCCGTTTAGTCGGCGTGGCACGTCAACCTCTGCGCCTTTTTCATTAACTTGTTTCTCGCCAGTCGATGAAAGCACGTACTTTAACAAATTTACCGCTCTAAGTGATAATTCCATGTTGTTTTAGTTATTTGTTAGTCCGCATTTTTTAATATTTTAATTTGTTTTTCTGGACGACCTTGTCGTTTTGGCGTATTTTCTTCAACCTCCAAAAAAGCCCTGGCATAAGTTACGGCCTGATTGTGCGGAAGTCCCTCAATCAACATCCGCGCCTCCTCGACCAACTTTACACCATAACCGTTTTTAGTTTTTAGCACTTGAATCATATAACTTTTTACAAACTTCGTCTACTTTACAATACATTCCTAAGTGATAATTCTGTGAAATTCTTTTCCAGCTCTTTCGCCGCCTTACTGTCGAGATTAAATCTCGTTTGAAAATAAATACTTGTTCCTAAAAACGTTTTTTCCGCTTTTTTCATTTTTTATGATTTATTTGTTAGACCCTTCTTAAATATCTTATCGTAGTTCTTACGGTATTCTTCGCTTTTAGAGTAGTTTTCACCGCATCTTACTACGCTTCTTTTTGAGATTTCCATCGGCCTTTTCTCCATATAAGTAACTTATTAAGCAGTACAAGCGCCGATATTTCACAGCACTGGTTCAATTGCCTCTCATATACGCGAACCCTGTTAATTACGGTTTTCAAGCCGCCATACCTTCAACAACATAAGGTCTTTTATTCGCGATTCAGTTGTGTTTGGTAATCAGAGAGATTGAGCTTATACCGCTTAATAATTCACTTGTTAAATCCCGGGAATAAATCCTCTAACTTCATCGTGTCCTCCATGACAGGTAAATATCTGCCACATTTATCACACTTCGCTATTTTACCACGTTTTAAGATTTCTTGGACTTTTTCTTTATTGCAGAAGCCACAAATATATTTCATGTTTTTAATATTTTAGGGAAAGCAATAAAATTCTCTGCGTACTCATAAATACCATTCAACTGCTTATCCATTTCATAGACGTAATCAAGCCCCTGTCGCTCAATTCTACGCCTCTGGCGACGTTTTATCATGTACTTACGAACTCGTATCTGATGAAGTAACTGCTGTAGAACTTTTCTTCGCTTTCTCCAATTCATTGTAATCTCTTGCATAGGCTATGGCCGCTTGATGACTTATCCCCTCGATCAAAACTTGTCCGTCGCACCAGACACCGAATCCCTTTTTTCCTGTTAATATCACTTTGACTTCTTTCATAACAACAAAAAACAAGGCTATCTGCCTCGCTCAACGCTAACTTTTACCTCCTTGTTCATAAAATTAGCAATATTTCTTACAGTTTTATTATAGCACGTTCTTTTGTGTATTGCAAAGTGTGTGGTGAATATGTGCATAACTCTGGCTTGCTCGTGTTTTCTGTTTGTGGTATAATGAGAGTGCCCAAAACAACAGAAAAAAGAGCATTAGCATTGTCGAACCGTACTCAATCGGTTCATCCCCTCTGTTGGGATTGGGCGACAATGCTGAGGCTCTTTTTAATATGCTAAAAATAAAAACATGAACACAACAAACGGCGACATCATCTACCAAGATGACGACGGCAATGAAATAAAAGATGTTTTACTTACCTACAATGAAGAAGAACGACAACAGAACGAAATTGATCGAGAAAACGCAAAACTTGTTTTTTCTCCAAAGTTTATACCGCTGTATCCAGCGCTTCTTGAAAAGGGGTTAACATTGACGGAATGTGCCATATTCGGGTTCATAGACTTTTACAAAGCAAACGGTACAAACAGGTTTTACTTCACCAATGAACAAATAGCTCAAATTATAAACTGTAATCCAGATACTGTGAGTCGTGCTATTTCTTCACTTGAAAAACAAGGCCTAATCAAAACAAGTAGAAAGGTAAAATCTGGAGGCGGACAAATACGCTTCGTAACCGACATTTCCTACAAGTCCGACTCGACAATTTCTACAAGTCAGACTCGACAAAAACTACAAACAAACGAGAATAAGATAAACGACAATAAGATAAATAATAATAATAACGCTTTAATTGCTATTAAAGAGGCGAAGCCTAGGGAAAAATCTTTTGGTAATGAGGATATAAATTGGTTAGTGGACGAATTTCAGAGAATAATGAAATTCAAAAGTTCTGGTTCTAAGGATAGGTTTATGGCTAAACACCTCATAAACAATTTCACCAGGGAGCAGATTTCTTTTATGATGAAGTATTGTACAGTTGATAAGTTTGCCCCAAGGGTGGGGTCAATTGAGGCGCTGTGGTATAAAAAAGGGGATATTTTGGCCGGGATCCAAAAATTAAAAGCTAATTCAAATGTTCTTAATTTAGACTAATATGAATGAAGTTTCAAAGTCGTTGGTTTGCGTAGTTGTTCGCGGAGGGATAGAAATTTGGCTTGAGGACGACAAAGCCACTCAATTAAAAACAGCCCTTGAGTCTCAGAGTTGTCCGCAATTCCTAAGGTTCAATGGACAATTCCTTAACAAATCAGATATAACGGGAATTTTTGATGCTTTGATGATGGAAGAAAAAACGCGAATAAAAAATGGACAATGGAAATGTGCTGGTGGTTCTTGGCATGAAAGATTCAAAAGGTGTGAAAGTGTTGGCAGATGTTACTTGAATAATTCGATTGAATACCAAGCGTTGCTAGAAGAATTTAACGAAACAAGACGAGGATGCGTGACTTGTAAGGGTTTAGGTTGTTTTTATGAAACAAAAGAAGTTGATAGTTTAGAGTGGTGCAGTTGTAGCAAATTCCCAGAAAGAAAAGGACGTCCTGATTTTTACCGAATTGGAGAAAGAGTCCACGATGAAAATTGTCCAATTTGTAAAGGAACAGGAAGGGTTGAAAAAAGAATGAAAGAAACATCAATAGTTCATTGCACTCATTCAGATGAAATAAAAGATAAATTACAAAAAATTCAATCAAAAATAGACTCAATTGTCGAAGTTGCTACGGCATTAAACAAGTTTCATGAAAAAGAAGTAACTGCTGGAGGAATAACAATTGCTGGATGACAAAAATACTCAAAGTCAAAATGCACTGTAAATACTGCCCAAACATGGCATACTACGAAGCCTACTGGAGTGATATGTACGGGATACAGACAAAAGAAATCCATTGCGAACATTGTGGTTACTCTTGTAGGACTTATCAACAAGACAAGTTGCTTTAGCTATTGACCTTGCGTCGCAAGCGTGCTACAATACAAATATCAAGACATACGGCTCCTCTCCACCATCTCGCTTCGAAGTCTTCGGACTGGTAAGCATTACAGATTGGTTTGAGTGGCCATAGTGTCGGCGTCAGCAAAATGGTTTACAGAGACGTTAAAAGTAGTTTACAAACTAAAAACAAAAACGTATGAAAGATTTAAGTCATCGCGGTTGGAACTTCTACGCTAGAGAAGACCAACAGAAAGCGAAGATCCAGAGAATAAAGAAAATCATTATGTGGTCGTTGGTTGCTGGAATAGTGATGGTTCTTATTCTAGCGAACGTGTAAAAGATTAAAAATGAACATCTTAGACGGCGAACGAGAGAAATGATTAGTTCATTTTCATTTCGCTCTTCGTCTAAGAACAAACTTATGTCAAACGTAAGAACAGCAAAAGCCTTCTGGAAGATTTCACATCTTTCAAAGCCTATTACGCTTCAAGAACAAGCAGGACTGGTATTTGGCGGATTGGATCCGGTATCAGAAGAAGTAACGTGGATTGGAGACGAAAGTACATGGAAACGATACGAGAAGATTTTAGAAGAACATGAATTTGCAATGCTATGATTTACTGTGACATTTGCCGACGTGAACTCACATCAAAAGAAATCAGAATGAGCACGCTCCAATATGACAACAAGATAAATTCATGTTTCGGCTGTTCTTTAGAAGCGTCTAAACGCTATATTAAACGCCCGGAAGTAGAACAATCAATTAAAGAACGCAAAGACGGTATAAAAAAGTGGAACTCATTCGATACACCTAAAACTTATTCGGAACACTAGACTTTCATGCTCGGGGTGATATTCGGCGAGACTACCACTAGGTACGCCGAGAAGTTGAATATCACTCCGACAAGAAGGTTTGTAAATATATGGGACATTTCAATCTAAACGAATACGAAACCGTAAAAGAACGCAAAGTTAAATTCTACGAAAAACACCCAGAAGGACGAATCATCGTTGAAAACATAACGCCTATCGATAAACTAATGGAATTTGCGCTGTTCCGAGTTGAAACCTTTATAAACATGGCGGAACAGGCGGCTAAACTTCCATTATCGACAGGGTATGCAATGGAAGTCAGAGAGACGACAATGAAAAAGAGCCGGGACGGCAAAGAATACGCAGATGTCAATTTTTCTTCTTGGACGGAGAATTGCGAAGAATCAGCGATCGGTCGCGCACTTGATAACGCCGGGTTCTCAAATAAGAAATGCTCAAAAGAGGAGATTGAGAAAGCGGAACGAATGACAGCCACGTTAAATAATGCACCACAAGCCCCTAAACCGCGTTTAGAAGCCCCTTTTGAGTCAAACACGGATAAAGTGCCATTACCAACAGAAATACCCGTTAAAAGCGAAATAAAGCGTTGCCCTGTATGTAACGGGGAGCACACCGGCAAATACCTAAAATGTATTGAATGCTGGAAGAAGGAGCAAGAATATAAAACTAAATAAAAAAAGGTCGAATACTTTAAATAATTATTAAAAAAACTAAACTTATGTTGGAATTACAAAAAGGTGCGTCGCTAGATTTAAATAAAGAAACTAACAAGACTTTAAAAACACTTAGACTTGGCGCTGGTTGGGATGTAGCCGAAGGAAAAACAATTGATTTGGATTTGTGGCTTATTGCAAAAGGCGGAAAGCCGTGTTTTTACAACAACAAGTCAATTGCAGGCGCAGTGTTAGACAAAGACGATTTAACGGGCGGAAGTTCAAAAGACGGTGCAGATGAAAACATTTCTATCGATGTAAGTAAATTGGAAAGTGATGAATACACTGTTGTTATAAAAATTTTCGATGCAATCTCAAAAGGCCAGTTTTTTTCAGATGTAAAGCGTGCTTTTGTAGAGATTGAAGACACTGAAACAAGGACTAAGGTTTTCAATTACAACGTTTCAGAAAATGGTGGTAATAACTTCTCGTTGGTTGTTGGAAAATTGATCAAAAAAGATGGCGGCTTGACTTTTGAGGCTAAATCTGAATTTTCAACAAAAGAAATGAGCACTCTGGTTTCAGAGAATGGTGGACTTGCTTAATATAAAAAACGAGAGCGTAGATTTAAACCTACGCTCTCGTACATAAAAATATGATAACAATATTTATTTCAATATTAGTAATTACGATCGTTATAAATTGGTATCTTGAGTTGCTTGCCAAGAAAAGCGTTGAGCAATTAATTAAAGAGACTACAATCAAAGATTATATTAAAGAAATTGAGTTTGAGATTTTAAAACAAGTCGGCGATAAAAACCTCATATATATTAAATTAAGTCTTTGGATTATTGCGTTATTGTTTATAATTTTCAATTGGTTGTTGGCTATAGTTGCAATCTTGGCAATAGTTATTGGGACGATTGCGGCGAAAAGACTGATTAAGGTTGTTAGTGTCGCCAGTTACTTGAATAAAATCGCCACCTACATAAATAAATTGGATTGAAATGAAAAAACAATTTTTACCGATTTTCATCTCATTGGGACTGTTCGTAATATTTACAATAATAACATATTTCCTTTTGAGATTTCTTAACACTTTTAATATAATTTCAGAGAAGTTGTCTACTCAATTATTTTTCTCGCAAATCGGTTTGGGAATATTCATTTATCTGAAAACAGCAGTTGATTATGCGATATTTGTCGGATGTTTAATGGAAAAAAACACAGGTACCCCAAAAAGAATCGCAATGAATGCTGGAACAAGTATCGGATGTTTTTTAGGAGTAACTTTAATCACTATCTTATGGTCGTTTTTCAAAGAAGTCCACTGGTTAATGGTAATACTTTTGGTGGTTTCGGCAATGATTTTATTCAAACTCGGTGACGGATCAAAGGAACACTATGACGGAATGCCGGAATGGTTAAAATATCCATTAAACTTGTTTTTCCAAATAACCAGACCAATCGTAAAAATATTCACGTTTTTCATGCCAAACAGTGAATTAAGTTCAGGTACGTTAAATGTTGGTAGGTTGTTCTTCTTGTCAATGATTATACCGTTTGCTCTTGGCGCTGATGATTTGGCAGGGTATATGGTATTGCTTACTCCATTGAATGTATTCAGTTTATTGATTGGAATTTACTTTGGTGACGCTATAATTGACATAGGATTATTCAGCAATCAAAAACTGACAGTCAAAATAGTAAAAAATAAATATGTTAGTTATTTCGGTGCTTTAATCTTTATTTTTCTCGGTTTTATGAGTATTTTCCATGCAATAAACTATATAATATGAACTCATACTTCATAACAATCCAATACATAACCGCCGATCACACGCTTGTAGAAGAGACTGACGTTATCAATGAATCAACTCCTGAATACGCCATTGAGCAGATAATAGAAAACTACAGGAAAGGTGATACGACAATAATCATTAAATCAATACAAAAGATATGACTGACGACAAAATCTCAACTTTAATCAGAGACGCGACAGCGGTCGGTTCAATCCCAAAATCTGAATTTAGGAGAAGACTCGGTGAGATTCTCAATGATTATCAAAGCTATGTTGTGGGAATTAAAGAATGGCGAGCCTACGGAGAAAGATACGGTTTTTGGGATTACTTCAAAGAAGAATGTGGAAAAGATTACAAATCCGAACTCCGAGAGAAGGTAGAAAAAATTGGGCATTACGAGTTTGTGAACGATGAAAGAATACGTAATTATGTTCTTAGTGAAGTATTTAAACTAATCAAAGAATAAAAATATGGAACATGAAACTATACAAAGTGTGAGTATTCTTATTCAGGGTTTAAGTATTATCGGTATTGGAATGGTAATTTACATTTTAAGAAGATAAAAATATGACGTTGTTACAAGAAGAGTGGATAAAAAAAATAATACTTAATAGTGGTTGTATTGATGATGTGTTTTCACGTATAAATGAAAGCATGGTTTTAAAGTCCGAACTCCTAGAGAAGATAAGGAAATACGTCGAAAGAGTAAGAGACATGGAAATTCACGGAGAAGGGACAGAACTGATGAAGGAGCAATATTTTCAAGCAATGGACGATGTTTTAGACTTAATCAAAGAATAAAAATATGACAAGATATTCTAATGAACAAAGGGAGCTGGCAAGAAAACTTGTTCTTGAAGGTAATACACTTCGCTCCGTTGGCAAAGTTCTTGGAATAAATCACCCGCAAAAAGTAAAAGCCATGATGGCAAGAACTCCGAGAATGGCAAGAACTCCGAGAACAGAACCAGAAAACAGAGACCAGAAGTATCAGCTCCTAAAGAGGCTAAAAGAAATAGTCCGTGCAATGGAAACAACTACTATAACATGCGACAGGTGCGGAAGAGTCGTCACAAAAGAATGGCACACCGAAGTTGACATCAATCTTTGGAGGATGACAGAATACGGTCAAAGTGAAAACCAAGGAGAAGAAGACCGACACGCTGTTCACTTATGCTCAACCTGCATTATAGATTTCAAGCGAGCCATCAACGACTTTATTCCTAATACGTTCAAATAAAAATATGAAATTTCAAATCAAGTAGAATTGTTAATGTTATTCTCCGAAAAAAAAACCGAGAGTTATCACAATACTCATTAAGTATATGACACAACTAGAATTTCAAAAAAGATTTGGCGGGGAAATTATAAACGGAACGTTGGTTTTTAACGGTTTCTTGGATTGCCACAACAACCAGCTGACGGCGCTACCCGAAGGATTGAAGGTAGGCGGTTTCTTGGAT
>ERZ1292629.680-Hain-H43-01um-R1-680-length-37701-cov-6_pt1 | contig 37701 bp, 36 predicted proteins | sample MGYA00564399_ERZ1292629 | MGnify/ENA primary metagenome ERZ1292629 (study PRJEB36523, sample SAMEA6512636) | groundwater metagenome | collected 2019-01-08 | study: AquaDiva: Metagenomics assemblies of 32 groundwater samples
AATTTGTCCATTGAAAAAACCGCGCCGCCTTTATTCACTTTAGACAAATCAAATGTTTTGATTAATTCATCAAGCGCATATACTTCACGAGCGCCGCTCGGATTCCAGCCGAGGAGCGCGAGAAAATTCACCAACGCTTCAGACAAATAGCCCTGTTCAAAATACTCCATCGCCGCCGCATGACCGCTCCGTTTTGATAATTTACCGCCCTCGCCGCTCAAAATGAGCGGCAGATGCGCAAACGCCGGCTGCTTCCAGCCGAACGCTTCATAAAGCAGGATGTGTTTCGGCGTAGACGAAAGCCACTCTTCACCGCGAATGACGTGCGTGATTTTCATGAGATGGTCGTCTACGATATTCGCCAGATGATAGGTTGGAAATCCATCAGATTTCAGAAGCACTTGGTCGTCAACATCATTGCTGGCAAATGAAACATCGCCGCGAATTACATCGGAGAATGTAATGGTCTCATCGGCCGGGACCCGCAAACGCAGTACCGCGTTGTCCGGCGCGCATTTTTTATCGCGGCAATGCCCATCATACTTTGGCGTCTCGCCGCGTTTTTTTTGCTCCTCGCGCATTTTTTCCAGTCGTTCCGCGGAACACACGCACCAATATGCCGCGCCTTTTTCCGCAAGCTCTTTCGCGTATTTGCGATATATCTCAAGCCGTTCGGACTGCACGTACGGCCCGTATTTTCCGCCGACATCCGGTCCCTCGTCGTACATCAAACCGGCGCGTTTCAAAATGTCCAAAATCTCCTCCAGCGCTCCCGGCACAAGACGCGCGCGGTCCGTGTCCTCAATGCGCACAATGAATTGTCCTTTATGACGTCGCGCAAACAAAAAATTGTACAGCGCGGTTCGTAATCCTCCAATGTGCAAATGCCCAGTGGGGCTGGGCGCAAATCGCGTTCGGACGGTCATACGCGTCTATCCTATCACGAGCGCAACGCCTTCCACAAGAAGACCGCGGTGGCGTTCCACACGCGCCGACCGCGCCACGGCTCCTTAAAAAGGCGCCACAGCCATTCAAGTCCCGCGCGGCGCATGATGCGCGGCGCGCGGCGAATGTCGCCGGCAATCATATCAAAGGCGCCGCCAACGCCCATAAATAATTTCACGCTCGGCAATTGTTTTTTATGCTGCCATATCCATTTCTCCTGCTTGCCGTGTCCGAACGCAACGAACAAAATGTCCGGTTGTGTTACGTTGATGCGGCCAATCACCTCGGCATGCGCGCGAAGGTCGGCTGCACGCACGCCATCGTGCGTTTCAAAAACCTCTGTCCCGATATGCGTGCCCACGATATTCAGTTTCGGATAGCGCCGTTTCAGTTCGTGGGCCGCGCGCATAAGCGTAGTGGGGTTGCGCGTGCCGAGCAAAAATACGCGGCTACCCTGCTCTGCCGCGATGTCGCAAAGAGCGTCTATCGCGTCAATGCCGGTGAATCGCTCTACGGCTGGCCAGCGCTTCAGCCGCGCAACCAGCTGAATGCCGAAGCCGTCAATAAGTTGGATTTCTGCGCTGTGGATGATGGTTTTGAAAAACGAGTCGCGCGTAGCGTGCACAATCATTTCCGGGTTCACGGTTACGAGCGTGGCGCTTCCGCCGTCTTTCAGCAACGCCGAACATCGCGCGAGCGCCTCGGCGCGACGAACTGGGCGAAGTTGTATGCCGGCAATTTTCATAATGACACGCGAAGGAGCGCCGTATGTTTCGGCCCGTCGGGCAACAGCTCGCTCGCGTACAGGCCGATTTCATTCACCTCAAACTTTACCGGTTCCACCGTGATTGTATCAAGTCCCTGCACACGCACGCCACTTTGTCTCACGCGCCCGAGGGTTACGTGCGGTTTGAATGCGCGATTTTCTTGCGGGATGCCACAAGCGATGACCGGTTCGCGCACGCGGTTTGCGAGAGACGCGGCGCTCCCCTTTTCATCATCGCAATGTATGACGAGCACGCGCGGCGCGCGCATATTCGGAAATGCGTCCAGTTGTCCGAGCGTTAATGAAAACGCGCCAGCGCCCGAGAGCGCGCCAAGATTCTCCTGTACACATAGTTTCTGCGTCTCATCGCAGTCACCCAAAAACGCAAGCGTCAGATGATGCTCGCCACCCGTCCATTTAATCCTTGTACTTGTCGAAAGGTTCAACCTCTCAAGCTCCCTCTGTACCCGCTCCACCTCTCGCCGCGCTTCATCGGATAGTTTGAACGCAACAAAAAGTCGTTCCATAATATGGAAACTGTAGCTGATTTTTGACCAAATTTCAACTGTGCTTCTTGACACCCTAGCACTCGCCTTGGTAGAGTGCTAATATGAACCCACAACAGTTCACCACCAAATCCCAGGAGGCCATTCAGCGAGCGTTTACCATCGCCCAAGAAAATGGCCAGCCGCAGATTGAACCGCCGCACCTTTTTTTTGCGCTCATTGAGCAGGAAGAGGGCGTGGTGCTGTCGGTGCTCCAGAAACTGAATGTCAACGTGCTGCAACTCAAAGCCGCTGTGCAAGCGCTGATAGACCAACTCCCTAAAGTAACGGGCGACGGCGCAGGCGGCGTGGGCCAGATTTTTATGGGCCACGACATGGCGCATCTTTTGAACGCCGCGGGCGAAGAAATGAAACGCATGGGTGACAGTTTTGTGAGCACGGAGCATATGCTGCTCGCATTCATGAGCGCCCGCAGCCCCATGGAACCGGCGCTTAAAAAATTCGGCATAGATTACGATAGCGCCCTGCGCGTATTGGCAACGGTGCGCGGCACGGAAACCGTGGATTCTCCCGAACCGGAGGCAAAATATAACGCGCTGGAAAAATACAGCAAAAATCTCACCGACCTCGCGCGCAAAGGTAAATTGGACCCCGTCATTGGACGCGACGATGAAATCCGCCGCGTGATGCAAGTGCTGTCGCGGCGCACAAAAAATAATCCGGTGCTCATCGGCGAGCCGGGCGTAGGGAAAACCGCCATAGTGGAGGGACTGGCGCAGCGCATCGTCAACGGCGATGTGCCGGAATCGCTGAAAGATAAGGAAGTGGTGGCGTTGGACATCGGCGCAGTGGTGGCCGGCACAAAATTCCGCGGTGAATTTGAGGAACGGCTGAAAGCGATGCTAAAGGAAATCAATCAAGCGGCCGGCGCGTTTATATTGTTTATTGACGAATTGCACACTATTGTCGGCGCCGGCGCTTCCGAAGGCGCAGTTGACGCGGCAAACATGCTGAAACCGGCGCTGGCGCGCGGCGAACTGCGGGCCATCGGCGCGACCACGCTCAAAGAATACCAAAAATACATTGAAAAAGACGCGGCGCTGGAACGCCGGTTCCAGCCGGTGTTGGTTGCCGAACCGAACGTAGACGACACCGTGGCGATTCTGCGCGGCATTAAAGAAAAATACGAAGTGCATCACGGCGTACGCATTACGGATGCGGCGATTATCGCGGCGGCGGAATTATCGGCGCGCTATATCAGCGACCGTTTTTTGCCGGACAAAGCCGTTGATTTGATTGACGAAGCCACGTCCGCGCTCCGCATGGAAATAGACTCCATGCCGGACGAACTGGACAAAATGAAACGAACGCAGATGAAATTGGAAATTGAACGGCAGGCGCTTAAAAAAGAAACGGACGACGAATCCAAAGCGCGGCTTGCGGAACTGGAGCGCGAGCTGGCGGAATTGACCGAACAAACCAAAGACTGGGAGCTGCACTGGAAAAACGAAAAAGAAATCATCGGCAACATTCGTGAGTATCAAAAAACGATTGACCGCTTGAAGCAGGAAGCGGACATCGCCGAACGCCAAGGCGAATTGCAAAAAGTCGCCGAGATTCGATATGGAAAAATTCCGGCGGCCGAAGAAGCGCTCCGCGCGGCGCAGAGAAAACTGGTTGATATACAAAGCGGCCGCAAGATTTTGAAAGAAGAAGTCACGGAAGAAGATATCGCCGCGGTTGTGGCGCGCTGGACCCGTATTCCGGTTGCGCGCATGCTGGAAGATGAAGTCAAAAAACTCGCGCGGTTGGAAGAAGCGCTCAAACGGCGCGTCGTGGGGCAAGAAGAAGCGCTCCACGCGGTTGCGAACGCCGTACGACGATCGCGCGCCGGCGTGGGCGAAGTCGGCCGTCCCATCGGTTCGTTTATCTTTATGGGCCCGACGGGCGTGGGCAAAACGGAACTGGCGAAAGCGCTCGCGGAATTTTTGTTCAACGATGAACAGGCGCTCGTTCGCGTTGACATGTCCGAATACATGGAAAAACACGCGATATCAAAGATGGTCGGCTCGCCGCCCGGATATATAGGATACGAGGAGGGTGGGCAGTTGACGGAAATCATCCGCCGCCGCCCCTACTCCGTGGTGCTGTTTGATGAAATTGAAAAGGCGCACCCGGACGTGTTCAACATGCTGCTGCAAATTCTGGACGAAGGACGACTCACGGATGCGAAAGGCCGCGTCGTGAATTTCAAAAACACGGTCATCATCATGACGTCAAACATCGGAAGCGAGGCGCTTGTTGATATCGCAATGCATAAAGGCGACCTCGGATTTGAGGAAAGCCATCATGCCAAAAAAGACATGGAAACGCGCGCGAAAGAAAAAATCATGGAGGCGCTGCGCGACCAGTTCAAGCCGGAATTTTTGAACCGCATTGACGAGGTTATCGTGTTTCATTCGCTCAAACCGGAAAACATTGAACAGATTGTCAACATGCAATTGGAAAAAGTTGCGGCGCGGCTGGCGGAAAAGAAAATCACGATTGCCGTCAGCGATGCCGCGCGCGCATGGTTCGCCGCCAAGGGCTACGATGAAAAATACGGCGCGCGGCCGCTCAAACGCGTGATTCAAAATGAACTTCTTGACCCGCTGGCGATGAAAATTATTGAGGGAACCGTAACCGACGGAGACACGGTAACGGTTGACACAAAAGACGACGCGCTAACGTTTGCCGCATAGTTTTGTTATACTGAACATCGTATGCGGAAATGGATTATCCTTTTGTTTGTGTTGTTGCCGCTTCCGGCTCGCGCGGCGACATTCAATCCGGGAAACGTCATCTCGGATTTTGAATTGACGGATTACCTCTCCATGGGCCGCGACGCCATTCAGACGTTTTTGGAAAATAAGAGTAGTTTTCTGGCGCGTTTCAAGGCGCCGAACGTGAACGAAACGCTTTTTGACGCCGCGCAAATCATCTACGATGCCGCAATCACGCACAAAATCAGTCCGAAATATATTCTGGCGCTTCTGCAAAAAGAACAAAGTCTCGTTGAACACGGCCCGTCAAATCCGTCACAAAATCAGTTGGATTGGGCGACGGGCTACGCGCTGTGCGACTCATGCAGCGTCAATGACCCGCTGCCGCAAAAATACAAAGGATTCGGCAAACAAGTGGACGGCGGCGCCGGCGCGAACCGTTTCTATTTTGATAATCCCAACAAATTCGGCTTCCGCATCGGCGTAACGAGTCAGGTTGACGGTACGGCGGTGACGCCGGAAAACCAGGCAACCGCGAACCAATACATTTATACGCCGCACCTTCAGGGCAACGAAAACTTGTGGAAAATTTGGAATCGCTGGTGGACCAAAAAATTTCCCAACGGCGTAGTGCTTCGCGCAAAAGACACCGAAGAACTCTGGCTCATTAAAGACGGCAAACGGCTTAAATTCGCCAGCCGCGGCATCTTCTTGAGCCGCTACAACCTCAACGAAATCATTGACGTCCCCGCGGCCGAATTGCAGCAATACGACGAGGGCGCGGTCATTAAATTCCCCAATTATTCGCTCGTCAAATCGGAACGCGGCATGACGTTTTTGCTGGTTGACGACACCAAACGGCCGTTTTTGAGCGATGCGGTATTCAAAAAACTCGGCTATCATCCGGATGAAGTGGTCGCCGCAACCGATGAAGAGCTGACGGAATACAAAAATGGAAAATTCATCAGCGATGCAGACCTTTTTCCGCTCGGCGCCGTGGTGAAAAGCCCGCTTTCCGGCGAATTGTTTTACGTGCATAATGGAGAAAAAGCGCCAGTCGTGAGTGATGCGATTGTCAAAAATCGTTTTCGCAAACAGAAAACGGTGAATATCGCAGCGGACCAGCTCACATCGTTCAAATTGGTCGCCGCGGTTAAATTCCGCGAGGGGACGCTCGTCAAAGGCGCGGACGACAAAACGGTGTACGTCATTTCCGATGGAATGAAACGGCCCGTCCTATCCGAAGCAACCTTTCTCGGCATGGGGTGGAAATGGGGAAATGTGCAGACGGTTGACCGGTTGAGTTTGCTCATACATCCGACTGGTCCAAGGATTGAATTGAATGTTGTTAATTGATGGATTCTATCGTCCGCCTTTGGCGGACTCCAGAATGACTTTATATGTACGCGCAGGTGGTGCCATTGCGACGGATGCCACGGGCGTTATCCGTGCTTGATTATGGTATCCCGCGCGGAATGACGGTGTATCCCGGAGCGTTGGTTCGTATACCGTTGCGGAAACGAACAGATTTTGGCATCGTTCATGCAATGACAGAACAGACACGGGTGACGAAGGGTATACATGATATAGAATCCGTAACATTCCCCCATTTGCTTTCAGCGCAACAACTCGCGCTTGCCGAAGACATTGCGCGCCGATACGCAACGCCGCTCACACTAACGATTGTAGCGTGCTGTCCTCCGCTCCAACCGCGGAAACTTGCCGCGGCGACGCTGGTGCCGTTTGTCACGCCGCCAAAACACGGTTTTGAACGGCGCTATGTGTGGTATCGCAACAGCGAGGAAAAAAAACGCTGGTTCGGTGAACACTGGCCTCGTGAAAATGAACAAACACTTATCATCGTGCCTGAAAAATGGCATCTCCGCGAATGGGAGGATATCGTGGGAAGTCACACCACAATCACGAGCGACCTATCGCCGAAAGAATACTTCAAACAGTATTTCGCGATTCGCAACGGCGAAACAGCGGTGGTGCTCGGTACAAAAAGCGCGCTCTTTGCGCCATTTCATAATCTGCGACATGTCATCGTGGATTTTGAACACAGCCCTCATCACAAAAATTGGGACCAAGCGCCGCGTTATCATGCGCGCGATGCGGCAATCCGTCTGGCGGAATTATGGCAGTGCCCGGTGACCGTCATGAGCCACACGCCATCGGTGGAAAGTGCAATGCATCTTGCCGCGCACGCGTCCATGCGCGCTGCGCATGCTACGCGCGCACTCACCATTGTTGACCTCGCCGAAGAATATAAAAAGAAAAACTTCGGTATTTTCAGCGATGCCGCGCAGGAAGCCCTGCATCGCGCCGCCGAGGAGCGCAAAGACATCGTTGCGCTCGTGCATCGCCGTGGCGCGTACACTACCGTCGCGTGTCGAGAATGCGGACGCGTGGAACGGTGCGCGAATTGCACCCTTCCGTTGATTTACCACGAACGCGACCAACAACTTCATTGCCATCCATGCCATCGCACGCAGCCGTTGCGTGAGTTGTGCGCTTTTTGCAAAGGACCGCACGTTGCGTTCCGCGGCGCCGGAACGCAAGCGGTGGAAACCGCGCTCCGCGAGGCGCTTTGCGATACGCCCTATACGATTCACCGCATTGACGGCGACACCGACGTGCCGCATTTTAACGTGGAACGGCCTGCGGCGGTTGTCGGAACCTCGCGCGCGCTGTCCCATGTGCGTTGGGGGCGCGTGGGACTTGTATGCGCAAATGACATTGACGGATTTCTTGCGCTTCCTGAATATCGCGCGACTGCGGAATTTGTCGGACTCATTCGTGATGTGCAATACCTGATGCCCGCGCGTGCAACCATGCTTTTGCAAACGCGCGAACCGCATCGGCCGGTGCTTGACGCGCTCGGAAGCGGAATGCTGGAACCGTGGTATCGTGAAGAGCTCCATCTTCGCGAACAGCTGCACTATCCCCCGTTTTGGTCTATCCTCAAACTCACGCACTGGGGCGCATCTCCTGAAGAATCGCGCGCGGCGGCGGCGTTCATTGTTGCAGCGCTCACCCGATTGACCGCCGGCGCAAAAAACGCTATACTGACTCATCCATACCCCACGCACCCGCCGATACGAAAAGGTTTGTATGGACTGATTGTGCTGCTTCGTATGCCGCATGAACAGGCGCGCGAGCAGTTCCCGGCTCTGTTGGAACAATTGGCGCTCCCGGATGTGTGGAAAGTGGATGTTGACCCATTGACGCTCCTATGAAAAAACAACTTTCTATCGTCACGCATCCCAATCATACATCGCTCCACGAGCGGTGTCGTGATATTACGCCGACAGAACTTGAAACATCGGAAATCAAGGAGCTCATTCGCAACATGATTCATACGATGTATCGAGACGACGGCGTTGGAATCGCCGCGCCGCAAGTTGGAAAAAACATCCGGCTTGCCATTATCGCAAAACACGCCCTCAAACAAACCGAAGGAGTAATGCCTTTTCCGACAAAAAAAGATTTGGTCATCGTGAATCCCGCGTACACGCCGCTCAACGCGGACAAGGCTGAAGAGGAGGAGGGCTGCCTCTCCGTTCCCGGCGTCTGGGGCGCGACGCCGCGTCACACGAAAATCATGGTGCGGTTTATGACGCCGGAAGGCGAGCATTATAAATGCATCGTCACCGACTTTTTGGCGCGCGTGTTCCAGCATGAAACTGACCATTTGAACGGGGTGCTTTTTGTTGACCGCGCGCGAGAGACGCACGACATGCAGCAAAAACCGGATTATCCCATGATATGATTCGTATTGTTTTCTTCGGCACCGATACGTTCGCAACCACTATATTGAATGAACTCGTCAGCGTGCCTGATATACAGATTCTTTCCGTAATCACCCGGCCTGACAAACCGGCCGGACGCGGAAACAAGGTGGAGCCGCCGCTGATTAAAAAATTTGCCGAACAGCACAGCGTGCCGGTGCTGCAATTTTTGAAATTAAAAGACACTGCGATAGAACAATTACGAAAACTCAACGCCGATGCGTTCGTGGTGGCGGAGTATGGCCTTCTGATACCGTCTGCGGTGCTGGATATTTCGCCGCATGGTGTGCTGAATGTGCATCCTTCGCTCCTGCCGCGCTATCGCGGGGCCTCGCCCATTTCCTCTGCGCTGTTAAACGGAGACACTGAAACCGGCGTTTCAATTATGCTGCTTGATGCGGAAATGGATCACGGGCCGATTCTTGCGCAAGAACGCTGTGCGATTGATGAACACGACACCGCGCCGACGCTTGAAGCAAAACTGGGGCGGCTTGGCGCCGCGCTTTTGATTAAAACACTGCCGGAATGGGTTGCGAGAAAAATGCAACCGCGCGAGCAAAATCATGCACAGGCGACGTTTTGCAAAAAACTCACGCGCGAATCCGGCCGCATCGGTTGGACGCAATCCGCCGAATACATTCACCGCATGTGGCGCGCATATCTCCCGTGGCCCGGGATTTTTACGATGTGGGGTGAAAAGCGGTTGAAAATTGTCATTGCGAGCCCTTCGACAGGGCTCAGGGTAGACCCGGCGAAGCAATCTAATGAAAATCGACCCGGCACTCCATTCCTCACTCCAGAGAAACAACTCGCCATCGCCTGCGGCACTGGTGCGCTTATCGTAGAACGCTTGCAACTGGAGGGTAAAAAAGAACTTGACGCCGCCGCCTTCCTTCGCGGGTATCCGGCATTTGTTGACACAAAACTGGACTAACCGTGTACACTACCACCATGTCCCAATTCACGCGCTACACCCTGTTTTTTACAGCCGCGTTTCTGACTTTGCACGGGCTCTCGCTCCTCTCGTTTTTTGTTGAGCCGCTTCGGCCGGTGTTATTTTTTGTCTTGCTTGGAGCGGCGGCAGTTCTCGCGTTTTGGAAACCGGCGTACGCTGCGGTGCCTATTATTCTTGAACTACTCCTTGATTCAAGCGGCCATTTGTTTGAATGGCGCGGATTGTCGTTGCGATTACTGGTGTTCATCGTGACAATGGCCGTATGGACATTTCACGCCATACGGCGCAAAGCACTATTGAAACAATTGCACACGCCATTTACCGCCATCTACGGCGCGATACTCGTTATCGTGGCGCTTGCGGCATATAACGGCTATCTCAATGGACATGCGGTACGCGCAGTTATCGCCGACGCAATTCCGTTTTTGTATTTGGCGTTGTGGTATCCGTTACGCGCATTATTCCCTGAGCGAAGCGAAGCGGAGTCGAAGGGCAACGCTTCGACAAGCTCAGCGCACAATGTATTGGTACCACTCCTCCTCGGCTCCTTTCTCGGCGCCGCCATTCTTTCTCTCATTGCGCTATTTCTTTTTTCATCCGGTTTGCAAGAAATCCACGGGCCGTTTTACACATGGTGGCGCGATTGGGTAGCCGGTAAAGCAACGAGCACGGGATTTGGGTTTTATCGTATCGTAACGCCGTTGCATTTATTTTTGACCGCGCTGGTGCCGTTTGTTGTATATGTCATCCTTAAAATCCGAACTGAAGGAACTCTTCCCGTCATTGCGAGGAGTGAGTCCGACGAACGACGAAGCAATCTAATTATTAGATTGCTTCGCTTCGCCCGCGGCTTCGCTCGCAATGACAAATTATGGCTTCTTATCATCATCCTCCTCGTCCCCGTCATCAACTTCTCCCGCATCTATTTTCTCGCCATTATTCCAGCGACACTCATCATGGCATTAAAATTGCCGTGGAAAAAAGTGGCGCTAACGCTTATCATCATTGGCGCCGTTTCGCTTGCAGAATATGCTGTCGTCAATCTTGCGGCCTCGCGCGGGACATCGCTCGGTTTTGAATTTTTGACACAACAATCCCGTGGCATTATTGACCCGGAATCAGAAGCGTCGGCCTCCGCGCGCGCGGCCATACTCCCCCATTTGCTCGGGAAAATAAAAAACCGCCCGCTCTTGGGCGAAGGACTTGGCGCATCAGTCACGTATTACAATGCGTTTCTGGAAAAAGAGTCAACCACGCGGCATCTTGATTGGGGGTATCTGGAACTTGCCGTGGAATTCGGCCTGTTTGTTGCCTTGTTCTTCCTTGGACTTCTCGTTTGGCTGTTTTATCACGGTTTTCGGAATCCTCTTGCCGCCAGTATTCTGGTTTTCCTTGCCGTGACGGCACTCACCACCCCCGCTTTGTTTCATGTGTACGGAATTACGCTTATTTTAGCGGTTTTATTGGCAACCAACTTACTAAAACTTGACAAAGTTCAACAAGTATGATATTCTTCTTTCGAAGAAACCCCGTTGCGGAAGGCGGCGAACGGGTGTCACTTGCTGATGAAAGCGGATGGACAAGGACGTTCTCGTCAATCCAGATGGGAAAGACAGGGCGTCTGTGCTCCAAAGGCCACGGAACGCTTATCCGCTAGAAGGTAGGTGGGATTAAGCCGGAAGTAAAACCCGCGGGGCTCCATAAGAGGTGAAAACAGCCTCGGAGCCCCGCGGGTCGCATGCAAATCCCGCGCCGTAAAGACGATGGGCTCCCCGATGGCCATCGGGGTAGAGTGGGAATTTCCCCCTCGTTGGTGCTGCAGCACCTCGCCGTTGGGCAACGGCGTCACTGGTTCCCTCTTGTGGGACTGGTGGGCGAGGGATTCCTTTCTTTCTCTAGGCTCGTCATGCCGCCTAGGCAGTGACGGCCTCGTCACCCTCTACCAGATGAGAATGCAACTCTCAACGGCAGAGGGATGATACCGCTCGAAGGGATCTGGTGATCCCGAAATTGGCTCCCCTTCTCAAGCTCGGCTTGCGGAGGGGATTTTTTTATTTCTGAATCCCCTCCCCGCCTTCGACTCGCCCTTCGGGCTCGCTCAGGCAGAAAGATTGTGTTTCTCCATAATAATCCGCTTTGCCTCGCGATAGCGCTGCACTTCGCGCGGCATCCAGCCGAAGATGGGCCACGGAATTTTGTGCACAAACGACGGTAGCCATAAACTCATGCCGCTTTTGCGCGGTTTTATCGTAAACAATACTTCCGGCACCCATACGCCGGTTTTATTTTGTTCCAACATCGTAAGCCACAAATCCCAATCCTGAAATTTTTTCAATGATTCGTCAAAGCCGGGGAAATCTTTTGCCCGCATTAAACTGGTTGTGGTGATGTATGGCATTTTCCGCAAATGCTCCGCGTCAAATGGGCCGCATATAAATGTTTTGAACCCGAATTTGAAAGAGGAATACGCATACGACGCTTCCGGATGTTCTTCCAGCGCGCGTTTCATTTTCTCCAAACAATCGGGATGCATTTTGACGTCGGCATCGCAGAAGATGACGTAGTCGACGGTATCAGTGGCATTAGATCCCTCGACTTCGGCCGGCTTCGCCGTCCTTCGCTCGGGATGACAATAAGAAAATCCTCTATTCCGTGCCGCCGCGGCGCCGCGGTTTTCTTGGTGAACAAACGTAATGGGCAGTCTGTCCTTCCACGCATCGGCCACAGATTCCGGAGCATCCGCACTGCCATCATCCACAATTACAATCCGATTCGGCCGCGCCGTTTGCCCATACAACGAAAAAAGGCACCTCCCCAGTGCCTCCGCATGATTGTAGACTGGAATTATTACGTCTAACATAACGCTATGCTCGAGACGACGGCCGGCGGAGTGCATCCAAAATCCGCTTCATTTGCGCCCCCCACGTGAACTCCTTCTCAACGCGCGCTTTCGCGGCCTCGCCGAGCCGTTTCCGTAGCGCCTCATCCTTCATCAATTTCAACACGGCATCGCGCACCTCCTCGGGTTTCTCGCCATCCACCAGTAATCCCGTTTTATCATCTAACACCGCTTCCGGGCAACCCCCTGATTTGCCAGCAATGACCGGCTTGGCAAACAAGGCGGCTTCCAGATACACAATCCCCCACCCCTCAACATCCGCGCCAATCTGAATGGACGGCATAACGAACACATCGCACATGGCGAACCATGCGGCGAGGTCGTCGTCCTTTACTTTGCCAAGAAAACGCGTGGCGTAATGAAGGTCATATTTGTTGATGAGTTTTCCGAGTTCCTCCGCATAATCCCCCAGCCCAATCACGCACCACACAATACCTGGGTCCGCTTTCAAAATCTCCGGTAGCGCTTCAATCACCGTTTGCAACCCCTTGCGCTTCACGAGCCGCGCCACGGACAACAGCACCTTTCTATTCCCCAGCACATACCGATTCCGCATGTTATACAGCGTGTCCTCATGCACCGTTACGCCAATCAAATTGGCATTCGGACACGGGTACGCCACGATGACGCGGCGCACCGGAAACCCTTCCAGTTGTTTGCGCGCGAAATCGCTGTTGGCAACCACCAGTTGCGCACCGTCCAAAATCTTCCGCACCCACCATCGCTTGACGCGTTTTTGTTTTGCGAGCGACACATCAAGCCCGTGAATGTGCACCACATACGGAATCTTGCGTAATTTTTTAATTACCCACGCCACCTGACCCATGGGCAACACGTGATGCACGATAATGTCATCGTATGATTTCGGTTTCAAATCGCGATACAAATACCACGCGAGCCGCATCCATCGCGGAAAAATATACCGAAAAAAGAACGGCACCCGCCGGAGCTGCTGGTCTTTTTTATTTTCCTCGGTTTCCACGTCATCCTCGCCGAGCGGCTCGGCCGCCACCCACACTTCCTCGCCAGCCTTCCGGAACTCATGCACCTCATTCGTAATATATGTGGCGATGCCGCCTTTGGTCGGCGGATACTCAACCGTCAATAAAAGATGTCGCATACTAAGCTCTCACGCGATGTACCAAATAACGAATTTCGTCAATTTTGACAAGACGAGTTAGCACTAATCCTCCACAGTATAACACGCTCCCGAGCGCCAACGTAAGATACCACGGCATGATGACCGCGCCAATCCACATGAGGAGACCTACAACGCCGGCAAGCAATCCTGCTCCGACGGCCCATCCGATTATGCGTCCGTGATGCACGAGCGCAATGCGTGGGACGAAGAAATATCCTGCCGCAAAAAGCACGATGTTGCCGAGCAGCGCCGCGATTGCTGCGCCGATGACGCCGTATGGCGGAATGAGCAGGATATTGGCGACCACGTTCACTACCATGGCGACACCCATGGCCGTCGTTTGCATCGCCTGACGGTTGCATCCGTTGAGCAACGCGCCAACCGGAAAATCTATGAACGCAAAAATCACGCTCGCGAGTAAAATTTGCATCGGAATAATCGCCGGCGCGTACTCGGCGGTGTAAATGGTGAGGATGATTTCTTCTGAAAACACACCGAGGAACACCGCGATTGGCATCGCCACCAAAATGAGATATTTCATCGCGCGTTCAAACAAATACGTGAGGTGCGGACGGTCACAAATAAACGCCTCACTCATGCGCGGATATAGCGCGGCCGAAAGAGCAAGCGGAATGAATTGAAACGCAAACGTGATTTTGTTCGGAATACTGTACCATCCCACCGCCGTCGTGCTGGCGAATTTTGAAAGAAACACCGAATCGCTGTATGAATACACGCGCGCAAAAATACCGGCAAGCGCAAAGGGAAACGCCACGACAAGCATGGATTTGATGAGCGCAGATTCCCACCGCACGCGCAGCGGCACTCCCGCGCGATACCGCAGCATGTATGCGGCGTAGCATACATTTAAGAAGCTTGAAACGATAAATGCGATGATGAGCCACACGAGCGGCCGTCCGAGCAGGAGCGCAATGGAACCAATAATGAGCGTGCTCAACTGACTCAAAACAATCGCAAGCGCTTCATATTTCAATTTATGCATGCCGCGCAGCACCGCATAGAAAGAAAGATGAATGGAGTCCAGTATCATGGTGATGCCGGAAAGCGCAATCAAAAGCTGCATTTCGCTTGAGTAATCCAGCAAGATTGCTACGGCCATCATGATGACATACGTAGCGGCCATAAACAGCATTTTGACGCCGAGCACGGAACTCAAATGCCGCGCCGCCTCTTCCGGTTTCCGCGCCACTTCCCTATTCAAACTGGGCGAGAGGCCAAAATCCGTAATGACCGCAAAAATGGTGGTAAACGAGAGCGCGAGAAAGTATTTGCCGGTATCCTCGGCGCCCACCATGCGCGCGATGAACGTAAAATACAAAAAGGACAGGACTTTCTGTCCGACAGACGCGAACGTCATGTAGGCGGTATTTTTGGCAACCGAGGCCATGGCGGTGATTACCGCTTGCTCCACTGTGGAGCGCGGCGGGCGCGCTTCAAACCGGGTTTCTTGCGTTCTTTGGCGCGGGGGTCGCGGCGAAGAAATCCTTCCGCTTTGAGAGATTTGCGCAAATCGGCATCCAATTTTACGAGCGCGCGGGCAATGCCGTGACGCACGGCTTCCGCCTGCCCGTGCAATCCGCCGCCCGCCACTTTCGCCGTGACATCAAAGGCGCCCTCTTTGCCGGCCGTGCGAAACGGTGCTTTGACCATTTCCCGCAGGGCATATACCGGAAAATAGGCGTCATAGGAGCGGCCGTTTACCGTAATCATGCCCGTGCCGTTCGGTATCAATCGAACGCGCGCAGCCGCGGTTTTGCGTCTGCCGACTGAACGGATGTACTCTGCGGTATTTCCAAGCGTGGTCATATTATGCGTCAACAGACAAATGTTTCATCAATTCTTTGCGCAATTTGTTTTTAGGCAGCATATTCCATACGGTCTTGCGTACCACGATCCTGCTGTCTTCGGCGAACAACTTTTTGAGCGGCTTCATTTTTAAGCCGCCCGGATATCCAGAATGGTGGATGACCATTTTTTGTTCTAATTTTTTACCCGTAAATTTCATTTTATCCGCGTTAATGACCCGAACGCGATTCGTTGACGCAATATGCGGCGCAAACGAAGGATCATTTTTTCCGCGCAATAACAACGCAACCTCGGTTGCGATTCGTCCCGGCGCGCGGCCGGCGGCATCAACTTCAAATTTTTTGGATTTTGATTGTGCGGTTGTCATACTCGGTTCCCCTCACCTTCATCCTCTCCCTCAAGGGGAGAGGAAAAATTAAACTAACTCAATCTGCACCGCGGGCGCGTTGTCGCCCTTGCGTTCGCCCAACTTCACAATGCGCGTATAGCCGCCGCGGCGGTCGCGATAGCGCGGCCCCAGTACTTCCATGCATTTGCGCACTGCATTTTCGGTATAAAGATTCTGAATAAGCGTCCGCCGCGCGGTCAGCGTACCGCGCTTGGAAGCCGTAATCGCGCGCTCCACGAGCGGCTGCGCTGCTTTTGCCTTTGCGTGCGTCGTCTTCACTTTTTCGTACAAAATAACGCTCTCGGCAAGATGCCGAAGCAGGGCCTTGCGCGGCCCAACTTTACGGTCAAGCGTTACTTTGTGTTTCAAGTGACGCATACGGTTTAAGCTTCATCGTGTTCGTCATTGCCGGTATCTTCCGCGGCAATAATCTCGGCCTCTTCAGGCACGATAACATCCGCGCTGGCTTCACCTGCATCATCATCGCTCGCCGTTGGCGTTTCTTCTACTTCTTCTTTGACCGGCGCGGCTTCTTTTTCAAGTTCTTCGCTTGTCGGCCCGGCCTCCGCCATTAAACCTTCGCTGTCCAAACCACCCTGTACAATGCGGAGATGGTCCATGATGGTATCAACCGCCTGATGGAGCGCTTCTTTCGGCGACATCGTACCGTCCGTTTCAATATCAAGGATTAGTTTTTCGTAGTTGGTCACGTCTCCCACACGCGTGAATTCCACCGAATAACCTACGTCAACAATAGGAGAAAACAACGCGTCAATGCCGATGGTGCCGATGTCCATTTCCCGACTCTTGCGCTCCTCAACGGGCACGTACCCACGGCCCTGTTCAAGCGTCAACTCCATATCAAGCTCGCCTTTCGGCTCCGTGATGGTGGCAACCACCAAATCCTTGCTGACCATTTCAACATCCGAGGTTGTTTCAATTTTTTCCGCCGTTACCGGCCCTTCGCCTTTTGCGCGCAAACGCACTTTCACCGGTTCCCCCGAAAACACGCGCACGCGCAGACGTTTCAAATTCAAAATGATGTCAAGCACATCCTCTTTCACGCCCGCAAGCGCGGAGAACTCGTGCTGTGCGCCTTTAATTTTGACTGCCGTCACGGCCGCACCCGGCAGCGACGACAACAGCACGCGGCGCAGCGCGTTCCCGATGGTTGTGCCGTAACCGTGATAACACGGCGTAATCACAACCCGCCCCCGATTCGGGCTCTCCCCATCGAGGATTTGTACGGTTGATGGAAGGAGTAGTTTTTCCATACGATAATTATCGTGAATAAAATTCAATGATTGGACGCGGGTCAAACAACGACTTAAGCTCCTCCGCCGCCGGTTGACCGACTACCGTGCCGGTCCAGTTACCCGGGTCCAACTTGAGCCAGCTCGGCGTTTCCTTTTGTTCCAACGTCTGGCGAACGCCGTCAAACAGTTTCGTGTCGCGTTTTTTTTCAATCACTCCCACAACATCGCCCTCTTTTACTTGAAACGACGGTATATCGAGCTTTTTACCGTTCACCTCAATGTGGCCATGACGCACAAGTTGGCGCGCCGCCGCGCGCGTTTTAACGAATCCGAGACGATATACGGTGTTATCCAACCGGCGCTCCAGCAAATCCTGCAGCGCCAATCCCGTATCTCCGGCGCGCGCCGCAGCGCGTTCTACATAGTTGCGGAACTGCCGCTCAAGCAAACCATACAAATGACGCGCCTTTTGTTTTTCTTGCAACTGAAACTTGTAACCGGACGCAGTGTCTCTGCGCCGCATGGTGGCGCCATGTACACCGGGCGGCGCATTGCGCCGGCGCAATGCGCAGCGCTCGCGGCCGCACACGGACATCCCGAGGCGCCGACAGACTTTGCAAGTTCGATTGGTGATTCGTGCCATATTAAACGCGGCGCGGTTTAGGCGGCCGACATCCGTTGTGCGGCAGCGGCGTAATATCCTTGATTGATTTCACAAAAAATCCGTTGGCGTTCAATGCGCGAATGGCACCTTCCCGTCCGCCGCCGATTCCGCGCACGAAAACCTGCAACTCTCGCACGCCATACTGGGCCACTTTTTCCGCGACATCTTTCACAACCAGAGATGAGGCGTACGGCGTCGCCTTTTTTGGGCCCTTAAATCCAACCTTGCCTGCCGATGACCAGCCCAACGCGTTGCCGGCCGGATCGGTCATCGTAATGATGGTGTTATTATACGATGCCTGAATATACGCCTTGCCTTCAGGAATCTGGCGAGCAGTTTTCTTCTTGGCTGTTTTTTCTGATTTCACTTCTGCCATACGTTAGGTTTTTTGCGCCGTCGGCTTGCGGCCCGACCCCATCGTGCGGCGCACATTGCCGCGCACCGTACGCGTGTTCGTCCGCGTGCGTTGGCCGCGCACCGGCAACCGCTTCGCGTGGCGGGAGCCGCGATAGGATTTAATATCAACCAATCGTTTGATGTTGGAACGCACCTCGCGCCGCAAATCGCCTTCCACCTTATGTTCCTTTTCAATAATCTGACGAATGGCATTCGTGGCCTCGGCGCTCAAATCCTTTGTGCGGATGTTCGGGTCCACGTTCGCTGCCGCAAGAATTTTTTTCGCCAAGGATGGCCCAATCCCATAAATGTACGGCAAGGCCGCCTCAATGCGTTTCTGTTCTGGAATAATGACACCGGCGATGCGCAACATAGGCATTATCCCTGACGCTGTTTATGCTTGGGGTTCTTACAAATTACAACAACCCGCTGTTTCCGGCGTACCACCTTGCAATCTTTGCAAATCTTTTTAACGGATGCGCGGACTTTCATACCTGTCAGCTGATGCCGTGATGTGAACGAAAAAGGACTGGCGTCCTTCGTTTATAAGTTTATAATCGGTAGGTGATGCGGCCCTTCGTCAAATCATACGGCGTCATCTCAAGCCGAACGCGGTCACCCACAATGAGACGAATGCTGTGGCGACGCATCTTACCGGCCAAATGCGCGATAATTTGATGCTTGTTTTCGAGAACCACCCGAAACATGCCTCCCGGCAAGAGCTCCTCTACCGTTCCCTGCATCTCAACGACGTCTTTTCCCATGAATATGCGAAATTTACAGTTTCCTACGAGACAGGTACAGTCTAGCAGAGCCGGTTAAAGCTGTCAACTCGGAAAACCCTTGTGGATAACTCTTTGATATTTTTGACTGAAATAGGCCAAAAATGGCTAATCGCGGTACACCCAGTAATTATACAGCAAAAAATTCCAACTGACAGAAAGCGCGACAGTGGTGATGCGGACAATTTGGTAATGAATGCCGAGCATATCGTGTCCGAGGTACATGAAGACGATGCTGACCACATAATTTCCCGCAAGAACGACAAGGAATTTTGCGAGCTGGCGATGCGTTGATGTCGCGGTGCTTTTGAACGACCAGTGGCGGTTCATGAAAAATACGTACGCTATCACCAGTATCTGCGTTCCAAAAAGCGCGATGACCGGCCGAATACCGAAGTATTCTTTTGCGACATACAACAGCCCAACGTCCATAACGAGGCCGGTAATGCCCGTGAAAAAATAACGCGCAAAGGTTGCTTTCTTTGCGTGAATCCACGCGATGATGTTTGAGATGTTCATTTCTTTTGATTTGCCGTCACGATTGCTTTAATACGCCGCACGCCGGCGGACACCGCTTCCTCTTTCAAAATCTTAAAACCGCCCAGTTCGCCCGTATGTTCCACGTGCGGACCGCCGCAGATTTCTTTTGAAAAAAATCCGCGCTTTTCATCTCCTACAAAATACACTTTCAGTTTATTGCCAAACGTGGCGTATTTGTCGTCAAAATAACCGATGGCGCCGCACGCGCGCGCTTCTTTTTCCGTGAGTTCTTCAAAATGAACCGGCAAGTCCTTTTTAATTTGCTCGTTCACGATGTCTTCTATTTCTTTCAATTTCTCGGCCGGAATTTTCTCCCCGTAGTTGAAATCAAAACGCAGGCGCTCCGCGGTAATGTTACTCCCCTTTTGTTCTATGGATTCACCGAGCACGTTTTTGAGCGCACGATGGAGCAGATGCGTTGCGGTGTGAAGCTGCACCACTTCAAGACTATGGTTTGCAAGTCCGCCCGCAAATTTTTGTTCCGCGCCTTTACGCGAGAGTTCCTGATGTTTTTTGAATTCCGCTTGAAAACCTGCGGCGTCAACCGTAATACCGCGTTCTTTCGCCATTTCCTGCGTTACCTCAAACGGAAATCCGTGCGAGGTGAATAAATCAAACGCAGCTTTGCCGCTCACCGTTTTTTCCTTCGCGACAATCCGTTCAAACTCGCGCAAACCTTTTTCAAGCGTTCTATTGAATTTTTCCTCTTCGCGCTGCAGTTCCTCCGCAATGCGCTTCTTGTTGTGTCCCAATTCCGGATACGCAGCGGTGTATTCCTGCGCCACGATCTCGCCGATGTCACGCGCAAACGATTGCGTAATGCCCAATTTTTTACCGTGCATGATGGAGCGGCGAATGAGACGTCGCAACACATATCCTTGGTCAACATTTGACGGCGTTACACCGCGCTGGTCGCCCAAAATAAATGCGGCGGTGCGAAGATGGTCGGCAATCACGCGCATAGACCAGCGTGTTTTCGGGTCATCCGTATAATTTTTGCCGGACAGTTCTTCAATCTTATGCAGGATGGGTAAAAACAAATCGGTTTCAAACGGCGACTTTTCGCCGTTCAACACCGCCACCACGCGGTCAAGTCCCATGCCAGTGTCCACGTTTTTCTGTTTGAGTGGTTTGAATGAACCGTTTGCTTGCTTATCGTACTCCATGAAAACGTCATTCCAGATTTCAACCCACTGTTTGTTATCGGTATCAAACTTTTTTGGCGCAACGCCACCGCCTGACCAATAAAACATTTCCGTATCCGGCCCACACGGCCCCGTTTGTCCCGCCGGACCCCACCAGTTATTTTCTTTCGGCAAATACGCGATGCGTTCTTTCGGTATGTCAAGTGTCTGCCACAATTTTGCGGACTCTTCATCGCGAGGCGCGTCTTTATCGCCCGCAAACACGGAAACCGCTAATTTTTCAAGCGGAATGCCGAGCCATTTTCTGCTCGTCAAAAATTCAAAACTCCACGCAATGGCTTCTTTTTTGAAATAATCGCCGAGCGACCAGTTGCCGAGCATCTCAAAAAACGTGAGGTGCGTGTCATCGCCCACTTCTTCAATATCGCCGGTGCGGATGCACTTTTGCACGTTCGCAAGCAGGGTGCCTTCCGGGTGTTTTTCACCCAAAAGATACGGCACCAGCGGATGCATGCCGGCGGTGGTGAAAAGCACGGTAGGGTCATTTTCCGGAATAAGCGAAGCGGACGGGATAATGGCGTGGCCCTTCTCTTTGAAGAAATCAAGATATTTTTTGCGGAGTTCTGCGGCGGAAAGCATGAGAGTATGATAGCGGAATTCCTAGGGCTTGACAATGACGTTCTTTGATGCTATATTTTTTACACAACCTTCCTGGAAGGAGGAACACTATGGCGAGCGGTAGCGAGTGGAAAGAGGTGGAGATCGTAGGGCCGAGCACGCGCGAAGCGCACAAGGAGGTGTTCCGGTTTCGAGCGCTGGTGCCGCACGATTTCAAGGACCTGAAGGAGCGTAGCGGCCCGCACTGGGCCGTCTGCATCACCGCTCCTGGCGGGGAGAGCGTGACGGTGCTGGACAACGAAGGCGAGGTGCACTTTTTCTCCAAGGTCCTCAAGGTCGTTGCCGAGATGCTCTACGGTGCGGAGCTCTACCGTCTGGACGCGCAAGTGGAGCGCGTACCGAACGGGATGGGTCATCCCTATCCGGGAATCGCGATGTCCCTTCGTGGCACCGCGGAACGGGGACAGCCCAAGCTGACCACGAAGTTCCGTCCAGACAACGGCGGCATCGGCGTGGAAGTGGAAATCACCCGCTAGAGACGAACGCGCCGAGTGTGATTCTTGCGAAAGCAGGAATTGCCTCGGCGTTTTTTTATTGAATGACTCCCCCACCCAAACATTCGTCGTTTTTGTAAAACACCGCAAACTGGCCGGGCGTGATGGCGCGCTGGGATTTTGAACAAATAACGAGGATATTTTTTCCTTGTTTCTGGATGGTGCACCGCTGTAATTCCTGGCGGTGGCGGAAGCAAACAGCGCAGGTAAACGGCAAAACAGGCGCCTCAACAATCCAGTGTACATCCCCTACAGTAATTTCACGTGTAAATAAGCGTGAATCATTTTCCGGTCCAACGATGAGTTCGTTTTTCTTACTATCTTTTGCAACAACATACTGCGGCTTCCCGTTACTTTTTTGCGCCAGTCCGTGCCGCTGGCCGATGGTGTAATATGCCAAACCATCGTGCTCTCCAATCACCGCGCCGGCCGTCGTAACAATTTTTCCCGGCTTCGGCTTGATTTTCTGTTTCAAAAAATCCTTCATGTTGATTTCGCCGATAAAACACACGCCCATTGACTCCGCGCGTTCCGCGGTTGGCAAACCAAATTTCCGCGCAAGGGCGCGAACCTGCGGCTTGGTGTAGTCCCCAATGGGAAACAATGTGTTGGCAAGCTGCGCTTGAGTGAGTTGGTGAAGGAAGTAGGTTTGGTCTTTATTGCGGTCTTTGGATTGGAGGAGATGGTATCGTATACCCTTCGACTCGCCTCCGGCTCGCTCAGGGACTAATTTTGCATAATGCCCTGTCGCAATTTTGTCCGCGCCCAGTTTTTTTGCGGCCTTTAAAAACGACCCGAATTTTACCGTTGTGTTGCAGACAACATCCGGATTTGGCGTGCGGCCGGCGCGATATTCGCGGAACAAATAATCCACCACGCCTTTGCGATATTCTTTTTGAAAATCCAACACCACAAGCGGAATGCCGAGGCGCGCCGCCACGCGCTCCGCATCACGCACATCATTCTTCCAATCACAAACACCCTGCACGTCTTTCGTATCCGTCCAGTTTTTCATGAAGGCGCCAACCACCTGATGCCCTGCGCGCACCAGAAGCGCCGCAGTCACCGATGAATCAACGCCGCCTGACATGGCAACAATAATTTTATTCCGCACTTTCTTCGCCCGCATACACAAAACCGTAGAGTGAGAGTCAAGCGCCACGACGTTCTCACGGCACTCGGGCGGATGCCGTGCCGGAATACGGAGAATTGCCGATGCGATTGTATGCACGCACGCGATAGTAATACACGCCTGCCGGCAAACCGGCATCCGCGTATGAGGCGGTTAAAGCACCATCAAGAGAGGCAACCTGAATGAAACTCTGCTCGTCAACGCCGCGCTCCAGCAAAAATCCTTCCGTGTTCGTCGTGCTCCTCGTCCATGTTGAAACGAGAATGGTGGTACTCGCGGTTACGCGGAGATTCGCAGGAGCGCCGGGCGCGCGCGTATAACGAACCAAACGATTACTGGCGGCGTACGTGGCGGAGCGGCCGCGCGCATTTGAGGCATAGATACGATAAGATAATCCGTCATCCGATGGTGCGCGGCGGTCAACATACGATGTGGTATTCGCCAGCGCGAACGATACATCGCGCACCGAACCGCGGTCATCGAAACGTTCAATGCGGAATTCCTGTTCATTTGTTGAATGGTCAATCCACTGAATCACAACACCCTCATTAGTAGATGACGCGGCGGCGTTCGTGGGCGCTGCCGGCGGATTCACGGCATTTACTGCCGCAACTACCCCCGAAGACGCTGAAAAACCGACCAAATTAAACGCGCGAACACGATACTGTATCGTTTGGTCGCGCGGAATTGCATTGTGTTGATATGATGTCGCATTTGCCGCCGGACGCGCGAGTTCTGCCCATGGGCCGTCTGGACCGGTTACGCTTGATTCTACGACAAAACCATCTTCATTATTCGCGTTGTCACGCCAACGCAACATATTGGCAGCATTCTGATTCGTCGCGCGCAACTCTGTCGGCGCAGCCGGCAGCAACAATGGCCGATATTTCAAACGCACCGCAACGCGGCTCACGCGAGCGCCCAATGCCCCTCCGGCATATTCAAAACCAACCTGTAACGTACTTGTGGCCACCTTGGTAAAAACCGCTCTGCCCGTAAGAAAAACAGCAGATAATTCCACCGGCTCAACTCCTGATGCTCGCACCTTTCTTCCGCTGACAACGCGGCCGTTATTGATACGAGCGAGTGTGGTTATTTCACTTCGCGTATTGCCCTCGCTTGCGTTTGACGCGCACAATCGCATCTCAATAGCGGTTACTTGAGCAAAATCTGGAACGCGCCCAATGTCAACGGTAAATAATTCCTTTTTGCGGGCAGTCAATGTGGAAAGATGTGTCGCCGTTCCATCACACGCTTCTTCGTTCACCATCGTCGCATGAACATCAGTCCCCTCAACAGACGGCGCCCATTCATTTTTGACGCCATCGCTAATGGGCAAAAGCGTTTCGCTGTATAGCAACGCCGGAACTCTCGCGACTCCCTGGGCTTTGGATACGCGCGGCTGTAAGGAAACTGATACAAGGTTGGTGGTTATTAAACTCACGCCAAGTACAAGCAACGCCGCGAAACCTATCTTTTCGCCGATACTAAAAAGTGGGGTCTTCTTTTTCATAACGAACCTCCTTTAATACTAACGGAGGTAGTATAGCATAAACCGCCAACGGTGGATAAATGACATTACTGAAGCAACGAAATAATCTTTTGTATCAAAGCCGGGTCGGTTTTGAACAAATCCGTCCCATGCGCCGAACCGCGATAGCGCAAAACCTCCGGCTCAACCGCTACCATGCGGCCAGCGAGCGTATTGACGGTATCAAATGAGTACGTATCTCCTTCTGCCGCCGCGAGCAACACCTTTTGAAAGGGCGCGATGTGCACACCGGCGCGTTCAGCGTTCACGCCGCGATATTCAAGACCCGGCGACAGCGCTACGATAGCCGGTATCTTGGTATGTTCAGAGCCGTACACCATCGCGAGATTTGCGCCGATGCTCGCGCCGACGAGCGCAATCGTTTCTTCACGAGCGCCTTTTTCTTTCAGCCATGCGACTGCGGCTTCAACATCGCGCATCTTTGCCTGTTGTTCCGTATCGGAAAATTTTTTGTAATCAAGCGCGCCGCCCTGCGATGCGATACTCTCTCCATGTCCGCGAAAATCTATTGCGAGCGATGCCACACCCGCCGTCTGTAACGCTTCCGCAAGCGGATGCCAACTTTCTTTGGAGGCCGGCATCATGTGCAAGAGGAGCACAAAACGTTTGGACTCTGGCGCCGCATACCAATTCCCGACAATCGTGATTCCATCGCTCGTTTGAAATGAAATTTTTTCCATAGTAAGTGGTGATTTAGCGCAGCCGAAACCAAGCAATAACAAAATACTAATAAACAGGACTGCTTTTCCCATATGGATTCTCCAGAATGACGGGTTGGCGTAAGGCGACCGTCGGCAGCGGGCATACTTTTCCAGGCACCATGTGATGCCGAACACAGCGCGCTTCGTATGATTCTTGCGAACCGATCATTTTGATGGGGTCGGAATACTGCGCAGGTTCGCCGCCGACGAGCCGTTGCGTGCGCGTTGCTTCGCGGCCGCAGCGTTCACCCGCATCACTGCGATACGTGCACACCGCGGACAATTTCACAATAAAATCCGCGCGCACCAACAGATCCGCCATAGTGCGGGTGGAACCAAACCCAAACGGAAACGGCTCGCCGCGAAAATCCAAATTGAGTCCGGCGGCCATCACGCGCTTCCCCTGGTCAACGAGATGGCTGATGTAGTCAATGATGACGTCGTCAAAGAATTGAACCTCGTCAATAACGATAAACTGCGTTTCCGGCTGTACCAGCGCGATGAGGTCGCGGGTCCGACAAACCGGTATCGCCTGCATGTCGCTGCCGTCGTACGATGCCAGTTTGCCGCGCTGCGCATAACGCGCATCCTCGCCAAAATTAAACAATTGCATTTCTTTTTCTGCAATCTGTTCCCTCCTAATCTGCCGAATCAATTCCGTGGACTTGCCGCTGAACATCGGACCGGTAATGACGGTGAGGGTGCTCATACCGGTAGTGTACCTATTTCTTCAAATCTTGCAATGAGATGCCCGGCGCGTTTGGGTCAACGATGATGACATTCTCAATCTGCCGCGAAGGCTGCAACTGACGCGGCTGACCACCGCTCTGCGGTTGACCGCCGTCTTTCTTTTTATGATGACGCTTGCGCTTATGGCGCGCGCCGTCAGGAGACGCCGCAGTATACGATGGAACGCCAGGGACAACAACGACCGGCCGCGGCGGAGGCGGCAGCACCTTGATAATCTCAATCCCCGCTTCCTCATCGTTCTCATCACGACGCGGCGTTACCGGCTGTCCGGGCGCCAGTTCACCAAATCCGCTCCATCGCGCAACTTTTTCTTCAATGACCTGCCGGCTGCGGCCATACCGTTCGCGCGAAACCGCAATCACCCTCTCCGTGCTCCCCGTGCGCTGCGCAATGGGCGGCAGCGTCAAGGCCGAGAACGGCTGCGACGCCACGCCGTCAATCATAAGCCGCAAATAAATCTGATACTTCGGCAGATTCACGAGGTCAACAATCAAAAATTGCGGGTCAAATTCTTTTTCCAGCGCCTCGGCGTCCTCCGCGCCGATGCGGAAGGTAATCAGCGTTCCCACGTTGCCGAACACCGCATAGCGCACTTCTTCCGTCAGCTGCTCAATATACTGGTGCGCCATGATGAGACTCAAATGATACTTGCGCGCTTCTGACAAAATGTTCGCGAACGACTCGGTGGCGAAATTTTGAAACTCGTCAACGTACAGGAAAAAATCCGGCCGCTCCGCTTCCGGCATATCCACGCGTTCCATCGCGGACAACTGAATTTTCGTGACAATCATGCCGCCCAACAATCGCGAATTATCCTCACCGATGCGTCCCTTTGACAGGTTCACAATCAAAATCTTGCCGCTATCCATAATTTCGCGGATATTGATGGTTGACTTCACCTGCGCGACGATATTGCGGATGACGGACGCGGACAAAAACTGTCCGATTTTGTTCTGAATGGCTGCGGTGGCTTCCGATGCAAACTTATCTGTGTACTTTGCGTATTCATCAACCCAGAACGCTTTTACCACCGGGTCTTTGATTTGCGCAACCACCTTTTTACGATACACGGCATCGGCGAAAATCCGGTTGACGCCGAGCAACGTGCTTCCCGGACAATCCATGAGCGCCAGAATGGCGTTGTTCAGCAAATACTCCATACGCGCGCTCCACTGGTCAACCCAGATTTTTTTGAACACGCCCATGAGGCCACCGACCACCAAATGTTTGTGGTCAGGATTGATGGTTTCCAAAATGTTGAACCCGATTGGATATTCTAAATCGGCTGGATTGAAATACACCACGTCGTTAATGCGGTGAGGCGGAACGAAATCAATCATTTTTTCCGCGAAATCGCCGTGCGGGTCAACGAGCGCAAATCCGTGGCCGGCATACATATCCGACAACACCATATTTTCCAGCATCGTGGTCTTTCCCATGCCGGTTTTTCCGAGCACATACATGTGCCGCCGCCGGTCATCCAGTTTAATGCCAAAACGCCGGTTCTCATTCCGGAAGTTCGTCTGCGCAAACAGAGCGATGTCTTTTGTCACAACGGGTGTATGCAACGTTTGCATATTAAACAACAGGCAAGTTGGGCGGCGGAGCGCCGGTTGCTTCTGCGGGCGCCTCGTGAGGCGCGGCGGCGGGGGCAGAGGCGCTCTCCCCTTCGTGCGGATGTCGTTTCTTATGAATCAATCCGATATCAGAACTGAACGGCGGCGGCGCTTCCGCGGTTGCCGATTTAATGGGAATACCGTGCGGCGCATCCTCAAACGGAATCTCCGTCGGCAAATATGACGGCGGCTGGGCGCGCTTCGCCTCAAGACGTTTCAACAGCGGCGTCTTCACCGTCATCACCGGGAAGTGCCACAACGTAGCCAGTTCTTCCGTGTTCAAAATAAATTCGTACCGTCCGGCCCACGTGCTCCGTTTTTGATACGCTCGCATGATTTTGGTGGCGCGGATATTTTTACGCGCCTCGGTAAAAACATAATGCGCGGCAACACCGGTCATTTTGTAATCCGGTTTCAAACTATTTGACGATTCATCGGAGAACTGTTTGATTGCGCCCACCAATCCATACATCACGCGGCTCTTGTCAAAACGCTCTTTCTCCGCCACATACACCGCGCGCATTTTGCAGTTGAATCCAATTTTTGACACCTTAATTTCAACATCTTCAATAGTTTTCCGCTCGCCGGGCGTCAGCGCAAACATGCCAAAGGTCAGCTTCTCTTCCTTGGCCGACTCGGCGAACAATTCCAGCCCGAACCCGCTCGCAATCTCGCGCACGAGCGCAAACGGAAGGTCGCTCAATTTTTGAATCCACGTTTCCTTTTTCTTCACTTCTTTCCCCATCAATTTTTTTGCCATTTCAAACCCTTTCGCTTTCCATGACTGCCCGATAGGTTTCACTAAAATCTGCAACCACATCTGCTCCCCTTTCCCGATGCGGCTGAAGGATTCCAGCAACGCCGCCATCGGGTCCTTAAAGTATTCTTTGTCGTTCGGGTCGGCGAACGCTTTGTACGTTTTAATGGGGTAGTAGTGATTTTCCGTCAAGACCCATTCTACGCCCCAACAGCTATGAGTATCATTGGGATATTCAGTGGGAATACCTTTTACATAATCCTCCACTTCGGTAATTTCCGCGTCGGGATACTGCGCATAAATGGCGGATTCCACGAGGTCGCGATATTTCTTCTCCGTGCGAATGAGAAACTGGGTGTATCCTTCAATGCTGACAATCTCAAAACTAAACCATCGCTGGTACTGTCCTTGCCAATATTTTTCCATGAGGTCTCGCGTGGCATGGCCGCCGGCAAGGTGCGCAAAGATATTTTCTACGGCGAGCGGCGACTGCACGTTATCTGATGGAACGTCAACGGCAAGCAATACCCACTGAAATCCGGACTGATATTTTCCAACGCGCGTGTTGTAAAACACATAAAACCCCATCCAAAAAACGATAGGAAACAAGAAAATCCATCCGCCGATGCGTGTGCCGAATACGAGCACATCCCACGTGCTCGCCGTCGCTGCCATGTCGAGAAATTGCAGCCACGCGTCAGCGTATGACATGCGCTAATCCGGAATAAGAAAACTAAAAATGGTAATAAATACCACCGGCAAAAAAATGAGCGCCATCCACCACCATCCTTGCTGGCCCGCGTAGTATGAGCCGACAAACACCACAAAAAACAGCAGGGTGGCGAGGGTTGAATAAATTGCGCGCCAAACTCGGTCCTCCATAGTCGAATAGACACGAGGACTAAACTGCTTTAGTCCGAGTGCGATGAGACGGGCATTATCGTGCTCGTGCTGCTGCACGAGCACACCTTATAACGACAGTATACCACAACAACGAGGCTGTGGAAAACTAGCGGCTGCCAACCCGATACCACGAAACGAGGAGCGGGCTCGCGAGGAAGATGGATGAGTAGACGCCGGAAATAAATCCGATAATAAGCGCCAGCGCAAACGGCTGGGTGCTGGCGCCGCCGAAGAAATACACCGCGATGAGCGACAGCAGCGTGGTGAGCGTGGTATTGAACGAACGAGTGACCGTTTGCTCCACGCTTTCCGCAACCACCGTTTCAAACGGGTCATGGCGCCGCTTGAGCAAATTTTCGCGAATACGGTCAAAGGTGACGATGGTGTCATTTACCGAAAATCCAAAAATGGTGAGCAGCGCCGTAACAAACAGCGCGTCCACCTCAATACCGGCAAACCGTCCAAGCACCGCAAACACGCCAGCGGGAATCGTGATGTCATGAAGCAGCGCGATAATCGCGCACAAGCCGTATTTCCACGAACTCACCGGCTCCGATACGCGGCGAAACGTCCATGCGATATACACAATAATCGCAAGCATAACGAGCACGATGGCGTAGAGCGTATTTTCGCGCAATTCTTTGCTGATGGTGGGGCCGATAGTGTCAAACCGCTCCTCGTGCCACTCGTTCGCGAATGCTTGATTCAGCGTTTCCGTCAGCGCCTCGTGTTTCTTCTCGTCAATAAACGCCGCACGCACGAGATACCCCGCCGTTCCCAGCGGCTGGACCGTCGCGCGCTCCACGCCCGCATCCGTCACGAGCTGTTCAACGCGCGCCTTATCCGGCCGCGCGCCCGTGAATTGCAATTCCGTGAGCGTGCCGCCGGTGAAATCAATGCCAAAACGCAACCCAAACACAGCAATCGCAACAAGCGAAACGAGCGCCAATCCGCTGGAAAGGAGAAACCAATATCGTCGCGTGGTCACTACATTCACCATATTATTCAACTTTTTTACGCGCGCCGAGCACGAGCCACGTTCCTTCTTTGATGTACGGCTCAAGAAAACGCATGAATACGCGCGTAACGGTAATGGCGGAAAACATGCTCACGAGCACGCCGATGGCGAGCGTCACCGCGAATCCGCGCACCACGCTCGTGCCGAACCAATACAAAATGGCGCAGGCAATCAACGTGGTGACGTTGCCATCGCGAATAGCCAGCCATGCACGCGCAAATCCTTCGGTCACTGCGCGCGCATACGTCCTGCCGTCGCGCAGTTCCTCTTTCATTCGTTCAAAAATGAGAATGTTCGCGTCAACCGCCATGCCGAACGACAAAATGAGACCCGCGATGCCGGCGAGCGTTAGCGTCACCGAAAGTAATTTGAACAGCGCAAGCAGTACCAATCCATACACGATAAGCGCCAAGCCGGCCATCACACCCGACAATCGGTAATACAAAATCATAAACAACAGCACGAGCAAAAGTCCAACGATGCCGGCGCGCAGACTTTTTATGAGCGATGCGTGTCCCAAAACCGGCCCCACGGTTGATTGGCTCACAAGCTGTACCGGCAGCGGCAGCGCGCCAGCGTTCAGGCGCTGCGCAAGCGTCTTCGCTTCGTCAATGGAAAAACTGCCGGTAATCACGGCCTGACCGCCGCTGATTTTCTGCTGTACGGTTGGAGCGCTGATGATTGAACCGTCAAGAAAAATTGCCACTGGTTTGCCGATATTGCGGCCGGTGATTTCTTCAAACAAATCGCCGCCTTCATTATCAAATTGAAGTCCAACCTGCACCTCGCCGGTTTGCTGGTCAAACTGCACGGTCGCGCGGTCAAGCTGTCTTCCTGACAATGCTGTCCGCAGCCATGGGTCAAGTTCCGGCGCGATTTCCTCCGCCGTGGTGCGGTCAATCATGATATGGCGCGCCTCATACTGCTTTTCCTTGAGCTGCGCGTATTTATAAACGAGGTGAAAACCAAACGGCGTTTCCACAGGGTCGGAAATGGCGCCTTCCGGCAACGCAAAGGCAGCCTCTTCAAAATTGGGCGTCATCGCGCCGCGTCCGAATTCGCCGAGGTCGCCGCCAAGCTGCGCGCTACCGGAATCATCGGAATTTTTTTGAGCGAGTTCCGAAAAGTTGGCGATGGTCGCCTGCGCGCGAAGAGATTGCGCCTTTTCCAGCGCTTCGTCGCGCGTTCTATCCGATTGACATCGTTCCGCGCCTTGAAAACACACAAGGATATGGCGCGCAGAAACGGAACTGACCGCCACCCGTTCGCTTTCCACTTTGATGATGTGATACCCGATGTCGCTCTCCAATATATCGCGCGCCACCGCGCCCACCCTTCCTTTTTGCTGCGCAAACTGATAGAGCTGCTTTTGCAGCGTTTCTCCGGCAGAACTGACGAACCCAATATATCCGCCGCTCTCTTTCGTTTTTACATCCTGTGAAAATTCCTTCGCGTAATCGGCAAAATTTTTCGCACCTGACAGTACGATATTCAAAACTTCTTTCGCTTTTTTGCGCTCCGCGTCATTCGCGTCGCCGAGCTGTTTTTTCTGCGCATCCGTCAACTCCGGCTGCGGATTAGGATTTTGTTCCTTAAATTCAAGCAACGGCGTTTCGCCGATTTCCTTGATTGCCTGTTTCAAATCAATGACGCCAGGTAAATCCACGATGACGCGATACGTTTCGCCCGATACGTTGGTCTGCACAAGCGGTTCGGAAACGCCCATGGCATTCACGCGGCGTTCAATAACATCGCGCGCGCCGGCAACCGCGTCATCGCGCTCCGATGAAGGCACGCCTTTCGTGTCCACTTCATAGGTGAGATGCGCGCCGCCCTGCAAATCAAGACCCAAACGGTAATCTGGAATGTTCGGCTGCGGGAGCGAAAGGCCCGAACGCGCCTTTATTGCGCCGACAAGACGCTCATACGGCGCCGGAAAATCAAAAACGAGCGCTCCGAACATCAGCACAAGAATACCGAACAGCGCCCACTTGACGTTCATTCGGCTCATTTGTTTTGATTCCTGCTTTTGCATGTTGGAGAATAGTCTATCTGAACGGCCTCAAAAACGCAATGCGAGTTACGCACACCGTTACGCTGCGTGACACTTTTTATATTTTTTCCCTGAACCGCACGGGCAGGGTTCGTTGCGGCCAGTTTTCGGCATCGGTTCAGCGCTCTTTTGCGCTCCCCCATCCCCGTTCTCCCCTTTTACCGCGCCGCGCATCTGAATCCCCTGTTTTTCAAGCAATGACGGCGCCATCACCGCGGCCGCGCCCATTTTGAAGATGGTGTTCGCCACATCATGCTGTATGGCGCCGAGCAATTCCTGATACATATAATACGTCTCTTTCTTGTACTCAACCAGCGGGTCGCGCTGGGCATATCCGCGCAAGCCGATGCCGCCGCGCAGATGGTCAATGGCAACCAAATGGTCAACCCACAGCGTGTCAATGGTGCGAATCAACAGCATTTTTTCCAATTCGCGCATGATGTCCGGATTGTCAACCGCCTGTTCCATCGCATCATACGTGCGCCGCGCCGCATCCGTGCACACCGCCACCGCGCGATTCACCGCATCCTCCGCGCCATGCTCCGCCGCAATCTTTTTCAGTTCATCAACCGTCACCGGCGCCAGCGGAATTATTTTTGAGAGCGCCTCAACAATCGCATCCGTTTCCCAGCCGTCCGCGCCCGCATGCGTTTCAATGACGCCGCGCACCTCTTCATCAACCATTGTAAGAATTACGTCTCGAAGCGCGCGATATCCTTCGCTCGTTACTTCCAGCACGCCTTCCGCCAATTCCAAAATCTCGCGACGGCGGCGATAAATCGCCTCGCGATGTTTGTTCAACACGTCATCGTATTCAAGCAAGTGCTTGCGGATGTCAAAGTTGTGGCCTTCCACTTTCTTCTGCGCGGTTTCAATGGCTTTGCTCACCATGCCCGCCTCAATCGGCACATCTTCCGGCACTTTGAGCCGCGACATCATGGAACCGATGCGCTCACCGCCAAAAATACGCATCAAATCGTCTTCCACCGATACGTAAAACTGTGTGAAGCCCGGATCACCCTGCCGACCTGAACGACCGCGGAGCTGATTATCTATGCGGCGCGATTCGTGACGCTCCGTACCGAGCACGAACAATCCGCTCGCTTCACGCACGCGCGCTGACTCATCCGAATCCGGCGGATTGCCGCCGAGCACAATGTCAACACCGCGGCCAGCCATGTTCGTGGCAAGCGTCACGGCGCCGGCGCGTCCCGCCTGCGCGATAACCTCACCTTCACGTTCGTGGTTTTTCGCGTTCAGCATCTGGTACGGAATGCCCTCGCGTTCCAGCAACAACCCCAACTCTTCGTTTTTCTCAATGGAGATGGTGCCGAGCAACACCGGCTGTCCGCGTTCATGCAACTCTTTGACATGTTTCACTACTGCGGCAAACTTTGCCGCCTCGGTGCGATAAATCCTATCCGGCTGGTCGGCGCGCCGGTCCGATTTGTTCGTGGAAATCACCACCACTTCCAACTTGTAAATGTTCGCGAATTCCTCCGCCTCGGTCACGGCCGTGCCCGTCATGCCAGCCAATTTTTTGTACATGCGGAAATAATTCTGGAACGTAATCGTGGCCATAGTCTGACTCTCGCGCTGGATTTTCACGCCCTCTTTAGCCTCAATCGCCTGATGCAATCCTTCCGAATAGCGCCGACCAGGCAATTTGCGGCCCGTGAATTCGTCAACGATAACCACTTCGTCGTTTTCCACCACATAATGGCGGTCGCGCTGAAACAGCGTCTGCGCGCGAAGCGCCTGTTCCACGTGATTGGCCATCCGCATGCCGCCGGCCGTGTAAATGTTTTCCACGCCGAGCCACTGTTCCATTTTTTTGATGCCTGCATCGGTGAGGTACGTTGAACGAAGTTTTTCGTCAACTTTATAATCATCTTCTTTCACCAAACGCCGCGCGAGTTCGGCAAATTTGTAATACAGTTCCGTTGCTTCTTCCGCAGGCGCGGAAATGATAAGCGGCGTGCGCGCTTCGTCAATTAAAATGGAGTCCACTTCATCAACAATGGCATACCCGTGGCCGCGCTGCGACATTTCCGCGAGCCGCCCCACCATGTTGTCGCGGAGATAATCAAAACCGAATTCGTTGTTGGTGCCGTAGGTGATATCGCACTGGTACGCTTCCTGCCGCGCGCATGGACGCAGGTATTCATATTTCACTTTGAACGAACCGGTAGTGTCGCGTTCCGTGTCCTGCGTACTACCCTCATCGTGTTCTTCCGATTTACTGCGATACGACGGGTCATACATAAATGTCGCGCCCTGATGTTGAATGACACCGACCGAAAGACCGAGCGCATGGTAAATCTGCCCCATCCACACGGTGTCGCGGCGGGCCAAATAATCGTTCACCGTCACGAGATGCGCGCCCGTTCCCGCGAGCGCGTTGAGATAGAGCGCGAGCGTTGCGGTGAGCGTTTTTCCTTCACCCGTGCGCATTTCCGCAATCTGTCCGCGATGGAGCGCGATGCCGCCTTTCAACTGCACATCATAATGACGCTGACCGAGCGTGCGTTTCGCCGCTTCGCGCACAGCGGCGAACGCTTCAGGAAGCAAATTATCAAGAGGTTCTTTTTCGAGCCGCTTCCGGAACTCCTCCGTTTTCGCCTTCAATTCATCATCCGTCAAGCGCACAAAATCCGGCTCAAAAGCGTTGATTTTCGCGACAAGAGGGTCCATCTGCCGCACAACTTTGGCGTTGGGATCCCCAAAGATTTTCGTCAATAGAGACATAATAAAACCACGGCTATCCTACCACAGACAGCCGCGTTTGGGAAGGGCCGAGCTTTAACGCGGTCAACCCTTGACACACACCATCATCACTTGCGATAATACCTCTATATGGAGGAAACAAACAAAAAACTAGACGACATTTTGGAAATTGTGACGTTCATCAAAGATAACGCGGCCATGCAGAGCGACATGGACGCGAGGTTTGATGAATTGAGAAGCGACATGGACGCGCGGTTTGATGAGGTGAAAAGTGAATTAAGTGCAATACGCACGGATATATCGGACATCAAACAACGGCTGACAGCGCTGGAAAAGCGCACACTGGAAGATGCTAATGTGGCAGCGCAGGACATTTTGGAACTACGGCAACGCGTAGATGAGCTGGAACGAAAGCTCACGATTCTCGAACACGCACATCAGCCGGCATAAAAACCACCTCGTCGTTTTGCGAGACGTCTTTCTTTCAAATCAACCAATTGCCGTTGCAGTTCATCGTGCACTTCGTCAATCGCGGCGTATAAATCTTCGCCTTCTTCACGTGTGCGAACAACCGCAACGCCGGGAGCGCGCACGTGCGCTTCACAGAAAAATATCTGCCCCTTGTTGTGATGCCCCGTGGTTTTGCCAACCTCAACATCAACATTCGCCGTATCCGTATGCAGATACTTTTCCAGCGCCTGCATTTTTTTCTCCACCTGCGCGGCGATGGCGGCGGTCAATTCTATTCCCATGGTTTGGATGCGGATGTTCATAAATTATGGATTCTATCGGGCCGACGTCCGTCGGCCCTCCAGAACGACAAATTAAAACCCGATATATTGTATCTCCTCCTCCAAATCAATGCCGAATTTTTCCGCAACGCGCTCCTTCACTTTCAACACCAGCGCGCGAACGTCCGCGGCGGTGGTGTGACCCATGTTCAAAATAAAATTGCCGTGCACATCGGACACCATCGCATCGCCGATGCGCTCGCCTTTCAAACCCGCCTGCTCAATAAGCCAACCGGCGGAAATGCGTTTTTTCGCCAAAAACTCTTCCGGCACATTTCCCCATCGCGCGTCCGGCTCTGAAAACTCATAATTTTTGAAGACGCATCCGGTGCTCGCGGCGCCCTTCGGCTGTGTTTTGTTGCGTTTATCCAGATATTCCATCATCTTTTTTAACCCGTTGCGTTCAGCATCCAGTTTCAATTTCAACGTGACGCCAAGCACAATCCCGCCGTTTTCTTTGAAAATGCTGTGGCGATAACGAAAAGCGCATTCCGCGTTTGAAAACGTGTGCGCCTCGCCGTCCACGAGCGCATCCACGGATTCCACTACATCTTTCATCTCGCCGCCGAACGCGCCCGCATTGCCGCGCACGGCGCCTCCCGCAGTGCCGGGCACGCCAATCCCCCACTCAAATCCCGTGAGACCGCCGTCTATGGATGCGCGCGCCAGCGCCGCCGTCAGAATGCCGCCATCGGCAATGACGCGGTCATCCGCAACGCTGTACGCATTCATTTCTATTTTAATCGCCATGCCGTCAAATCCTTCATCCGCAACCAGCATGTTGCTTCCGCCGCCGAACACAAAATACGGCAACGAGTGTTCGTGCGCGAGCGTAAGCGCTTGTTTCAGTTCGTCCACGCTTTTCACCGGCACGAGATACTTCGCCGGCCCGCCAATTTTGAATGTGGTGTACGCGCCAAGCCGCGCGCTCTGTTTCGCGTTGGGGAATGCGGCTTCAATTTGTTCCCAGATTTTGTCATTGCTGGACATAGAAATTAGATCCCTCGACTCGGCCCGACTTGTCGGGCCTCGCTCTGGATGACATCATACCAACTTTCTCGCTACTATATCAATATCCCCCGCGCCCATGATGACCACCACATCATCCTTTTTCATGTTGGCGCGGAGCCAGGATTCAGTTTCATCAAGCGTAGCGGTATATGCCACTTTTCTTCCATCCTGAGCGAGTCCGCCTGGGCGGACGAGTCGAAGGACTGCATCCGCCAATTTTTTTGACGTCACATCATGGTCTTTATCCTCCTCACGTCCGGCCACGTCATAAATCTCATTCAAAACCAACACATCCACCGGCGCGCGCGAAAGCGCGTCCACAAACTCTGTGAACAAATTTTTTGTTCTATTGTGCTGATGGGGCTGGAACACCAAAATCACGCGCCGTTTTGGATACAATTCCCGCACCATCTTCATGGTCTCGCGGATGGCCGTGGGATGATGGCCGTAGTCCGAATAGATAACAGCGCCGTCACGCTCCCCCACCTTTTCAAACCGCCGCCAAATGCCGCGAAACTCCGCGGCAACGCGCTCAATCACCGGTTTCGGCACGCCGACAAGCGCGGCCGCCATGCCCGCCGCTACGGCATTTCGCACATTAAACGCGCCCGGCACGCCAACTGCCATCTTTTCCGATTCCTTCCCAAACACCCGCGTCTCCCCCTTCCATTTCAACTGCTGGCAGCCGTAATCATCTGACGAACGAATGAGCACGCCGTCCTTCGGCAATACATCAACAAATTCCTGATACACCT
>ERZ1292629.681-Hain-H43-01um-R1-681-length-37675-cov-10_pt1 | contig 37675 bp, 59 predicted proteins | sample MGYA00564399_ERZ1292629 | MGnify/ENA primary metagenome ERZ1292629 (study PRJEB36523, sample SAMEA6512636) | groundwater metagenome | collected 2019-01-08 | study: AquaDiva: Metagenomics assemblies of 32 groundwater samples
GCGTGCACGGGCATCGAAGCGGGCACGGGCATCGAAGCGGGCACGGGCATCAAAGCGGGCTGGGGCATCGAAGCGGGCTGGGGCATCAAAGCGGGCATGGGCATCGAAGCGGGCTGGGGCATCAAAGCGGGCTTTTCAATCATTTGTAAAACTACGCTCAATTGCTCACTCCGCATATTCGCGGGGCTCTGTATCTGGAGAATCCCCACTGAGGAAGAAAGAACAATTTCATGCGAGCGCATTGAATCCGGGACCGTGGAATACGGAATCGTTAAATTAATTAAAAAGGAGGAGTGATTATGGATAATTCTTCTAATAGTATAGGGCTATGTAAAAAGGAATCTCAGGTGGATACTCAGCTTGAAACCTTGACCCAAGCAATCGAGATTATCAATAAATCTATTTCTGAATTGGAAAATCGGCTTGATCGGGTACTGAGACCTTCAGCCCCTAGCACAAATGAGAAATGCGCTGAAGCTCCTACCTTGGTCGGTCTAGCCGAGACGATAGCCAGCAGAACAAACCGAATAAACTCCTGCCGATTCACCGTTGATTCAATCCTCCAACGGCTCGAACTTTAGCGAGGGGAATCATGGGAGTCTGTAGCAATCATCATTCACTAATCGCCTTCAGCACCAACGGATGCCCGCTTTGCACGGCCTACCGCCGCATAGAGGCGCAGGAGCGGGAGCTTGCCATATACCGCCGACTCGAAGCGGATGTGTTTGAGGCCACAACGGATAAGGGTAAGGAGGAAATAGTTCTTATGGGAATAGAGCCTTGGCCGGAACCAACGATGGTAAATGCAAGACAGACACAACAGGCTATTAACTTCACGTTAAACTGTCTGGCCGATGAAATCGTTTTAAGGCCGGCAAAAGACACCGATGAGGCTGCAACGCCCAAGGCTGAGAAGGGGATCGCGGTGAGGGAGTTACAGCCCGATGCCTAAGATCGCTCAACCCAAGCGTCTGGGACGCGAGAATCGGCTTACTCAAACGTGTCCGTGCGGCGTTGAGTTCGTTCCGAGGCGCAATAACCAGAAGTTTCACAGCGTGAAGTGCCGCAAGAAGGCATGGAAGGATCAGCACGAGGAAGTGTTTACAAGCAAGAACGGGAAAGTAGTTGTAATCATCAGAACCAAATAACCATCAACCAAACAACCAAAGGAGACTTATGACAGAGCAAGCGAAAGAATCAGAAGTAATTGACCCAGAAGTAATGCCACCCGAAACCCATTTGGAACTCTCAAAACCCTCAGTTCCGGTCACGATCGAAGAATTGAGCGGCCTGCCGGACGAACGCGGCGTGGAGATTGTGGAATCCCGTAAGAAGATCCTCGATTCGCTCCGCAAAGCGTCGATCCTCATGACAAGCCCCTCCGACTGGCTTCTATTCCGTACTCGCGAGGGAGCCGTGACGGCCTTCCTCCAGGACTCCGGTTGTAAGCGCATCTGGCAGATTTGGGGTATCTCAATCACGCCGACGGGGGAATTCCAGAAGCTAGTCGATGATAACACCAAAGACTTTGCCTACCGCTGCACGGCGGACGGGGACTGCAAAGTCACCGGACTCAAGGTCTATGACATTGAGGGCATCCGGTACAGCACGGAGGATTTCTGCAAGGACGTTAAGCCGGATCTTAAGAAGGAAATGTTCGTCAAGTTGGCCGCGGTTGCCAACCGGGACGGGAACATTATCAGATCATTGACAGGTATGAAATCGGTTGCGCTCGAGTACATCGAGGACGTTTGGAAGGGCACAAACAAGAAAACGTCGCTATGCTCCAAGGGGAAGGGCTATGGCACTCAGGCAGAGCGCCAAGGCGCACAGGTGCAGGAAGCGGCTCACGTTCCCGCAGGTCAAGAGCCTATCTGCGAGATTTGCCAAGCACGGGCTAAATTCTGGCCGGCGGGCATCTCCCGTGATAGCAAAAAACCTTATGGTGCCTTCTGGGCCTGCCCGAGTCGTGAGCACAAATGGTCAGTCCGGGATGAGGATTTCCAAAAAACCCGAATAGCGGCGGAAAAAGATCAGGCACAGCAGGAAGCGGCCGCTGCCGTTGCGAGGGGGGAATAATGGCTACTGAAATTAATCAGATTGCGATAGTACAACCTCCTCCTGCTCCTATTGTGGCGAAGAAAATCGAGCCGTCTTTCACGAAAACTTCTGGATTCAAAACTCGTACAATCTACTCCTGCAAGATCTTAGACATTGACGCGCTGAGAAGTGCGGCAATCCAAGATACATCCCTTCTGAAATATTTGATTGCCGACGAAAAAGCCCTGAATACGGAGGCTGCAGACAAGAAAGAAGAATTCACCATTCCCGGCTGCGAATTAGTAAGGAGGGTTGTCTAAATGGAAATCTCAGTTGAATCCGTGGGAAAGGCTTTCTCGGAGTACGTCGAGAAAAACCGGCGTCAGGACGGACCAGCGCAACCGCACAATTATCTCTACGCCTCCGGGCGCCGTAAATGCCTACGCCGGTCAGTGTACGAATGCACGCAACCTGCGCTTATGCCGGAGTTCCCGGCAGACGTGAAGGCGCGATTCCTCCGCGGAGAACAGCGGGAGAACGATATCCGCATCGGCATGGAGAGGGCCGGGCAACTCTCCAATCCGCACTTTGACTTCATCGGGAGTCAAGAGGCGGTCAAGATCCATGACCGCAAAGGCCGGTTGATTATCAGTGGCAAGATTGACGGCAAAATCCTATGGGCAAACCGCGACATATGGCCGTGCGAGATTAAGTCATGGAACTCCAATACTGTTGACCGCTTGACCACGTTTGAGGATGTTTTGAATAATACCTGGACATGGAGCGGAGCCCATCAACTCCTATCTTATCTCTACGCTACAAGCTCGCCAAAAGGGCTTCTAATTCTAGACAGGTCCGGACTTCCAAAATTGATTGAAATCAGGCTTGAGGAGCATCTTACGGAAATGGAAGCGTTTCTCAAAGACGCCGAAACCGTTGTTGATCATTGCGAAGCGGGCACCCTGCCGGACTTCACCACGGATGCAGCCGAATGTTCGCGGTGCTGGGCTAAGGGATTAATCTGCGATCCTCCTATCGGATCTGGCGAAGGCACGCAAATCTTTACCGATCCCGAAGTAGAGCAAAAACTTCTTCGCCTCTTGGAGCTGGAACCAGCCGGCGAGGAATACGAGGACTTAGAAAAATGGTTCAAGGCCAGCTTTCGGGGGGTTGAAATAGGGCTGGCTGGCTCCGTGGTAATCAATGGCAAATGGCGCCCAGGCACAAAAACCCAGTTACCAGATGAAGTCAAAAACCAAGTGGACGCGCTCACACAACCCTTCAAAGTCAAAATCGATAAATACGCATGGCTTGTGAAGGCGACTAAAGTATAAAGGAATCTTCCGGGAACCATGACGCAAGTCGGGCACCAGTATCCAAACCGGGAGGCTAGGGGAATAAATAAAATGGAAATTACAATTACCACTCAGGCAGAGCTAGACGGATTACCGGATAAATTAAACGAGTTCACGCGCATTTACATCAAAAGCAGTAATAGGATTATTGTTAGACGGGCGCGGGAAAACTCCTCGGTCGAGGCGCGGGAAAACTCCTCGGTCGTGGCGTGGGGAAACTCCTCAGTCGAGGCGTGGGGAAACTCCTCGGTCGTGGCGCGGGGAAACTCCTGCATCCGTTGTCAATCGGAATCCTGTGACATCGTACTGTGGGGCTTCGCGGTATTGTTTTTGCTGGTTAAAAAAAACAAAGCAAAGCTCAAATCGAAAACCGCAACCATCATTAAACCAATCCGCAAACCCGGCACGGACGGATGGCTCAAAGACGAAGGAGTCGAGGGAGCTAAAAAGGTAATCCTATTCAAGCGCGTTTCTTCCGACTGGAAGACTCAAGAAAATACGGAAAATGAAACGCTCTGGACGATAGGATCTACACTGCAACATCAATTATGGTCCCCAAAAGACAGCGAGTGCGGGGACGGTAAATTCCATGCCTGTTCGCGGCCATACTTTTGCGACGAATTCCGATCCGTCAAGGGTGATCGCTACGTTGCCGTTAAGATCGCCAAGCGCGATTTGTACGCTTGGCCGAATGCGGATTATCCGCATAAAATAGCATTCAGGGCTGGAACCGTGCTTTACGAGTGCGACAAACACGGGAAGAAGATTAGCTGATAGGAGGAGGGGATTATGGACAATAAAAGCGCTGTAAGTTTATACAACACCCTATGCGCCACATACTATGAGCAATGTTCCGATACGACGAAGTTTGGGGCCGTGATGCAGTCACACGGCTTGCAAACGTGGCTTTGGAATAAGGAATCTTACGAGAAGTCCGATAGCCCGAATCTTATATCCCGACGAGCAGCAGCTGACTTTCTGCGAACGTGGGCCGACAGCATAGAGAAGGCGGAATAGACCATGACCCTATACGACCACGCCGGAGATGAAGAGGGGGCTTGTCGCTTCTGCCACACGACACCATTCGACCGCGTTGACCAGGGCGACGGCACGCACTTCCTGCGGTGTTCCTGCGGGCGTCTGAGGGATGAGTATCCAGACACCGACCCGGAAACCGAGCGGGAGATGTTTGATTGGGCGACAAGGGGAGTGAGATGAGCGCCATTTTAATCAGCGAACAGGAAGCCCGCGAGATCATTGACGCCCTGGAATACGCCTACGACTGCGCGGAGAATGAGGCGCGCAGTGAGATGGTCGTAGGCGCAAGGGTGCAGACCGAGGATTATATGCTGGCCGAGCGGCGGATGAAGCAATGCGCGCGGCATTTGGTGGATATCAAGCGGAGGGTGAAGAAGTGAGTGAGAAGACCGATTACGTCGCCAAGCTCGCCTTCCAGATCCGCGCCGTCGGGCTTCCTGCTCCGATCCGGGAATACAGATTTTTTCCTAAGCGGATGTGGAGAGCGGATTTTGCCTGGCCGAATGAAAAGCTCCTGGTTGAATATGAGGGCGGCATCTTTGTGCGCCAGCAGAGGAATGGCCAGAACTTCGGCTGGCATCAATCCGCACAGCGCATGCTCACGGATATGGAGAAGTACAACGCAGCCGCAATGCTTGGATTCCGCGTGTTGCGCTTCACCGCGAGTCATGTCAAATCCGGCGAGGCTGTTAAGGAAATCGAGCAGGCACTAAAGGGCGGAATTCAGATTCCGACGCAGAAGGAAATCGAAGGGCTCGGGTTGCGGGCTCAGGGGATGGGGGCGTAAATGAGAAATATTTCTTTCTCAATGACGACCCAAGCATTTAAGGATCATAGGAAAACGGTTACACGGCGGATTGGATGGGCCGAAGTAAAACCCGGCGACGTGTTGATGGGCATCGAAAAGGGACAGGGCCTCAAGAAGGGTGAACGCGTTGTACGATTGGGAAAAATCTGCGTTGTCGGCGCCAGATGGGAGCCGCTGGATTGCATCGACCAAGCCGACGTAATCCGAGAAGGATTCCCCGGCATGACGCCTGAGCAATTCATTCAAATGTTTTGCAAGCATAATAAGTGGGAGCCGGGCAAGGATGTTCGGAGAATTGAGTTTGAATATCTATGAGCATCCGCGTTGAAATCCTTGAGGACGGCGCAATCCTCCTTGATCCTTTCTGCGGCTCAGGTAGTACGGTGATTGCAGCGCAAAACCTCGGGCGGATTTGTATCGGAATTGACAAAGATTATCAGGAATTGGCGGCCGAGCGAATCGGCGGAAGTCTATTCAAAAGCGTGGTTAATTCAGCATGGCAATAATCAGATGGTTTAAATCGACCTTCTTTCCCTGCGTGGCGATCTGCCCGTATTGTAAGAAAAGGCTCAAGATCCCAATCGGCTCCCATTTTATGAAATGCAAGTTATGGAAGCGGTAAATAATCCCATTGCAATCACGACGCAGGATGGAATATAATGACTTCGCTGATTTAAACATCAGGTAGCTCCTGATGGCCGATTTGACGCACTAACTTGCGGTGGGGGACCACGAACCCCCACCGAGTTATTTCGTGGAGTGCATATGCCGTATAAAAATAATTCTCCCGCAGAAATATTATATAAATCCTCTCAGAAATATAAAGACTATTGTAAGTTAAAGTTATTAAGAAGAAGAAAAAAAGCACAAGATCTTATCAGCTCGATAAAATCAACGGCGATATGTGCTGATTGCAAGCAATCTTTCCCTCCAGAAGTATTTCAATTCGATCACATAAACCCTAGATGTTTAAGTGGGATGAAGCGAATTTCTCAGTTGAGCTCCTGAGGCAAAATTAGGAGAGCCTTGCGTGAGATAGATATTGTTTGTGCTAATTGCCATGCCATTAGGACCCATAAAAGTGAACTTCAGTCTGGATACTACAATAAATAAAGGGTTGTGACATGCCGCAAGAAAATAACTACTACACAATTCTGATAACCGGCTCGCGAAAGTGGAAAGATACCGGCACAATCAGAAAAATCATCATCTCCGCACAATCAAAACATCCAGACAAAAAAGTACGATTTATTTTTGGTGACTGCCGAGGGGGAGCCGACCAAATAGCCTACGGATTCTGTCTATCTTATAACGTAAACTATGTCAGATTTATGGCTCATTGGGATAAGTTCGGTAAGAAAGCTGGACCCATCAGGAACAAAGAAATGGTCGAATATAAACCAGATGAAGCCTACGCATTTAGGGAACCTGGAGCACTCAATACTGGGACTGATGGGTGTATTGATCTTTGCCTTAAAGCTGGAGTTAAAGTGACGATTATTGGTGAGCTAAGAAATAGGAGTTCTTCTAATGGCACGGATCAGAACCATCAAGCCGGAGTTCTTTAGTCACTACGACCTATTCATAGCAGAAGTTGAGGAAAAACAACCACTTAGGGTAGCATTTATTGGACTATGGACTTTAGCCGACCGCGAAGGGCGCTTTAAATGGGAGCCTGAAAGACTGAAAGTAGGTTGTTTGCCATATGATAAGGTTGACTTTTCACGCGTGCTCCACGCGTTGGTGACGCGTGGATTTATTGAAAAATACGCGTGCAAAGATAGGGTCTACGGCTGGATTCCTTCATTTCTCACACATCAGGTAATAAACAACAAAGAAAAACCCAGTTGTATCCCAAGTATAGAAGAATCAGACGGATCAACGCGTGCCTCACGCGATGGTAACGCGTGCCTCACGCCACTTAATCTAGATCAAGGGGAAGGGAAGGGAAGGGAAGGGAAGGGAAAGGAAGGGGAACAGCGCGTCTTCGACGCGTGGAACGAAACACCGGGAGTTATTCAAATTCGTAAACTGGATTTGAAAAGAAGCCAGCACCTAAAGGCAAGGTTGGCGGAAAAAGATTGGCCATGGGAAGAAGCATTAAAAAAATTTCCACTTAAATGCACTCTTGATGGTCATTGGACTCCAGATTTTGACTTCTTCATAAAACCAGGTACAGCCGACAAAATCTTAGAAGGGAAATATGACTTCTCTCCTTCGAATGGCAATAAGCCACCATCAAGCCGACCAATGACGCGGCAAGAGGAAATGATGGCTTACATGGACCAAAAAATAGCAGAGGCGGAAAAAGAAAATGGCTAATCAACTTGCTACGCGGTTTGTTAAGCAATTAATAGCGGCGTTTTCAAGATTTCCCACAAGCAAAGACACCGCAGACCTATATATCCTCAAGCTCACAAACTGGCAGCTCCGGCCTAACGAGTGGGATTTAGCCCTCGATCGCCTCATTGAAGTCCACAAGGAAGATCATATCCCATCGCTTAATATGATTTATGGTTATCTCAAGAGCGCACAAGCAGCGCGGGCTGATAACCGTAACGGAGGGCTCGCCACTTTCGACATGCCGAACGGATACGGCTACAGCCTGCGAGTCCACAACGATGGGGGAGTGTGGATAATATCGGATGTTATTACTAGGGATGCGGCTGGCACAGAAAAGCACTTGCAAAAAAGGCACGGAGAAGCCTTGGGCGTTGCTCTGCCACCCGGAGCGACAAATATTATGGTGCATCCGGATAATCCAGCCGATCCGGCGCCAGAGGACATGCCATCAAAAACAGAAACCAAACAGATCGTGGAAGATACAATGGACAAAATAAGGACCATCCAACGAGGCTTAGAGTTATGAAAAAGCAAAACTATTTGTGGGTAATTGAGGTAAAAGACCCGGAGTGGAGGCCCCTTAAAGATGAGGCGTTTACGAATAGAGCCGATGCCGAGAGGGACGCAAAGTGGTTGAGGCGCCTATGGGATTGTGAGTACAAGAGCTAACGTCGGGCTTTATCCCGCTTTTGCCTAGTTTACCTCGATTATTGAGGTATCCCGCTTTGTGCTTCCGGCCATTGGCTATCGATGCAAGGCGCTTGGCTTCGCTCTTGACTCTCCCGGCCTTGCCGGCCAGGTGTCGGGCGATCATCTTGTCTTCTATTTCATGATTACAGTGGGGGCAGATCATGGTTAGTCTCCTCGGATTATCATAAATTTGATATTAGCAAAACACTCGTCTTCTTTGGTCGCTTTAATCCACTCCTGTGCTTGCTTTTGGGTCCGAAATCCCTCAGAAAAACCCTCAAAATCACAGTCTGCCGACAGCCATGAGTTAGTGGATGGATTAAGAAATTCAACGCGATATGTTTTATTTGTCATTTTGTTTTCTCCGTTTCTGGTTGGTGTGTTTGCTTTCACGCCAATATAGTATGCAGGTGGCGTGCCAAGCGGATGGAATACAAGGCAAATGTGCATCAATAAAGTGATAATAGGTATAAAGCGTAGAAGGTATAATTTAAGGATTTTGTAAAGTTGTAAAGCGCATCGACAGTGGTAAAAAGGTGAATACACGATCAACAAAGCGGAATCTGGAAATAATGTGACGGGATATCACAAATAAACTGTAAAGCCGCTTTACAAATTGTGTAAAGCGATTGTAAAGTTACAATAAAACCACAATATATAGATTCACTTGAAGCGAAATATAAGCGTCCTGTATTGAAATCGCTAACGACAGTTGAATTATTGTCGTTGTTTATATGTTTCGTTCAGGATGTTGCAATGATTGTAAGACTTTTGAGGTGATGCCATGACCGACCAAGCGCGGTGCCCGAAGTGCGGAGATAAAATGATCGGACATTTACATGGCTTTAGTCCATATAAATGTCTAATGAATGGGGAAATCTCCAAACTCCAGCACCAGTTTGACGCCACCGTGAATCTGGTTTCCAGCCTCCAGAAGCAGCTTGCGGAAGCCCAGGAAATAAACAAATGCTACGAAGGGATGAAAGCTGGATTCCTAGAACGCGCCAGTGACTATAAAAAGCAGTTGGCGGAGAAGGACAAGGAAAACATACGACTATGCCAAATAGTCTACGATGACAGAACCGCTATTTTTACCTTATCCACTGAGAATGTCGATCTTCATAAGAGGGTTAGGAGGCTGAGGGAAGGGTTAGAGAAGTTGGCTAATAGAATTGAGTTTGTCACAAACGATCCCTCCTACATCGGCGTGTGGACTATCAACCAGCTTCATACTGGTCCGTATGGTGGCCCGTGCTATGATATTGAATTTAACGAGGCAAAGGCCCTGCTCGAAGAAACCAAAGAGGGAAAACTATAAAACCATTAAACGAGATTCCTGATGAACTCGAATCGTTCGCCCAATGGGCTCGCTGTCTCGTATAGTAAGTTCCCGCGCTGTCCTCCTGCGCTTTTATCATTGATTTAAATTCCCGTCAATAAAAAAAATATCTTGACAATCAGGAATAATACAAATAGTGTGAAATTCATGCCTATCCTGAAAAACGCCAAACACGAGAAATTCTGTCAGCTCATTGCAAGGGGAGACAATGCCACTACCGCATATATTAAGGCTGGATACAGCAAGGGCGGGGCTCCGGCGTCGGCATCAAAGCTACTTAGGAATCAAAAGGTTAAAATCAGAATCCCCGAGATACAGGCAAAAGTAAACGCAAAGGTAGAAGCCAAAAGCATATCCATCAAAGCTAATCGCATAGCGGTTTTGAATGAGATGTGGGAAAAGCTCCGGCAGATAGTTAGGGAACGGGCTGAAGATCCGGCTGTTATGGGCGTGGCTGGCGGCACTACAGGCTTAATCGTGCATGATCTAAAGGGCGTGGGCACAGGTCCGGCCGCCGATGTTGTTGATGTATATGAGGTCGATGTTGCGCTGCTCAAAGAGATGCGCGAGCACTCCAAGCAGGCCGCAATAGAGATGGGCCAATGGGTCGAAAAGGGTGAGTTATCTGGTCCCATGGGCGGACCGATGCTATTCGCTATTGATGGGGTTACGGGGGCGGAATGGTTGCACCAACCGAAGTAAGGCTTAATTGGCCACCTCGAGACGACGGCAAGCGCGGTCCGTCGGATCGGCAGGCTGAGTTTCTAAAGTGCGGTGCCAAAGAGCAATTGTACGGTGGCAGTAAGCGCGGGGGCAAGACCGTGGCCGGCTGCGCTAAAGCGATATATCTTTCTTACCTCTTCCCCGGCAACCGGGGCTTTATTTTCCGGCAGGCCTTCACTGATCTCCGCGACTCCACACTGGTCACGTTTTTTTCGTTGTGTCCTCCTGAGTTGATCCTAGGCCACAACCGATCAGAACACCGCATCACAATCCGAAGCCGCGATGATAAATACCCGTCGACGATTATTTATAGGGGCTTGGGTGAGGATGCGATTGGCGGCGTGAGTGCGCAAAAAGCCAAGGAAAAAGCCAAGGCGATTGAAACCGGCTGGTTCTGGGTGGATGAGCCGAGCGAGGTTGCCTTTGATGCCTATACTATGATGCTGGCGCAGCTATGCTGGTTTTTACCCGACGGCACGCGGCCTCCTTATATGGCGCTGCTCACGAGCAATCCGGAGCCTGGATGGGTCAAGGATCGCTTTGTGGATGCGGATCACACGGATTGTATCATCGGCAAGGCGGATGCGAGGTTTATCCGATCTCTACCGAGAGATAACCCCGGCCTACCTCCCGGATGGGAGAGTGATCTGCGGGCAACGATGGATTCGGAATGGGTCCGGCGCTACCTCGATGGCTCCTGGGATATACACGAGGGGATGGTGTTCGAGGAGTTGGACGAGCGAGTGCATAACCTCGACAATTATTTCGACACGACAAACGATACGATGTGGACCGCATTTCACAAGGGCTTTCGCAAGGTGGGTTGTTTGGATCACGCTTCCACGGGGATCACGGCGTACATTATGAGCGGTTTCGATACCGATGAGAATTGCTTTGGCCTCCAGGAATACTTTCAGGCAAACAAGCGCATCAGTGAGCACGCTAAAGGAATTGAGGAACTTGAATCTTGGTACGGCAAGCCGGAGTACAGGCTGATTGATCCCAGTACGGAGAGCGACACGCTACAGAATGGGCAGCTCATGTACTCCGTGCAATCGGCCTATTGCGATGCGACATACAAGCACGTGGAGCCAGGGCACGAGATCACCACGATCGCTGCTCACCGGGCGCACATCAGCGTGGGGATTGATGTGATCAAAGAGTACTTGCACGTCAACCCGCTGCACCGCAATCCATTTACAAACGAGCTGGGGAGCCCGCGATTGTTTATCAGTAAGAACCGTAATCCAAATGGATGGCGGGAAATGGTTGGTTTAAAAAAGCGGTTGCGTCCCGACGGCACTATTGAGTTTGTCGGAGAAGATCATTGGATTGACGATCTGCGGTACATCCTGACGAGCCGGCCGCGAGCAGCGGAGCGTAAGAAGTTGGATGTCTCTAAGCTGCCGGTCCATGCGCAGATCCAACATAACGCGGCCGATAAGTTTTTTGCAAAATGGGGAAGGAACATGAATGAAGGAAGTTGGTTTTAATAGGGGGGAGAGGGAATGGGAAAAGATAAGGATGTAAAATGCGAATATTGTGAGTATGCGGATTATAAACAATACAAAGGCGCCGAAATTGGCGAAGTAGAATGTCGTCGCAATCCAGAATATGTGACGCGCTACGCCAGTCATTGGTGTGGAGAGTTTAAGTTGGATACAGCGAGGCTACCACATAAGCATGTTGTAACAACAATTACAAATATACCAGTTTCTGCCAATGACCCATTGAAGCGCGAGATAAGTACGGTATGCACTTGTGGGGCCATAGGCAGGGCTGACTATTTACCCTATTCGCGCAGCGGAAGAATATCCGATTGGATTTGGGAAGATCCTAAATGAGGGGGGAAAATGGAAACAGTGCAGATTAAATGTCCAAAATGCGGTACGGAAAATCGTTTGCATACGCCCGTGATAGTGCGCAGTGATAACGGCGTACTGTCGCAAGTTACGCTGGTGCCCGCATGGAGTCCGGCAGAGCGGGTGTGTCCCGGTTGCAAGTCCGTAATAGCTCCGATGTTGCTGCAGGAGGTGAGATATCAATGGGTTGCAATGGAGCCCGCAGCGATGCCCGTAGATGAAGAGCCCAGTCGGATTGTGCGGCCCGGGATGCAGTTGCCACGGGACTTCCCGAGGAAAATCAATCAGGGGTAGAATGGGTGCGCACATCGAATGGACAGCCGGGATACTGCGACTTGGCAAGGCATTTACAAAGTATGGAGATCCATTCGAGTTTGCATGTTATATGCAAAGGGACGGAGATACAGTACAGTTTAAGGGCGCGACATCCGAGTGCATGGCATCTCTCATAAGTGAGCGCAAGGCGGTGAAAGAGATGCTGCAAGCAGTGGGCATCAAGCGTGTGCGGTGGGTGAGGAAAATTAACGGAACTGATAAATGGTTCGAGCGTGACATATGAGGAACTATGAAACGATTATTTTTAATACTTTGCATCATGTTGTTTGCGATGCCAATAGCAGCACAGGAGTTTCTTAGTATGAAGTTATATCTTGCGCCGCAATTAGGCGATGGATCTGATCTGAATCCTTACAGATCGGCTCTAAATGATCTAATAGATATTGAAGCTGGCGATTGGTTCGACGAGCGAGACAACCCCGCACGACACGTTTCTATCTGTAATGTTCATGCCTCGGCGGCAACCCACAACAATATCGCTTTGGATGGCAGGGCGGTATTGCTTACGCCGATTGATATTCTCGATCAGGCAACATTGCAGACCGTCCTTGATGCCCCGTTCTCCTCATGGCCCGTGGCGTTCAGAACCGCCGCGCAGGATGGATTGGAAGCTAACGGCGTCAGTGTTGCATGGGTTACGGGAACGAATAACCTGCGCGATGTTATTCGATATTTGTTACGCGGATTCGTGTTCGCGCAAATGGCCGATTGGGATGGCTCTGCCAGGAATTTACAGTTAATTGGATTCCTGCAAGGGAACCTCACTGCGACAGTAGGAAGCTTGACCGCGCAGCAGCGCAACGCGGCAAAGAACTGGATGACTTCGAAAGGACTAGATAGCGGTTGGATTACCAACGCCAATACCGTGAGACAGGTGATTCATTATGTGATGGAAAATCTTGGATGGGGTCAGATTCCATTCGCAAAGGAAAAGTTCTAAATGGCGCTCCCGGCAACAGACGATTTCAATCGGGCCAACGAGGATCCTCTTGCAGGTAATTGGACTACCGTAACTGGCAGGAATGCGCTCAAAATTGTCTCGAATGCCGTAAGAGGTACTGTAGATGCCACAGTAAATGCGTCCCAATGGAATGCAGATACCTTCGCTGATGATCAATATTCTCAAGTAAAGTGTGTTGGTACTGTCGGAAATGCAAAAGGCCCAATGGTTAGGGTAGCGGCAGCCGCCAACACGTTTTACACGTTTATCTATAACGGCACCAACACTCTAGGGGTCTATAAATGCCTTGCAGGTACGACAACACAAATCGGCGCGAATTACAGCCATACCTTTGTTCAAAATGAGGTATTAAAATTAGCGGTAGCGGGCCAGGACGCGGACGCTGTGCTGACTCCCTATATCAACGGCGTCGAACAGGCTACTCGCGCCGGGGTTGCTACCTTAAATTCCGGTTCTGCCGGGATGAGAACAAGTGATGCCGACGCCAGCGATTTAGACGACTGGGAAGGCGGGAATGTGGCGGGGGGGGAGACAATAACCCCGGACAAATGGCATCCTGTGATCGAGCAACCATATTTCGCTAAATGTGAGGTAATCGGGTACTAGGAATTAGCAACTTAAACCGAGGGCCGTGAGCGATCATGGCCTTCAATTAGGAGATAAAACAATGGCACGAAGCTATAGTGTTTTTGCGGATAACATCACGCTGGTTTCCAGCGCAACCGTACCGACAGCGCAGATTGTGGCAACCGCAGCGGTGCGAGTCAAACTGTATGAACTGATGATCGGCTCGCCATCCACACCGGCGGATCAGGCAGCGACAATCGCAATCACGCGCACCAGTAGCGCTTCGACGGGCGGAACCGCCGTCACGCCCAGCCCTGTTGATATCGGCGACCCTGCTTCGCTCGCCACCGCGATGGTTGCACCCAGTATGAGCGCGCCCACTTTGGTGGTGAAAGTGCTCGTATTCGCGCTGAATCAAAGGGCTACGTTCCGGTGGGTAGCCGCTCCGGGCAAGGAAATCACCACGGCGGCCAGCGTCACGACAAACGGCAGTTTGATTATGATCAGCCCCACGCAAACCGGTGCGCTGAACTCGTCCTTCTGCCTGCTATTTGAGGAGTAAGGACCATGGCGCATACCGAGCATGGAGCTTGTATCGTGGATGGACGCCAAGTCTCTACTACGCTGCAGTGTCCGCACTGCGGTGCGCATTTTGATAGCTGGCCGGGATCAGGCAATCGGCGCGCGTACTGCATGCGGTGCGCCGCCGTAACCTGCGGAAATCCGGATTGCGACGAGTGCATTCCGCTGGGCGCGCGGCTGGAATTTTCCGAGGGCAGAAAAACGCGCTACGACGATTTGATCTATAAATGCCTCGCCGCCGGGGCGCTTTTGTTGTAGGGGTTTAAATGGCACGCTGGCAATATCAACAGAGAGCCGAGCCGATAAGCACTGACGCCGAAGCTGTCCGCGTTGATAAATGGCTGCCAACCTATCCGGATCGAATTGCGCCCCGAGCGGGGTTGCTCGCCGCCATAGCCGCCGGGGCGTGCTTCTTCCTCTTCACTCCCGCCCCTGGGGAAGCTCTTACAATCGACAAGTGGATACCGACGTATCCCGATAGGGTAGAGGCGCTCAAGCCCGGTCTCCCACAAGGAGCCTACGTTGTTGATCCGCTTCAGATCACGCTCCATGAATCCACTTTCGTGGATAAGTGGGCTCCCACGTACCCGGATCGGCTCGACCGGGCCCGACGTGCCTTTTGGCGCGAAGAATCCGTCACGGATGTGTACCTTGATCACGTACCCGTCCCGGTCGACATCACCATCGACAGATGGGCGCCGACTTATCCCAGCCGGCTGGATCGCCAACCACGTCCTTTCTGGCAGGGAGACTTCACCGTCGATCCGGTTCAGCTAACAGCACCGGAAAGTTTAATCATCACCAAATGGCTGCCAGAGTATCCGTCAATCGTGTTGGGGCGGGCACGGGGAATCATCTCAAACGGATGGACCTGCATCCCGATATATCCGATGCCAGGGGAGTTACGCAGACTACGCGCCTGGGTGCAGGATTCAATCCACACGGCCACAGGCGTGGGCGATTCGCTCACTATTACAACCACGGTCGCGCCGTCAATTAACATGAAAGTCTGGGTGGAGTGATGCCAAATTCCCGATATATCCGAGGCAACCGGCCAAGATGCAGGGTGAGTTTCATGAATTTAGCCGGAGCCGGAGTTGATCCCGCCGCCCTGATCTTCCGCCTCCAGGACCCGGAAGGCAACGACGAGACATATACCTACGGCACCGACACCGAGCTGGTCAAGGATGCTGTGGGCGAATATCACATCGACGTGCCATTGGAGACACTCAAGAAACGCGCCATATTCATCGGCCGGTGGGAAGCGCGGGACGCGAGCGGCATCGCGTACGGCGCGGCAGAGAATATCATCGAAACCATATCCGATTATAGGGAGCAAAACGCATGAGCTGGGACAAACTAAAGGAATCAAGCCCCGAGGAGATTGTAGCTGGTGTGGCTGGAACGAAAGCGAAAGACATGTCATCCGACGGCAAGTTGAGTCGAATCGAAATCGATCCTTCGGATAATAATGGCTTTACAATCACGCATCACGTAAAACCAGCCAAAAGCACCAAAGAAAACGAGCCATCTCATTACTGCGAACCAAAGAAACTTGTCTTCAAAAGCACCGAGGATATGCTGGCGTATGTCCGCAAGGCAACGGGCGGTGATAAGGCATGACAATAGCTCTGATTCTCATGTGTGCCGCGTTCCTGACGCTTCATTTAGTGCGACAGGGCATAGATGCCAGGGAGAAAAGAGAACTTCTCAAGAGGATTGACGACCTGCAGGCCGACAATAGGGCATTGACCGAAGCGCTGGTGCGCGTTGAAGGTAAACCACTTATATTCCGTAAGCCGGAAACGCTTGAAGATTCGCAAGGATGGTTTGACACGAAGGTGACAAATGAAGCTCCTCAATAAACTGGGATCGATGATGGGCCTTGGCGGGGATAAAGACACGCCCGAAAACACTGTGATGGCGGCCGCAACCAAGTTCATGCCCGACACCTGGAATAAGGTCAAAAATGCCTACTGGGTTTATCATCAGCGGATTTGGGAAAACCGTCTCTTCTATTGCGGGCAATTCTATTTTGAATTTGATGTCCTGAGCCGGAGGTTCAATCAGCAACAGCTCACCGATGATTTTGTCCCGCAGCCCAAGATGAATCGGTACAGCCCAGCCATAGACAGCATTGCCTCGAATTTCGCCACGATTCCCGAAGTGGAAGCCGTCCCGCAACCCCGCGACGATGAAAGCAGCATGGCCGTGTGCGAAATTGTCAACGAGCTCACGAAATATTGCATCAAAGACAATGCCCTGCGAGCCGATTACAAAAGCGACGAGGACAAGGCCGGGTACGCCGCCCAGGAATTCGTTATGTCCGGCTGTGTGTACTCGATCGTGTATCCCGAAACTGAAGTGGTAGGACGCAAGCCAAAACAGTCCGTTCAGCCCGCATTCGGATTCCAGTGCCCCGCTTGCGATATCTATCAAGTCACGCCTCAACCCACTCTCCAATGCCCTCAGTGCGGCGCGCCGGTACAGTCTGAACCTAAAGATCAGGTCGCGCCGGAAATGGGTCCGGATGGTCAGCCCGTCATGGAGGACGTCACCAAAACGCGGATTGTTGTGAAGCTGGGTGATCCCGGACATTCATTCCCGCGCCTCGGCGCGCGCAACATGAGTGAAACCCCATATCATTTTTGGGCAGAGCGTTTCACACTGGAGGAGATCCGAAAACGATGGAATTATGAAGCTACTCCCGATACCACGCAACCGGACGGGTTCAACATCGTTTACGATCATGCGCTGTCGTTCTGGATGGTGGGATTCAATACATCCACCAATCAGGCGGAAGACTCCGCCCTTGTGGTGCAGTGCTACATTGAGCCGGGGAAACTGAAAGACTTTCCGGACGGTCTATATGGCGCGATGTGCGGGGAGAAAGTCGTTCATGCCGAACCGTGGGATTTTGTTGAGCATCCTTTAACCAAGGCCGATTACTTGCAAATACCGGGGCTGTTCTTTGGCCGCAGCGTGGCAAATGATCTGGTCGAATTACAACGGCGTAAATGCAAATATGAATCCGTTATTGAACTCCACGGCATGACCTCCGCCGTCGATCCGATGGTAATAGACGAGAACACTGTCACCACAAAACCCACGGGTCGAGCCGACAAAATCATATATTGGCGTTCGATTGGTGCGGGTTCTAAGGAACCTCACCGCATGGGCCACGGTACATTAGATCCGCAGTTTTACGACCAGCGGAATTACATTGACGCGGAGTTCGATGTCGTCTCCGCCGTGTCGTCCGTATTCCGGGGTGAACAGCCCGGAAGTATCACAGCGGGAAACGCCATTGAAACCCTACGCGCTCAGGCGGAACAGCGTTTCGGTAAACCTGTAATCAACTGGACCTCGTTCTGGAAAGAAACCATTCGCAAGGTCATAAAGAATTACCAGAAATACATGACGCTGGCGGAGCTCGTCGAGATTTGCGGCGAAGATAAGATTTCGCAGATTCAGGAGTTCATGGCGGCAAACTTGGATAAATGTTGCGAGTTCACGGCCACAGCCAACGGCCTGCCACGCACTCGCGACGAACGCCGCCAGGAAATGATGACGATGTTCGATAAAGGCATGCTCGATATATCAGATCCAAACGTGCGCCAGAAGCTATTCGAGCTATTCGGCGAAACCGGCATGATGCAGACATTCAATGCCGATGCCCGCCGCGCGCGCGTCAATATGAAGCGCATCAAATCGGGGCAGCCTGTAATGTTCCGGGTGGGCGTGGATGATCCGCAGATTCACATGGGAATCGCCTTGGAAACAGCAAAAAATCTCGATTTCGATATGTGGCCTCCCGAAGCACAGCAATATTTGATGATGAATTATATCGGCTCGATTCAAGCCGGCATGATGCCGCCGCCTCCCGAGCTGGGGCCGGATGGCAAGCCAATTGAGCCGGAGGCGCGACCTAAGCCGCGAACTGTTCAATAATGAATATAGAACGGGCATTGAATATCGAAGGATGGATGTCGGAGCCGGAATTGATCTGGCTCGCGGAGCAGGCGTCCCGTCATGCGGTTATCGTGGAACTCGGCTCACATTTGGGGCGCTCCACATGCGCAATTGCCGAGAATACAGAAGGCGTGGTCTTTGCTATCGATACCTGGGCGGGATATGACGAGCTGCCGATGTTTCAGTTTGAAATTGATAGCCTGTTACCACGATTCAAGAATAATCTGAAGGATTATATCGCCAATGGAAGATGCGTGCCCATCATTGCGGATCATGCCGCTGCCCCGCCCGTGCAACGCGCCGAGATGGTTTTCATCGACGGCTCGCACACATACGAGAATGCGCGGCGCGATATTATTCAATGGCTGCCGCATTGCAGCGGTCTTATCTGTGGGCACGACTACGATCTAGAAGACGTGCAGCGCGCGGTAGCCGATACGCTGGGGAATGTTGATGTAGTCCCCGGCACAAACATATGGTGGAAAAATGTCGTTCAGTAGGAGTCCTGGTCTGGTGATCGGCCTGCCGTTCTGCGGGCGCCCTGTTATGCCGGAGTGGGCGCTTGCCATGATGGCGCAGGCGTATCCGCTTAACATGACAATCGAATTTGCTCCGTTGAAAGGGCGCAAGATCGATGAGGCAAAAAACGAGATTACCAGACATGCAATTGACGCCGGGGCGAAATATTTATGGTTTGTCGACGACGATACCGCGCCGCCGCCTCACGCCGCGCGCAAACTTATAATCGACCTGGAAACGGCGCCGGATGCCGTCATGGTAGCCGCCGGGATTTATGTAAGCCGTCAAGAATATCCCGAGCCCCTCGTATACCTGAAAAACGGAGAAGGGGCGTTCTGGAAATGGAAAGCGGGCGAGGTGTTCGAATGTTGCGGCATAGGCGGCGGGTGCATGATGATTAAGGTCGAGGTGTTCAAGCATCTGCCGGAGCCTTGGTTTAAAACAGTCGATTGCTACTCAGATCAGGACGGGATCGAAAATCAATTCACCGATGATATTTATTTCTGCGACAAGGTGATCAAGGCGGGCTTCAAGATATTGGCGGATGGCGGCGTATTACCGATTCATTGGGATACAGCCAGCCAAACGCCGTATTGCATTCCGGAAGATAGCTATCCGTTTCAAGGAGAAGTCGCCGTGAATCAGTGAGATGGGGAAAATGAGATGCCCGCGCGGTAGGGTTTGCCGTGCGGCTGCATACAAAGCTCCGGGATAGTCTCGGGGCTTTATCATCCAAGGAGAAAGAAACCATGGCTAACAACTACACGGGTCAAGCCGCACTTCAAACCGGATCGACCCTTAATGACGCCCTGCGTGTGTCAAACACGGGGGCACAGATCGTGACGCAACTGCACGGGCCTTATGCCGAGCAGATGGTTCGCGGCAAACTGTTTATCGCAACAACCGTCGTGACCGGCATCGCGCTTATCACCACCGCGACCACGGGCAACCATCCGACAATCTGGAATCCCGCCGGCAGCGGCGTGAATCTATCGATTATCGAAGTGTCGCTTATGGGCATCGCGGCCGGCACACATGCGCCCACGGGCATCGGTTGGTATCGCACGGCATCAGCCGGCTCCTCCATCGCCACGGGCGCACCCATAGTCACCTTCACCGAAGTGGCTCCAATCCCCTGCCTGGTCGGCTCCGGGATCACTTCCGTGGCGAAGTGGGCACCGGCAACATGTACCTTCACCACGGCCCCCGCCTACTATTGCGGGATCGATTTGACGCTGGCGACTTACGTTGTCACCGCAGTCGTTCCGCCATGGTCGGCTGTTAAAAAATATGACGGCATGCTCGGCATTGCGCCCGGAAATGCCATGTCCTTGTGTAGCACGGCCACAACTACCACCGCGCTGCTTGTCGCCAAAATCGTTTATGAAGAAATTCCCATTCTATAAAGGAGGTTGATATGGCTCGCAGATCTTTTACCCTTCAGCCTCTGATCACCATCACTGAAGCGGCGTTGACGGCGGCAAGTGGAACTATTCACGGCGATCGCAAATACCTCGGAAGCGAAGGTATTAACCGGGCGGCCTTGGGTTTACACATCACGGCCCACAGCAATACCAACTCCAACGAAACATATCAGTTCTATATCACAACCGGCATCAAGCTCCCGGACGGCACCGCAATGCAATGGGATCTGGGTGCGTATATCGTCTGCAGCGGTGCCGACGCCGTCGTGGGCGATATCATGATCCTCGGTGAAGGATCGAATGCGCCGACCAGTGTGGTCGCCAACGGCACGCTGACCGGCATCGCTCCAACCCTCGCAAACGGGACCGATCTCGATACGCGAGGAAGTATTACGACAGCCATAGTACGCGAAGGCTTCTTCGGCGACTGGCTGTCTTGGACTCTCACGGGCGGGGGCACGACTCCCGGTCCAATCACTTTCCAGATCGGCGGACTGGTCTGGTCATAAGGTAAACGCGGTTAATTTAAGGGTGAGCCTCGGGCTACTGGGGCTTACCCGTTTTTAGGAGGATTAAATGGGAGAAGAAAATACCCCAGTAACGTCGGCAGAAGGTACGGGATCGCCGACCCCAACTGGAACAGAACAACCATTGGCTGACATAACTCCCTCGCCAGGAGTAGGCAGCGGCGTTCCTTCGCCAGGAACAGTTCCCGAAAGCCATAACATCAGGCAATTACGGGAGCAGTATGAAAATCTGAAGAAGGCGTATGAGCCATATAAGGCGCTTGGCAGCGTGGACGATATCACAGGTCAAACCGGCATCGCGGGGAAAGTCCTGCAAACCGTCATAGATCTGGGCGTCGGATTGGGATACACCGAAGCGGATATACGGCAGTCCGCAGCCGAGGACCCTTATGGCACATACGAATTTCTCAGAAATAAACAGAAGGAAATGGAAACAAACGGCCAGCCGCCGGATATAGAAAAGCTCCTGGAGAGGAAGCTTGAACAGCGGCTGAAACCGTTTGAGGCCGAGCGCCAAAAGCAACAGTTGGACAAGGCGCAAGGCATTTTCGATTCCACCTTCGAGACCCAGATTAAAGAGGCGTTCAAGGACGAGACGCTTACGGAAGATGAATTGAATTACCTGTATGACGGCGCTTTTCACGCATTCGAGCGCGATAAAGATGCCGTCAAGCTATTAATGGAGGGGAAAACCTCCGGCAGCATCAAGCACATGCAGGATTCAATCACCGCTTTCAATAAGGCATATCTCGCCCGAACTGCCAGAGACAATAAACGAGCCGGCTTAAAACCTCCCGGCGGAGCGACTCCTCCCGGTGAATCAAAGAAGAACATCGACGATTTCATCGAGGGGAATTTCGATCTGCAATAATGGTAATTCGCCAGGCTCATAGCGAGGGAACAATGTCAGTCACTACAACCAATTTTGCAGCAAACATGAAGATCGTCTACGGCACGATCCAGGATCAGGTTTCAACTCAACCGGCTTTCATGAATTTACTGGGCGATGGCTCAAAATTCGGGAAGCCCATCAACAATCTTTCCTCAAAGGGTTATGTTTTTGAAGCCCGCTTGAGGCCGAATTTCTATATGGGCTTCCGCCCTGAGAGTGCGACGGCAGGCGTAGGAGCCAGCGGGAATCAGGGACTTGCCAACGCCACCGTGTATCTCAAATACGGCTATGTGCCGGAAGTGATCACCGGGCAGGCCGATGTGCTTTCACGCGGCGACGCGAAGGCGTTTATGCAGAGCAAGGCGCTTGAGCTGAAATACAGCATCAAGGACTTTGTGAGCCATTGCAACGTAGTTGCGGTTGGCGCGGAGCCTGGTGGCCAGTTGGCGCAGGTAGCCGCTGCTCCCGCTGCTTCGTCAACCGTGTTCTATGCGGACAATGCGGGCTATCTCCCCGGCGCACTATATCTGCGGATTGGTATGCCGGTGGATTCCAATGCGGTCGGGGGCGGGGCGTTGACTGTCAGCTCCGAAGTCATCACCGCCATTAACTACGCCACTCGCGCAGTTACGAAAACCACCACAACCGCAACGTGGACATCGGGCGAAGCAATAACACTCGGCGGAGAAGCCGCGCTTACATCCGGAACATTCCCGTATACGATGGAAGGGCTTAATTCCATCGTATTGGATTCCGGGGCCTTGCAGGGCCTTAATCCCGCAACGTCCGGGCAGGAATCCTGGAAGGCGTTCGTATGGGACGCTGCCGGGGACTCTCTGTCTTCGGACAAGATACACGCCCTGCGGCAGTTCATCAAAAACAGATGCGGGTTGAATCCCGATCTGTTCGTTTTCCCTTCGGCGCAAATTGCCCAAATGGTCAAGTTCGCCACTCAAAATTATCGGTTTGAGACATCCACCGGCAAACCTGTGGGCAAGAAAGCCCTCGATCTGGGTTACGACGTATTCGAGTACGCCGGACTGAGCATCGTCGAGGATAAGGACTGCCGGCCGGATCGGATCTTCTGTGGCGTTACGGAAACCATGAAGAAGTTTGAGGCGATGCCTCTGCAACTTCTCAGCAACGACGCAGGCGAATGGACGCGAGTCATCGCGACAACTGGGTTGGTCGATGCGGTTGCGGGCCTGTTGGGAACGTATCTCAACATCGGCACCTTGACGCGCTCCGCCTGGGGCGTTATCAAAGGCTTGGATGCCGACGACATCTGGTACAGCAATGCCGCGACCATCTAATTGATTTTTCCCCAAGCCAGCGCCTTTCCCGCTGGCTCCTCCGGAGAGGGGGCGGGGTTACTCCCGTCCTCTCTTTCGAGTGAGGCATATGAAATTTCCTTATTGGGACACCGAAGCTCATGGGATGGCAATTATAGCCTCTCATTTAGAAGCAGAGCAGTATGGGTTATGGCCTAAAATTCGATCCATAATTATGGATCGCTTGCAATCAAATGAAGCGGGGGTGCTCGAAGCCCCGAAGTGGTTGCAAAAAAAGCTGAAAGAAATAGATCCATTACTCGTTCTTCGATGGAATTACGAAGAACAGTGTTTTTGTGTAGATAGGTATGTACCAATAGAAAAACATTTTACTACCGTCTGCACCTGGAAGGACGAGAACGGTCCGAAACGGCTGGATCTCGATCTATTGGAAACCATACAGGACGGGGATCTGTGGAGATTCCCAAGTTATAAGGAATACCTGGCCCACAAGCGGGAGAAAGCCGCCCGCCGCCGCCTTGCCAATCAGAAGGCGAGCGAGGACGCGGTTCTGACCGCCGTCGACAAACTCAGTTCGAAAGACATTGCCGAATTTGTTTCAGTGGGAAACGCCCTGAAATCAGGCGAGACCATTGAATGCCACGGCAATGACGAACACTTTTTCAACAAATATCATCGCGCAGGGCAGCAAAACCAAGCAAGACAATACAACGCAAATCGGAGGATATAGGGATATGAGTACATGGTTGATGCACGTAGGACGAGAAACTGTTTATGATCAGATCGGGGGCGTAGGGTTATTCACGTTCCCGCCAAACGAGCCCATCAGAATCGATGACGATTATCTGGCAAGCACCATTCTTGAGCATAAGGCCCAGGAAGGACTTGTCCGGGTGCCGATCATCACAAACAAACAGGGATTGATATTCGATACCGAAGCGGCGGCGAAGGCAGCCCGGCAAGCATTGGCCGAGGGCCGAGACAAGCTGATTAAGGGTTACATCGCCAGTTGCCAGGATCGGATACAGGCGGGGAAACCGCCGCTGCCGCCATCGCCTCGAGTCTCAAAGCTTATCGAGGAGGACGGTATCGACCTCGCTGCAGAAGGAATCAACCTGGGCATAGCCGGGTTCAAGGTGGGCGGGCAGGCCAAGGATATGCTTGAAAAAATGGCGAAACTTGAATCAAACCTTGACATGCTCATAGAGCAAAACAGATTGCTTCAGGAGCAGAATAAACTCCTTAAAGACCAATCAGAAGCCAAACCGAAGGCAGGGCGGGGGTAGTGATTATGGCGACCTTGGAGAGCGTGAGGGCGGATGTAGCGCGATGGGTGCGCGAAGGCGTTTCCGAAGAGTTAGCCAATGATGCGATCAATGACAGCATTGAATCCCTATGGCAGAGTTTAATACTCGCAAACGTCGGAACGTATCTTTCCCGCAAACCCACACGACTGACAAGCGATACTGACGAGATTCCGTTTGATGAACTGGCCTGTCTGGCGTTCATTAAATACTGGTCCATCAGCCTGGTGCTGCTGGGCGTCTTTGAATTTGACGCCGCAGCGGCATGGGAGAAACGCGCCGAAAAGGTCCGCCTTCAGGCTCTCCAAGAAATACTTCAATCATCCAGACGTGAAGAAAAAATAGAGCAGTACGATCCTTACGGGACGGGTCAATAAATGGCAAGAAACATCAAAACCGAAGTGGTGCGTCAATTTAAGGGCATGGATTGCTGGCACTCGGTCGATCTGGTGCGCCCGGATTATGCTATCGATTGTCTGAATGTGATCGTCAGCGGCACGGGCGGATTGGAGAAATTACGCTACCCCGTGACGCTCTCGCCTGCGGCCACGGCTAATCTGATCGGACCGGGCAACGTCGTCAATTTCCAGAACGCCGCCGGCGTGCGTCAACTTCTGGCTATGTTCAACGGGTATCTTTACAGAATCGATCTGGTGACCTGGACGGCGACGCTGGTTGAATATAATACGCTCAATACCGGAGTGATTTCTTCGGTTGTGGCAAACAATCTCGCGTTCATAGCCAATGGGCAGCGCATGATGAAATGGTCTGGAACGGCCTATCAGAACTGGGGCATCCAGCAACCGGGCAACCCGCAAATCACGATTACGTCATTGGGCGGGCTAACGAATCCTACCATCGGACCAACGCTTGATTATATTGAAGCTCCGCCGGAGACTATTCCCTACATCACCATACCGGCACGATCCTTCACGGTGAGCTATACATGGGTGTTGGGGACGGGAGAAACCCAGGAGTCTCCGCCTACCAGCATCAGCCTGGCCGCCGATAATTGGCTACTTGTTACGGTCCCGGCTCTTCCGGCGACAGCCAGCGGATTCAAGTTGTATATTGATCCAACCGGGGGCGCGAACCGCCATTACACGCCCATCCCGGATTACGATCAACCCGGCAACCCCGCAAATGATTTAATCAATCAACTATACGAATCGGGATATTCTTATGTTGAGCCGTGGCCGATTGCGCTGTATTGGGATGCAGCCGGGATCGACCCACCCGGAGCCAATACCACCAATACCGGCACGCAGGCGTTGTCTATTGGCCGGCGCTACCGGGTAGCCTACGGCAACAGCGTTACGGGTCACGTCGGCGCAGCATCTAATATGAGCAATTCCACGGGCGTCATTACCAGCGCTGATCAAATCAACGTGGAACTGCCCAATCCCATGGATACGCAATGCGACCGCATTTTCGTGTTTTCTACCATGGATGGAGGCGGAGATTATTATTTATATGAAAATCCCAATTCATCGGACGGCGCCTGGGATATCACAGCCGGAGTGGACTCCACGACCATAGTCGATACACTTACGGATGACCAATTAAACAAGGCCGTAATCGCACCACTACTGAATTTCGCCCCTCCCGTTGGGCGCTTTGTGTGCGAATGGGGCGGGCGGATCTTTGTTGCGCGTCTCGATGGAGCGCTACAAGACATTGCGTATTCCGGGTATGAACGGATATACCTCGGCCGGCCGGAAGAATCCTTTCCGCCGAACAATCGACTGCGCCTCGCCATCGGAGCCGACGAGCTCGCGGGCATCGGCGTAATTCAGGCCGGGGTAGTTGCGTTTTCCATCAGCAATGAAATGTTTATGTTTCGCGGCACCGTAACGGATCGATCCACCGACGCCCCGGTTGAATACCTCGCTGAACTGGAAAAACTCCCCTGGAATACGGGATGCGCCTCGCATTATTCAATTGCGCGAACTCCCTACGGCCTAGTTTGGCTGGATTCAGGTAAGACGCTCCTGATATTCAACGGGATTGATGCGCCGAGAGAGTTGGGCGGATCGATATTGCCGATTTTGCGGCGCATATCGCAAGGTCAGGAATCCGATTGTCGCGGCGTCTTCTACAGTTTCCTGGATCGGGAATGGTATCTGCTTCTGTGCGCCCTCGATGACAGCACGACTAAAAACCATATTATAGTAGTCGATTTAAACCCGAATGCGGATGAGAATGTTGGCGCATTTCCGCTTGCGGTGGCGGCGGATGCAATGGAAGTTGTTGAGGACGTGAACGGGAATTCCCATCTGATAATTATGCAGTCCGGGTACGCCAAGGAGCTTATTATCAACAGCGACACTACCGGGGGCATCAGCTTGGAATACGAGGCCACGGCTAACGAAGTCCCGGCATACTGGCGCGGCGGTTACTTTGGAGGCGACAGCCCGCACATAATGAAGATGTTCCGGTATGGCCGATTAGTGACGGACCAAATTGGATTCAGCCTGCAGCATTACTTGGTTGACGGGGACTTTCGCAATCCGGACACCATCCCGTTTGCGCAAGTGCTCAATAACTTCGCCGTCAATCGCAAAAGCCGCCGGATGAGTACCGAGATTCAATTCCCAGTGGAAGACGTGGCGGCAAACGTGATTGAACTGTCAGTGAGTCACATTAAAACGAGCGACCGATGATAGGCGAGATACCCAGTGGGATGGATTGGATTACCTTGAGGCGGCGGCTTGTCGAAATGCGCAACGCAATCCATCGCCTTGCCGTGTCATTCGATCCTCCACGCCCGGTGACAAACCTGACGGCTACAGCGCAAGCGGGCGCGATACTGATAATGTTCACCCGTACTGACGGGGACCGCTATATTTTGTACTGGAACTCAACGCCATCAATGGACGAGGCGACCCGAATTGATTTGGGGAACAAGGGGGAATACACCGATCTGATCGGAAAAAGCTCGATTTTGCGCTATTACTACGTGCGGGCGAAAAAAGGCAATATGGAGAGCACAATTGCGGGGCCTGTGTATGCAACGACCCTGGGGCTCGCGGTCGAAATAACTCCGCCGTCTCGTCCTCCTGCCGTGGATGAGAAAGTATTTTCGGATGAATACGGCTATCCAGTGGAGAAATAATCATGCCATTCAGATACGGTGCGAATTACATGGGTGGGCTTGGAAAACAACAATTGGAGGCGCAGCGTAAGACATTATGGGGCGCATCCGGCAATCTTCAGAACATGACGGGCATCGCCAGCCGAACGGCGGAATCGGTAAATCCCTATGCCGAAAGTCTCTACGGACCCGGCGGCTTGAACGAATGGAAACGCGGCCAGATAACCCGGCGCACGGGTGACACTACACGCGGTTTCAACGACGCACTGTCCAGCAACCGCCTGCGCGCGCGCATGTCCGGTTTCGGATATGAGCAGCCGGCAGAGCAGCAGGGAGAAACAAATATCGAGAACGCCAGGGCGTCAGAGCTATCCCGAATTCCGGGTGATGTCGAGGCGGAAAGCATCCCGATTGGCATGAATGCGGCAAATCTCAGGCTGCAATCCGGGCAGCAAGAGGCCGGAGCGTACGGCACGGCGGCAAGCGGACAGTTGGGAATCGCCGGAACGCAGGATCCGCTGGGGTATTACAATAACGCCTCGGCGCAATATCAGGCGGAACAGGAGCGGAAAGCCGCGATGTGGCGTTCCATAATCGGAGCTGGTACAGGAATCGCGTCTTCGTTCATCGGGCGCGGAGCCAAATAGGAGATCCATTATGGCCTTCCAATTATCAACGAAACCCAAGAGATTCAACGATACCGACAGGGATTGGGCGGGCATTCTCGATAGCCTGATCACCAAGCCGAGAGTGACGGCGTTTGGCGCGCAGCCTGTTGAAGATCCGGAGCCGGAACCTATCGCAATCGAAGGCCCGAAGGAACCAACGTATCTTGAAAGGCTGGAACAGCAATCAAACGCCCAACCGTCGCGTCGAGAACGCATCCTGAAGGCCGTTATCCCAGCGGTAGGCATAGGGCTGGGGGCCGCTTTCGGAGGGCAAGCGGGGGCCACAGGCGCGGCAGAAGGGGTAAACGAGAACCTTCAGCGAGAGCAGGTAATGGAGCAGAACCGGAAGAAAACCCTGCTTCAGCAGATCGAGGACGAGAAGAACAGGCAGGAATCCAGAGCGCAGAATCAGGCAACTCTCGCGCAGCAGGTCGCGGCCATGAATCAGGCGGCAACGCAGAAGGGTTTGGATCGTCAAAACGCTATCACCGTGGCCGAAACTCGCAAGCCCGAACCTGTCCCGGGCAGAGACATACCATTTAGCCCCGATGTGATGTTGCAGCAGCAGGAATTGAAAGAGCCCGCGCTGATTGCGGGCCGCGATATTCCTTTGCCTGAAGACGTAGTAGCGCAACGCAGGGAAATAGCTGCATCCTCTGGGAAGCCCGTCCCGGGACGGGATATTCCCTACTCAGCCGCTGTCGAGGAGCAACGCAAGCGTATGAATGCGAACAGGGCCGCGCAGAACGGCCTATCGCCTCAGCAGTTCAACAAAGTTCAAACTCTTGCCGCTCAATTCGATTCGAATCCCGTAATCAAGGATTTCAATGTAACCTCAAATAAAGCGGCAACCGTGAAAAGAATACTCGATGCTCCGCTTGGCGGTCCCAGTGACCTTGCCCTTGTGTTTGAGTTCATGAAAGGGCTTGACCCTACGTCTGTTGTCCGGGAATCGGAATACGAGACGGCATCAAAGTCCGGCAACATCTTCAAGGGAATCTACGCAAAATTTAACGGGTATCTCAAGCCCGAAGGCGGGTTCCTTCCTCCGGAAGTCAAAAAGTCGTTTAGCGGAATACTGCAACAGAAACTTGCGTCCTCTTCGAAGCAAGTTAAGGGGATGCATCAGGATTTCGGGCGAAGGATTGAAAAGATAACAGGCCAGCCCGGGGGCGCTGATTGGCTTACCGACTATACAAACATCGGATTGGGCGACGATGAACCGACAGGCAAAAATCTAAAGTCCGACATGAACACACCGACGGCCGCCGATTTCAAGGGCGTTCCTCCCGGTAAAGCTCTCAAATCCTCTGACGGTAAGTTGTGGGTTTTGGAAAATGGCAAGGTTGTGGCGAGGTAATTATGCCAGGACAATTCGAAGTTGTTGACGCTCCTCCGCAGAAAAAGGGAAGGTTTGAAGTTGTCGACTTGCCTAAAGAGCCTTCCCTGATGCAGCAAATCAATCAGAGCCTTGAACCTGAAGAGGGCGAAGGTCCGGTCATGCGCAGCTTCAAAGGCTCATGGCGGGCGCTCGCTCAGATTCCGCAAGGCGTAGCGGGAATCGCTACTGCTGCCGCTACTCCTCCGAAAACAACGAGCGAGAAGGTTGCATCTATTGCTGGTCCGGGCGGACTGCTCGCAAAGCGATTGATCGTTGATCCCGCAATGGGTTCATTCAGGGCCGCGAAACAATCATGGGACGAAGGGCGACCAATCCGCGCCGGAGTCCATGCGCTCGCCGGGGCCGTTCCCATGGTCGGACCGTATGTTGATTCGCTGATTTCACGCGGCGAACAAGGAGACATAGCGGGCGCACTCACCGAGGCGGGTACGGGAATTGCTACCGGGAAATTTATCAGTGGAACCGCCCCGAGAGTTTCAAAACTGTTCGATGTTGAGCCCAAGGTTGTGTTGAATCAGGCCATCATGCGCGGACGACGCTACAAAACCACACAGGCGGCGCAATCCATCGAAAAGGCCATCCCGTCTCTGCGTAAGGCCGAAAACTCTATGGGAAACCCGATAATCAATGGGATACAGGATGAAGCGATCAATAATTTCCTTGATGTACTCGGAACAGCAAAGCGCGATCTGTGGAGCCAGTATTCAGAAAAACTTGGTCAGACCGGGAAGCCCTACGCTGTGATGACGCCGAAAAGAAAGGCGCTTCCGCCAGGTCCGATTGAGTTGGGGCCGACGAATCCCGGAGAAGTTCCGCAGGCTATTGTATCTAAGTCTCCGCAGTATGGAAATATGCGGTCGGAACCCTTTGAGCAATGGAGAGCCGGAAGCGTTGAAAATAAGTTAGAGCAAGCCAAAAACGCCCAACTTATCGACGTAATCCGAAAGCGCGAGGCCGGATCCACCAAGGCGAATGTAAAAGCGGTGCAAAACCCTCCTTCATGGCAGGATGCTTATGACATTAAATTTGAGAACGCCATTGACGGAAACGCCATTGCTGATGCCGGATCAAAGAGCATTAATTCCCTAACGCGGCAGACAAAGAAAGCGGCGGCAAATCAGATCGAAAAAGAGAATGATACTTTCCGCCGTCCTTATTCCATACCCGAAGCGGAAGAATTATTGCAGAACATCAACCGGGAGCTGATGACCTTTTATCGGAAAAACAAGATCGACCGACGCGGGGCAGAAGGCAATCCAACGGTAGCGGCAAAGGCAGCGCGGGCCGACGCGCTCAGGCAGTCTCTTTATGCAAAACTGGACGAACTGACCGGACCAGGCGCGAAGGAAATCAAAGCCCAATATGGGGCGCTGATGAATCTTGAACGTGAGTCAATTTCCAGGGCGGCGCAGGTAGCAGGGCAAGCCCCTATGGATCTGCCGCAGCAACTCGGTACAATGTACGGGATTGGACGCATGCTCACTCATCCGATAGAAGGTGCGGGAAACATTCTGCTTGCTCGCAAACTCAAAGAGATGAACTCGACGAATTATCTGATCCAGAAGGCGTTCAACAATATGAACAAGAAAGGCACGGGAAAGCTCCGGGCGGTCACAGACACCGCGCCGAAGTCCTTGCCTTTAATGCAGTCTGTTTCTGATTGGAAGAATAACCAGTATTAGAAATGTCCGTAAACGGTATAGCGAAAAATGAACATCACCCCTTTGCCAAGCAACCAAGGAGCGAGCGCTAATAGCGTCCAGAATACTATCAGCCCTCCGGTAAGGACATCCCCATTTGAAAGCAGACACAGAGCGCAAGAGATAATGCCAACAAACCAAATCAACGAAACGGCTTGCCAGAATCTTTTAAGCATTCCGCGATTTTACATCCTCAATAGGAGTCCGCACAATGAAAAAATTACTCGGCCTACTCACACTTGCCTGGGCAATATCCTGCTCCGCCTCCACTCTCACGGGCACCATAACGCGCCCTGACGGCACCGCGCTCACTGGCAGATTGCGTCTCACGCTGTCTCATCCCGCGCATTCTGCGGCGGGGGCCGTCATAGTACCGGCCCCTGTGACATTCGCCGTGACAGCCGGGGCGTTGCCTGGGGGGGCCGCCGTGGTGGGTAACGACACCCTGACACCCGCGCACACTTATTACTGGGCTGAATATTTCTCAGCAGCCGGCACGAAACTCATGGAGAATGCTTTCTACATTTCCGGGGCTTCGTTCAACATCGGCTCGGCAGTTCCGACGAATATCACGACGAGCAATATTTCTTTCGGCTTGCTCGCTGATGCGATGAATTATCAGTACGATGGCGCTGGCTCAGTGAGCCGATCAATTGCCTCAAAGTTAGACGAGGTAATCAGCGTTAAGGACTTCGGAGCAATAGGCGACGGCGTTACCGATGACACGGCAGAGATTCAGGCGGCGGATACGGCGGCAGGTGTAACCGGCACATTATACATCCCTCAAGGCACCTACCAAGTCAATAATCTTACCTTAACGGCTCATATTAATTGTGACGGAGTATTTTCTATCAATAATGGTCAAACCCTTACGATAAATGGACCGTTTGAGGTTGGATTGTATCAGGTGTTCAGCGGGGCAGGGACGGTTGCATTTGGAAATGGGGTGGCCAAAGAATTACTCCCTCAGTGGTGGGGTGCCAAAGGCGACGGGGTCACGGATGACACAGCGGCGATTCAGAAGGCAGGAACGGCGGCAGGATTAACGAAGCCCCTGTATCTCCCGGGTGGCACATATAGCGTAACGTCCACGCCGGGAAATTTTGCTCTAACATTGATCTGCGGGATACGAGGAGCGGGGCCCAACTTATCCATCATTAAGAATGTGGGGACTGGGTCGGCGCTACACCTCAGATCAACATATTATGCAAGATATTCTGAGTTCAGCATTCTCGGAAATACCTTATCGGAAGATGGTATTGTTATTGGTTCCACACAGATCGCAGGCGAAGAAGTAGCTTACGCTGAGTTTACTAATGTTGACTCTACTTTCAACGGACGGCATGGTCTTCTACATGCCTATGGCTGGGCTACGAAATATGATCACTGCAAATTTTCTAATAATGGCGGGCTTGGTGTGTATATGCCCAGTAATGCTCTTAACGCCTTAATCCACAACGGAAATGTTTTTAGAGACTGTGAGGCTCGTTGGAATGGCGGAACGGGAAATGCCACGGGAGATTATCTAAAGGGTGGCGTTAGGATTTGCGATAACACCAGTTTCCTTTGGGATGGCGGTATTGTCGAATCAAACAATGCCTGGGGTTTCATTATTGGATTCAATACCGGAAACTACGCCAAGGTTATAATTATTAAAAATACTTATTTTGAGGACACACCACGATCAGACTCAACGACAACTATTGGTGGTTTTATAATTGTCGATGCTCGATATGAGAGAGTTGAGGTTTCCAACAACACTCTTTTATATGGCGGGGGACACGCTGGAGTCACTGGATACGCCTTCTACATTAATTCTTCTCCCGATGAATATTCTTACTTCAAAGAATGGGGGAATGAGGTACGGGTTAATGATAGGGGTGGAACAAATATAAGAGAATATGGGCTGTTCTGGGACTGGACACATAAATACGTAAGCAACAATCTCGCGGCAGGAGTCCACGATATAGCATATGTCAATGCCTCCGCGAATGTTTCGGTAAGTGGAGTGTTGCACCTCAATGCCACCAATAGCGACCTTGAAGGTTTATATCCATTTCTTTTTGGCGTTGATATGACTTATGGAGTTTATAGCCACATAGGAACGTCGATATTAAATATCGAGAATGGGGGAATCAGCGCGGCCATTGCAAGCGGGGCAACTATTGCTCATGGTCTTGGTGTGGCGCCATCCTTTATTACTGTTACCGCCGCTGAAACTGCGGCAACAGATATATTTGCCACAGCTGACGCTACGAATATCACGGTGACATATGCCGGTGGTGGCACCAAAACATTCTACTGGAGCGCAAAGAAGACCCTAAAAGCAACTACTCAACCAACCATAGCATTGGATAGTGGAACTGGGGCATTCCAGTTGACAATTCCGGCTGGTCACGAAGGCCACATTGAAATGACACTCAACGGAAAGTACACAAAGGATCAATTCTATTTCGTGCCGTCTGGAATGGTGTGGAATGATGATTTTGTGAAGAGAGCGAATTAATTTCCTCGCCCGCGCACTCCCGGCGGGCCGTTATGGTGAAGGGGAGACGTGATGACACCCAATGAAATCTGGCCTATGATCGCAGTTGCCGCAGGTATCGTTTTCGGAGCGGGGGGAATCGCCGTGAGGATAAGGAACGGCAAGCATGTCACGAAAGAGTTCTGTAATAAGCAACACGAACTCACCAATGAGCGTTTCAGGACGCTCATTTCAGGGCAAGAAGAAATAAAAAAGGTAGTTCATGAAATAAAGTCATGGATCAATCAAGGCGGGGTGTAAATTAATGAGCCGCAAGATAGAAGATCTGATTCCTGAGATGCAGGATAAATACAAAGCCTTCGCTGATGCAATGGATATTGTAGGTGTAGATTTTGTTGTGACATGCACATACCGTTCACAGGAAGAACAGAACGTCCTATATGCCCAGGGCCGCACGACACCGGGCAAAGTAGTTACATGGACAAAGAACAGCAGGCACACGCAGAGAGATGCGTTTGACATTGCTATTCTAAAGAACGGCAAAATCACTTGGGATGACACCGACTACAGAGAAGCAGGCAACGTCGGTGAAAGCGTTGGGCTGGTATGGGGAGGCCGCTGGAATCCTCCCGATTATCCGCATTTCCAAAATTCCTAATTTATCCCCCATAGCAGCATAAGGGGGCAAGCGAGATCGTTGAACCTAGATCATTACAGAGGGCAAAAGTTTATGAAATGGCACTCATTCAGTCAATGGGACACAAAAGCCTGCCTTTGGACGGGAATGATCATTTTCATGGGTCTTACCGTCCTGTTGGCTATATTCAAAGCCGAGAAGGAATATGTCATGGCCGCATTTGCTCTTACGGGGCAGCTCGCAGCCGGATTGCTTACTTACGTCAATTCAATGAAAAATGTACTGGGAGGAACCAATGAAACAAAGCCTGATGTTAATCCCGATCCTGGCGATCCTGCTGGCGGGAAGTAATTGCAGGACTCACGTCCCTCACCCGGGGCAGATAGACAATCTTGACGGACAGACCTACGACACGTTGACCGTAGCCCAATCCGTGTTGGATAATGCGAGGATCCAGTATACACAGGGCAAGTTGCCTGCAACGGCCAAGCCTGTCATTAATGGCATGGGGGCCGCCTATAACGAACTCCGCGACTTGTGGATTCAATACCGCGCCAATCCAGATGCCAGCTTATCATCTAAGATTCTGACGGCCACCAACAACGTTAATCAGTTCATTCTTGAACTGAGAAAGCAGGGGGTGAAATGAGTAGCATCATATTATTGATTATCCAAACAGGGCTGCAAGTCCTGAATCAGCAACTCGGCGGCAAGAAGGAGATAGAGATTGCCGATGCATTCCTGGATATAATCAGCAAAGCCCGATTTGCCTACGAGCAGGAAACCGGACAGCCGATTGATGAGTCCAAAATAAAGCCCTACGTGCCGATTTAATTCTTTACTTTGGAATTAATCCTGCCTTATTATTAGTTGTCTGCGCTGGTGGTCACGACGGTGACAGGGGGCTCCTTAACAGTCCCCGCCAGCCTTCCGTTAAGGGGAAACTGATGGATGACTTCGATCTACTTCACAATAGCTTAAATAATCCCCCCATAGAATTTCTTTCCCTGCAAGAATCAAAAAAAGTTTGCTCGTTTGTTAAGAAAAAACGATGGGCGAAAGCTATGAAGAGAAACCCCACCAAAGCGGAAGCTACTTTATGGTCTGCGCTCAAATCCTACACAAAATACAAACCTAGGCGCCAATATGTGATATTTGGATTCATCGCTGATATAGCTTTTTTAAAGCGTCGAATCATAGTGGAAGCGGATGGATCGAGCCATAAAGAAAGGGTGGACCATGACCGCATGAGAGATGCAGCCTTCCGAAAGAATGGCTGGAAAACATTGCGATTCACGAATGAGCAGATATTGAATGATATTAGTTCCGTCTGCGCCTCTATAAACACAGCTCTTGGAAAGGCCATTGCTGTGACCAATAAACCAAAAGCACACAAGTCCGGCAAGCAACCAAAGGTAACCTCTTTGGATAAATTGGAAAATGAATTTAGACGTACCAAAAGCCAATATAGTTATGATAGGTGGATGAAGGCGCGAAAGGCAAATGAACCATGCCCCTTTCCAACCCGCATTAAATAAGCTCCGCAATAGGAATAACACTTCCGCTGAATGTCTCTTATAAAAGACACTGTAATGTGATTCCAAACTATTAACGAAATAAACAATAAATCGGTTGACAGCTTATCCGCTTATGTCTTATAAATATATTCACCATGAGAAAACAAACAACAATATGTAAGAAGTGCGGTGGGTCTGGTGAACTCCCTATGCCTGGCAGCATGAGAATGCTCAGGGGAAAAACAGGGAAGTCTCTACGCTCGATTGCCGATAAGATGGGAATCAGCGCGTCGTACCTGAGCGACCTTGAAAGAGGAAATCGGCAGTGGGACGCAGAGCTAATCGCACGATACAAAAGAGAGGTTTCTGCCACATGAAAACCTTCGCGATGATCTCCGACCTGCGCCACCGGCTTGAACACGCGGAGCTGCAGCGCGGGGCCGATGTGAACAAGTGGGAGCATCGCATCATGCGGGCCTGTGCGGTACTCGTTGCGCTGGCTGTAGCGCTTAAAGCTGCGGGGTTACTGTGAGCGTCCTAAACGACCGCATCGGATTTGACCACCACGAAGCAATGGCGCCTGTGTTTGAAAGTGAAGTTCAGGCGCTCAGGCGCGAGCTGGAATCAAAGAACCAGGAAATCAAACGGCTGAAATTACAGATCAGGAGGAACGCAAGTGATTATAAGCAACCTGTCGATGACAAAATCAAGCATAAGAGATGTTGAGGGCAATTGCGCCAAATGCAATACAAAGCTCTACGAGTCCCTATTTCTGTTGGATGACGCATACAACGTGTGGGCTGGTAAGTGTCCGCATTGTATGGCGATCAACATGCTTAGTATGAATCACGGATTGCGCGGATATTCCAGCAAGAGCATGTGGCTTGTACTTCCCACTGACGAAGAAGTTGAAATGAACACAGACCTTCCGTGCGATTGCCCTACAAGTGGATCTCACGGCCCAGCCACAGCGCATGGAAGTCCATTGGGAGAATTTCTGCACAAATTAAGCGGTAAACAGGAGGAGTCATGTTAGAGAGCTACCCATGTGGACCTACCCGACACACTCACAAGCGTAACAAAATGTCAGTAGGCTGGCATGTAAGGCGGTTTATCGGCTCAATTGAATGGGGATTGATTGCCACAGTGATCGGGTGCCTGGCCCTGGCGCTTATCTTCTGGGCCGGCCTGATTCAGTGGGCGAAGTGGATATTTTAATGACCTTGCCGCGAGTGGTCTACAGCCCGAACGTCCGAGCATTGCATCGGAATGACGCTGAACAACTGAGCTCGTGGCAACCTATTTAGTGCAACTCCACGTACCGCCAAACCGAATATCAAATTGGAGGATTTACATGGAAACTCTAGTAATCACCAAGGAAAATAGATCGCAATACGAAAACACCGCGCTTGAATTCGAAGGCCACATTGAGATTGCGGCCGAACTTGCTTTTGTTTCCTTTCTTTCCGTGGTCGCTAAGGGATGGCTGATAGCCAAAGCGGGCACGGGCATCAAACCTGGCATGGGCATCAAAGCGGGCATGGGCATCAAAGCGGGCATGGGCATCAAAGCGGGCTGGTGCATCGAAGCGGGCACGG
>ERZ1292629.682-Hain-H43-01um-R1-682-length-37575-cov-6_pt1 | contig 37575 bp, 52 predicted proteins | sample MGYA00564399_ERZ1292629 | MGnify/ENA primary metagenome ERZ1292629 (study PRJEB36523, sample SAMEA6512636) | groundwater metagenome | collected 2019-01-08 | study: AquaDiva: Metagenomics assemblies of 32 groundwater samples
ATAATCCCCCACAGCCAGACTGTCAGTGAAGAAGCAGCTACCCATATATTTGTCCGTCTCGCCAATAGAGTCCGGGGGCACCGTAACAGTGAAAAACCAAAAGGGCCGCACCAAGGGCTCCGGGAAAAACGGCTGTATCGCTGCCAGCGCTGCATCCAGCATCTCTGGAATCTGTTCCGGGGGATCCAGGCCCCGGTAGAAGTACAGGTCTCTGTCAACCAGCGGCTTCCAGGATGGCAAGGCATAAATTTTGGAGCCAGAAACTTCACTTAGATAGCTCACGTAGAGCTGCTCCGGCGTTGGCCCGGCGGTTGGCGGCGGGGCTGGCTGCGGGACTGGCGGCACAACAATTTCAGCCGGGCGTGAACAGCCCAGGAGATGGATTACCATCAGCGCGAGACAGATGAATTTCATTTATGGGGTGCCTCCCGATAGGCCGGTGACTCCGGCAAAGCAGTAAAGATTTGTCCCTGCATAAGACACAACGCATTTCTGTATGTTGATGCTGCCGAGCGCGGCGGACACGGTCATGCCGCCAATAACCCTGGAATCCCACGTAAACGTTTTTGCGGCAGATGCGTGCTGAATAATTATGAAAGTGACTTCCTGCCCTTTTATGACGCTTGACAGCAGCAGGGTTGTATCTTCGGTGAGCGTGTGCTGCTGGATATTGCTGAGCGCCAGGTTAGCGGCTGCCGTCCCGGACGCGGACGTGAATAGTACCGGCGTTGTCAGTGATGCGCCATTGACTTCCAATCTGGCTGTCGGGCCGGTCGTTCCGACGCCGACCTTCCCGGTAGAATCCATGACCATCACTTGTCCAATATCGTTGTAAACGACAAACCATTTATTGGCGGTGCCGTCAGTCAGGCCGGAACCGCCCAGGCCCTGGAACACGACGTTGCCAGCATCGTTTTTGTATGGCGTGCTGGCGCTTCCGGTGGCATTTGTGTTTTCAAAAGCAGAGGTGTGCCCCGCCGTCGAGCGTTTTACATGCAGCAGCTGTTCGGGAGCGGTGGTTCCTATGCCCACAGAACCGGAGAAATTTTTAATTCCTGCGATGGTTTGATTCGTCGCAGTCAGCACCGGAACACGGAGCGCGGAGGTAGCCGCGCCGTCGCAGTACTGCAACGTTCCGTCGTCCATCACCTGCGCGCGGCCCTGGTTGGCCGCGCCGCACACCAGGTTGGTAGAGCCGCCGTCAAAGAGGAAGCCAGAGGTTGTGCTCGCGCGAGGGATGAAGCCTACCAGGTTTGTCGAGGGCGGAGTGCGCGTCACGGCGATCTGCCCAATCGTCACGGGCCCGACGCTGGGCACCAGCCAGGTCTCGCTGTAGCCGCTACCCGTCGTCAGGAAATAATGCACGCGGTAGGCGGTGCGGAAAGCGCTGAAGCCGTTCGGCGAGTTGTAGGCCAGGTCAATGTCCACCTCCCCAGCCGTCAGCGTGTAGGAGAGCGTGCCGCCCGCCACCGTCACTCCGCCGGTCTGGGTGAAGCCATCCCAGGAGATGAAGATGCGGCCATTTGCGGTCGTGCCGTCCGCGTTGTAAAGCGTGTCAACTACCGAGGTCAGCGTCTGCGCCTGGGCAGGCGGCAATGCGGGAGCGGCCAGCAGCCCCAACAGTAACGACAGCCAGTGGATGAAATGTTTCATTTCGCGTCCTCTCCCTTCTTCGGAACCGCCTCAATCATCTTGCTCTGCCAGTTCACGCGGTGTTCGCCGGCGAGGGCGTGGCTGCTGATAATCGCCAGCTCCAGCTCGCCGAACTGCCGCATCAAGTCCTGTTTGGCGCGGTCCAGTTCGCGGTATTGCGCTTCGATCAACCGCATCTGCTTGTCGAGCGAATCAAATTTCAGTGTGAGGTTCTCGCCCTTCAGGGCTTCGACCTCCGTGAGGGCTTTTGGCCCTGCTTGCTGCTGTGCGGCCGCTTCCCCGGCTAGTAATATACCGGCGAGTAATATACCGACGAGTAAAGTGCCCCTCATTCTTTCACCTCCGCTTTTGCGATAGCCGCCGGTTTCGTCCGGTCCAGTTGTGCAGACGGCCCGGCCAACTGGCGGCTGATGATGAATTCTTCCGCGCCATGAAGGACAGCCATCACCAGCTCACCCATAGTTTTTGCCTTCACGTCGCACGGCTGGCCCATGAATTCCTTGCACCGGGCAGGCCCCTCGATGAAGATTGGAAGCGTCGTCTGCGGATTGTTGTAGTCCCAGGGTTCAAACTCGGGGCCACTCTCGCTCCCGTAGGCCAGGTCGCAGCGGATCATCGGAGTGGTGGGAAGGTCCGCGCGCACGGATACTGCGAGCGTGATTACCGCCGCACGGTCAAGGACCAGCGCCCCGCCCCGCACTGTCTTCTTGAACTGTTCATCGAGAATACGGATCATTTTTCAACTCCCTATAGCCAGCCAGTGAAAATAATCACCGGAAGAGGCGTTACTCGAACGCGCGGTGAACTGGTTTCCTGAATCAATCACTGCTGCCAGATATTCCGTGGGCGTTGCCCCGTACAGATGAGAGACGAGCACATATTCCACCGTGGTCATCCCGCCGACAGTAACTTGCTTGGAGCCGGAAGCCAGTTGATCCTGCCCCCAGGACACTTTTTTGGACGCGATCAGCGCCTGCAAGACGCTTGTTGGCAAGTCTGCAAACGCGATCGCGCGAAAGACACCCTTCGTTCCGTCACCCATCAAGGCATATTTGTCCGCGGCCGCCCCGCCCACCTTGTAGCCCACGGCCGCATTGATTATTTTATCGAAGTCGTGGACGGCGCTGGCGTCAGTTGCCCGGTACTCGGCATTGCCGCCAGCCTTGGCGGTCATGCGGCTGAAGCCCGAGTGCTGCACCGTGCGGTCATAGTCCGCCGAGGGCGGCTTCACGTCCTGGGCGGCGCTGTTGCTGGAGATGTTGATTGTCGGATTGCTGGAGTGAGACCACTGCGCCGACCAGCCAAAGTAATTCTGAAACCGCAATTTCAGGCTCTTCATGGTGCGGTTGGGGAAGAAGATACGCCAGGGCTTGACGAGCGGGTCGGTTTTGTACTCAAACAGGATCACGTTGGTCCGCGAATCGAGACCGCTCTGCTGGTCTACTGAAGTGATCTCAAATTCAACCGCGAATGCGCCCGCATAATTGGCCGCCACGGGGATGGAGGCCGGATCGGTGATGACAATGGCCCAGCTTCCCGGCGCGGAGTAAATCGCCTCGACCACGCCGGACTGGATCAGGATGCTGCCGCCCCCGGCGTGCGGCCAACTGGAAACGTCCGGCACGTCCACGTCCTTCGTGCCGTCCGGAGCGCGCGTGTTGATGAGCGGCGAGAGTGTCACGCTGCCTGCCGCGCCCAGTCCGAAATAATTGCGAAACTTGATGGAAACGGTCTTCACCCAGCGGGCCGTCAGCGGATAGATTGCTTCGCCGGTGGTTTGGGTGGGATCAGCGGGCACCATCCGAATCGTAGTCTGCCCATCCACCGTCCCGGCGGCATCTTTGTAGTGCGTGATGGTGAGCTCCGCCTCGTAAACGCCCATCCAATTATTTGTGACGGGATTCTGCACGCGGTGCCAGATGATGTGCAGGTGCGCCGGGTTGTTCTCGCTGTCATCCACCACCTCAAAATCCGTGGCCGCGCTCGTGCCCACGGTGGGCGCGGACGGCGCCGCCGTGTCCGTCGTCCCGTCCGGGGCGCGCCGCAGAAAGGTTGTGGAGACTAAATTGGCGCTGGCTCCGGCGGTGTCTGGGTAGGTGGTGGCGCTGTACTGCTGGCAGGTGAGCTGCCGCGTCCCGTCCGGGCGCTCAGATGCTTCCAGCACCTCAAAGGTCTGCCACACGCCGCTGCCGCCCGCCGCCTGCGTCCAGGGCGCGGCGTCGTGCTTCACGCGCACCACGTCGCCCGGCATCACCTTGAAACTTTTCTGTGTGGCCGCGAACCGGCAGAACAGGTTGTTGTCAATCGCCCGCGTCAGCAGATAATTCCCGATGCGCTCCGCCTGCTGCTGCTGCAGGTTCCCAAGCTGCACCTTGGCCGGGATCACGCGCCCTACAGCCGTCTGCTGCGCGGCGTGGTTCCAGGGTTTTGACATCACCTGAAAGCCGTTATTGGTGTCGCGGAAGAGCAACTCCAGGCGGTTCGGCTCGGCGTGGGTGTCTTTGCGCCAGGCTTCAAAGGTACCGGCCACGATGTTGTCGCCGCCGCCCGCCGTGGGATGGTCGGAGAAGTCGAAGACGGAGCTGCGCGTCTGGTCAATCCGCAGCGAGATCAGGCCGTCCGCATCCATCAGCGCGCCCCGGCAGGTGATCAGCAGCGCCGCCAGCGCCTCATCAAAGTCCACCTCCTCGGTGAAGGCCACGTTGCACAGGAACCGCTTGACGTTGCCCTCGCCGTCGGGATTGATCAGCGCGTCGCAGGTGGCCGCCGCGTCAATGAATGATTGCCAGTTGACGCGCGAGACAGCAATGCCGCGCACGCTGGTCAGCAGGTCCGCGATGCACCACGCCGGGTTATCCGAATAGGCGAAGCTGGTTTCCGCTCCCGCCGCATTGCGGATGGAGACTTTCCGGGTCTTGTAAATCCCCAGCACCGGCATGCCCGGCTCCGGAGCGAATTGATCGAACGGCACGCTCAGCGCCAGATAACAGGTGTGCGAAAACGTCAGCCCCGTCACGCCGGCGGGCTGGTAGGCGTCAATCTTCTGGTCGCCGTCCGTGGCGAACGGATGGGGCGAGCCGACGCCACCCGTGCCCGCCTCGCCCGTCAGTCCCTTGTGGAAGTGGTAGCCGATGACGCCGGGCGCGGCCAGGTTCACCTCCGCGCCGTTGATCCAGAGCTGCTCGATCAAATCCCACGGCCCTTCGCCCAGCGCCACGTACAGGATGGTGGTGTCCTGGTCGGACTCGTCCATCAGAATGACGTTCCCGGCCACCAGGTGGCGGCCGTAGGCTAATACCACCGCCTTACCCAGCACAGCCGTCAGGATGTCCGTGTTTTGCGTACTCACTGCCACAGGATTCAGCTCATCTTTCTTCGCGCTGCCCTAATCCCAATCATTGCCGTAGCCGCCAAAATAACCATCGGCCGGTGGCGGTATTGGCTCGCCGATGGAATCCGTCAACTCCCGCGTGACGTGCAAGAAACCGTCAAACAGATGCGGCGTGCCGGACATATCCTCAAAGGTCGCGCCGTCCGTGGAATGCAGCGCCGAGTATTGGCGCTTGGGCACGCGCACGGCGTTCGGATCGAGGTCCGCGCGCAACGCCAGTGCCACCGCGTTCTCGTCCACCGTCACTTCCGCGATGCGGCCCACGTAGATCGTCACCGCCTCGTTCGCCAGCAGGAATAGCCGCTGCAGCGTCACCTCCACGCCCAGGATGTCGAGGTCCTCAGTCTTGAGCACCGCAGCCATTTCTTTGCTCACGTTCTGCAATCGCACTGTGGCGGGATCGGAGCGGAGCGTCTGCGTGTAGCGCGCCTCGAATCCATCCAGGAGCAGGTGCGGTTCGTAATCGTTTCCGCCGTGCGAGATGGCATCCTCCGAAAAGCGGTAGGGGGTCGCTCCCACCGTGAAGCTCAGCAGGTGCCGGATAACCCCGCTTTCCCGCGCCACCGCCGCCGCCACCGCCGCGCTCAACGTTCTGGCCATCGTTTATTTTTCCTCAGCCACTTTGAATAATTTGCCAACCACTTGCATTTCGCACTTTGCCCCCGGCCGGGATGAAGTCGCCTGAATTTCCACTACCAGAAACCGATCCGCCCGTTTCAGGCTGTAGCCATAGCCGCCAGCAATCGGGGAAGTTGCCGTCTCTCCATTGGAGCCTAGAATCATGGCCATGATGGGGAAACCGCCGGCATCTTCTTCCGGGGCTAGGTGCAATCCAAACAGGCATTCATAGGAGCCGCTCGAATACCAGTTGGATGGCGGATGCAACAGAACATTGCCCTGGCTGATTTGAAGGTAGTTAAAGGCATCCAGGGGGATGGCCACGGATTTGACGGCGACGTTTGGCTGGCCCGGAGGATTCACCGGCATGTTGTTGACCTCCACGCCGACGTAGAATTTATCTCCGGCGATGCTAACGTACGAACCGTCAGTGAAATAGAGTCTGTTCTGGCCAGGCGCCGGAATTGCTGAAACCAGAAACAGCACAATCAAATATCGCATCATAGGCATGTACTCCCATCTCCCACGGAATAGGCCAAATGCTCGTCCGGCCCCTTGTTGACACATTTACTCATGTTCGCTCCATCCCTATCGCGGCTCGGATTTCCGCCGCGATCAATTCCCGTTCCGCCTTCCAATCGGCATGACCCAACAAAGGAAGCCAGGCCGGGCCGTCCTGCATTCCTTCCACGCAGGCCGCAACCTCGCGGTCGCAGCGCGCCAACTCTTGGCGCAGCATCCGGGCGCGATCTGTATTGCCAACTGAAATCTCCCCAAACGCCCGGACGCTGCCACTCTGGCGATTCTCCGTGACCTCCTTCCGTGGCCTGACGGCCTGATTTACGGACATCTTGACCCGTCTCCTTTCGGGTAGGCCAGGTGCACCCGGAAACTCTGGCTGCACTTTGGGCAGCGATCCGCGTGCACTGGCGGATAGGCTTTGGGATCGTCTTCCCAGCGGCGGCCGCGCAGCCAGCTCGCCGGGTGCGGGATAAAATTCAGTCCCTCCGCCCACTGCTTGCTGGCGCTCTGGATCCCCAGAGCCTCCAGGATTTGCCGTTGAACTGCCTGGCTGGGCTGCAGGCGCTTCCAGGCGTCCCAGGCCGCCTTACGATGTGTCCGGCGCTGATAGGCCGCCCAGAAGGCCGCAAAACCAGCGTCGGGAGCCGTCAAAACAAAATCCGAGCCGCGACCGGGAGGGAGCGGTTCCTGTGTCATCGAGATCATATCAAGTAGTCCAAGCTCGTCGGCGCTCCGCCGACGACTCTCACCCGGTGCAGGCCCAGGGAAACCGCCGTCAGCACCCCGCTCGACAGGCTCCCGGTCACGTCTACCTCGTCGAGGTAGACGGTGGTGAATGTCCCGTTCACGCGGAAGCCGTAGCCGGGATAAATCCACAGTTTCCCGCTGGCGCCCAGGTCCTCGGCGGCGGCTGTCAGCACGTTTACGCTGGGGTCGCCAGCCGCGAATGTGGGATAGGTGTCCATGGCCGCGCCCACCGCCTCGACCAACTGGCAGCGGATGTTGAACTCCTCGTTGCCGACCTCGTCGTACTGCGGTTCACCGTCAAAGTAGACGGAATATTTCCGGCCCGTCGTCGGGTCCGTGAAGGTGAAGAAATCGGCCAGCAGGCGGTGGCGGAAATTTTCCAGCGAATTCCAGTCAGCCTTGGCTCGGCGGTTGCAAAGCACCACAAACATCCGGCGCGGCGCGCCCTTGGAGCGGAAGTATTCCCGCCCGCTTTCCACGCGCCCCCGCAGCAGATTGGCCTCCCGCGTCCGCGTCAGCGTGTAATCCGGCGTCACCGGAAATGTGTCAGAGCTTGCCATCAAGCGCGACCTCTCCTAAAATCACCAGCGTTGTTCTACCCGTGCTGAAACTATCGGAGGGAATATGGAGATCATTCAAAACCAGACTTTCACCGGCGAAACCATGATCATTGATGACAAGTTCTTCGTGAATTGTGTGCTGGAAAACTGTGTTCTCATCTACGCAGGAGGAGATATTCGCTTCGACGGAAGCAAGGCGAAGAACTGTGCGTGGAACTTCGAGGGGCCGGCAAACCGAACCATTAACCTGCTGAAATGGCTGAAGGCGCTTCCGGCGGACTTTATAACTCCGCCACCAAGTCCAAGACAATAGATCGACGATTTTCATCCACTCACCCTTTCAGCATCCGGCTGGCTTTGCCGCCCCTGTTGATGACTACCGGGACGCCCTTGGCCACCACCTCGGCGGCCCACTCTTTCGACGGCGTCCACACCGTCAGCGCATAGCCCTCGCTGGCGGCCGCCGCCGGCGCAGTGGTGTTCAATCCCTCCAGCAGGCTCACGCCCAGGCGCTGCACGGCGCTGGAATTCATCACGAATTCGCCGGGATGGAGGATCGCCAGCCCGCCGCCGCCCCCTCCCATTACAAGCCCGCCACTGGCAAATTCCGGCACGGCCAGGCCGCCCATCACGCTGCGCCGCCGGTTGCGCTCGTCCTCAATCTGCCGCAACTCGCTCACCGCCATCTCGTAGTAGCGCCGCTGCCCCGTCGCCCAGGAGCGCTTGCTGAACGACGACTCCATCTGCGCCCAGGTGGAATTCACGGTGTCCATCGCGGAGGCAAAGTCGCGCCGGTGGCGCCGATAGTCCTCCACCGCCGCCCAGATCTGCGCAAAGCCTTGGTTGGCGATGGCGGCATTTTGCTCATCTTCCTTGCCGCCGCCGCCCGAAAAGAAGCCGATGCCTGCGCCAATCAGCGCGCCGATGCCTGCTCCGATGGGGCCGCCAACGCTCATGCCGATCATCGCACCGCTGCCCGCCCCGCCGAGCGTTGAGATGGCGCGATTGCGATTGCCCACGGTAGCCATGCCGAGCGTGAGACCCAATGCCGCCATATCGGGGCCGCTGATTGAGATACCGCCGGGTAGATTCGCACCGTGGGAAAAGACTCGTCCCAGAATGTCCCCCAGCGGCATGGTGGAAGGAAAGCCCAGCGCCGCCGCTGTCGTTCCCCCGCCCCCGCCCGTGCTCACTGCGCCGGGAAAAGTGCCCATCAGGAAGCCGCTACCGATGAACGGCGGCGTGCCGCCCGGACCCATTCCGCCGCCTCCGGTGAAGATGGTCCCGAGACCTCCTAGGAGTCCGCCGCCTCCAGCGGTAGCGCCGCCAGGAAAGCCGATGGTGGAAGTGCCAGTGCCCACCCCCTGGCGCTGGCCCATCAGAAGCGCCGCCAGCGTGTCGAACGCCTGGCGCTTCCAGTAGTTCATGACCTCGCGCCAGATGTTTTTTAAGGCATCGCCCCAGCTCTTGGCCGCGCCGATGGTGCGGTCGAACAGCGACTCCAGCTCGCGGCCGTAATTTCGCACCGCCTCGCGCATCTGGGCGTCGGCATCCATAGCCAGCGCCACCCGCGCGTCCTGGAACTGCTCCTCGGAGATCAGGCCGTCGTTGCGCAGCTTGACGATGTCCTCCACCAGGCGTTTTTCGTTGAGGTAGATTTCCATCACCGCGCGGCGGTTGGGATCGAGTCGGGAGAGTTCCGCCTTCTCGTGCAGCTCGCCGAGTTTGTTCAATGCATCGCGCTCGGCCTCGTATTGTTTGATGGCTTCACGCTGCTCCCTGGAGAACTGCTCCGGCGACGTGTGGCCGGGCACGCTGGTAATGTCCACCAGTGAGACGGTGCGCCCCCGCGCCTGCGCGATCAGCTCCGCGCTTTTGGCCGCGCGCTTCTGCACTACCTCATTCAACTGCGCTTGAATCAGGGCGACTTGGGCATCATGCGCGCGCTGCTGCTCCGGCAAGCCGCCGGCGGATTTGGCCTGGGCTTCCGCCAACTGGCGTTGCAGCTTGCCGATTTCATCCAGTCCCACAAACCCGATTTGGCTCTCGATTTTTTTAGCTTCAGCGGCGGCCCCCACGCGAATCATGCCCACGCGTCGGGCGCTGCCGAGTTCCGTTTCCACGCCCAGGAATCCGGCAAGTTGCTCTCTTAGCGCTTCCAAGTTGTAAGCGCCTGCCCGGAAGGCTTCCGGGATGCGCCGAAGGATGTCCCAAACTTCAGTGCCGTGCCTCGCGATAACAACCAGGCCGCCCACGGCGGCGGCGACGAAGGTGGCAATAATTCCGACCGTGAACATCGCCGCCAAGGCCCCCTGCGCGGCCTTGGTCTGCGTGATGAAGCGCCCCAGCGCTGCGGGCAGCGCCACCCCGAACTGGCTGGCCAGCAACTGCGCTTTTTGCTGCGCGTCCACGGCCTGGCGGTTCAGCGCGGCCATCTGCTGCGAGTTCGCGGAAAGCTCCAGGCGGCTCAGCTTCAGCGAGCTCGTCAACTGTCCCTCGCGCTGCGTGAGCTGCTGCTTCATCTGAACGTGCTGGGCAACGGTGACAGAACCCTTCTCCACCGCCTTGTCCAGCTCCGCCTGCGCTTTCTGGTTCTGCACCAGTTCCCCCCGCAGCTTGGCGGTTGCGGTTTGGAGGGCAACTACCCGGCTGCCTAACTTGTCCATTGCCGTAATCCCGCCCTTGCTGAATCCATCCAGGGCTGAGCGGGCCTGCGCCACACCTTCAAGGTCGCTTTCGGCCTCGATAACGATCCCTAATCTTCGATCAGCCAAGGCGCGCCTCCCCGAAGTTTCCTCTTGACAGCTTGGTTTTTAGAGGAGTAGGGTGTGAATTGAAAGCGGGAACCCCGCCAGCGATGAACTGACGAGGCTCCCTAACCGACTGCACCTGAAAAGGAGACACAGTGGCTAAATCAATTTCTAGCCTACCCCAAAAGCCCGCGCAAGTTGTTTTTCCGGTCCCGCCGTTTGTCAGCCAGGCGGAACTGGTCAATATTCTGCGGCTTCGTTCGTAGCTCCACGTCATCCGCATGGAACTGGAAGAGGCCCAAAACTCGCTATCCGAAAAGTTGAATAGGGAAGCCAGTATAGAGCCTGGGCCGTATACCTGCGCCAACGTGAATCTGAGCCTGGTCATCTGGGAGAATTCCGAATTCAATGGAGCTGGCTGGAGCCGCCAGCATACGCCGGGAGGAATCCTATGAAAAAGATCGAAGTTCAAATCGCCGGCGTAACCCCGCTGCTGATGCACCGGTTTTCCGAAGAAGACCAGGCCCAGGTGCAGAGTGGAACCAGCCATGCCGTCACGCGGCCAACGCCGGAGATCGCCGCCGAGCGCGCCGTCTACCGCATGGGTGGGAATGGTCTTGGCGGAAATCTTTATATTCCCGCGCGGGCGCTCCTGGCCGCCATCCGCCGGGCTTCCCGCTTGCACAAAATCGGACGGCGCAGCGCCGCCAGCATCGTCGCCGCCAGCGTCTTCGTGCAGCCGGAGGAGATTGACCTGGGCACCAAGAAATATGCGGTGGATTCCCAGTCGGTCGTCATCAGGGCCACCAAGGGCCGCGTGATGCGCCATCGTCCGAGACTGGACAGTTGGAGAGCGAGCTTCGTATTGCTTTACAATGAAGCCCTTGTTCAAGATACCGAGTTCCTTCGGCGCATCCTGGACGACGCCGGCGCGCGGATTGGGATTCTCGATTTCCGGCCGGAATCCGGCGGCAGCTACGGAACTTTTGCTGTCACCGGCTGGAAGCCGGTAAAATAATTTTGCGAGGCCAGGCGCGGCATGGTGAGGCTTGGTATGGCGAGGCGCGGCCAGGCCAGGCAAGGCGCGGCCAGGCGCGGCAAGGCATGGCATGGAGGGCAGGGTGACGCGAGTTGCTCTGCCTTTTTTCATCTCCCCTGCCCTCCGAATTTTTCCGCGCAGCCGCCGCAGAAGCTGGCGCCGCTGCGGTTCACGCCGCCGCACTTGTGGCACTTGCTGTGTTCCGCCCAGTATTTGTCGCGCGCCCGCCGCAGGATGGCCAGGCCGCGCGCCTCTTCTGCGGTGAGGTCGGCGAGCGTGAATGTCGCCGCCCCGGAGAGCTGGTCCAGCAGCCCCAGGTGTGCGATCCAAAGCTCAAAGGCATAGGGAATGCCATGCGCAACCGCTCCATCAGTTTCGCGGCTCGGATTTGCTGCCCGCAGCTCCTGCCGCCGCCGTTGCAACACGCTCTCCGCGTTCTGCGCCGAGCGCTCGATGAACTGCGGCACGAACCGCTCCAGCGCCGCGTAGTCCCGCCCGGCCTCGACCGCCTGCATCATCACGCCGCCTCCTCCTCTTCGTCTGCTGGGCCCGTCAGATCGGGAGTGAATAGCCCGTTCAGGACCGTCTGCTTGTGTAATGAGTCCATAAATTGGACCGCCTGCTCGCGCGTGCAGGGCTGCCCGCTTATGACATAGCCGCGAACCTCCACAATCAAGGCATCATAAAATTCGACACAGGCGCGGAGTTTGGAGGGCAGCAGCGATTTACTGGTTTTCGACCCGCGCACCCACAGCGCCTCCGCGCTTTGGCGGCTGAATTGTTTATCCTGCGCCGCCGTTGGCCGCCGAAGGACGTGCGTCAACTCTTCGTAAATTTCTCCGCCGCGTGCCGCCGCCAGACAGACTTCCAACTGGTCGGGGTTGAAGCGGTAGCATTCTTCTGCCGCTTTTTTGGGCGCGGCGAGAAATACCTGGGTCAACCCGGAGATTCCCGCCCTTTTGTGCGATAAGGGGACTTTCTCCTTCCAGCCTTCACAGTCCGACATTTCGCCGCTGCCAACCACATACCCTTCCGTGCGCAAGGAAAGGCGGTCCCACACCGCCTCGGCGGCCGCCGCCTCGTCCGCCAGGAAGCGGATGTTTCCGCCAAGCTGCTCCACGGAGCGGTTGAGGTGGTTCTCGTAGGCCAGCCAGTCCGCCAGCAGCGGCGGACGGAAGATGTGGCTCACCTCGTATCGAATGCCGCCCTCGCGGAAGGCGATGGGCGTTTTGATCTCGCCGGGCTTCAACTCGAAAAACATGGGAACCTCCAAACCATTTCAGGTCTCGCGCGCTCGCGCAAAAAATGGGCGCTGAAACGCCGGGGCGCTGAAACGCCTACGCGCCCGCCAGATAAGCGACCACTTTGTTCGTGACCGTGATCTGGAAATACTCGCTGGCGGCTTTCTGGAACACGCCGTCTTCGCCCACCGTCATGCGCAGCGCCATCTTGCCGTCCACAATCACGTCGTCCACGGCCGTGAAGTGGATCTCCGGCCACAGCATGTCCATGCGGTAGATTTCCGGCTCGCCGCCGGTGATCACCGCGCCAGCGCAGTTGATCTGCAATTCCCGCGCGGTGTCGTTGCGGAAGAGGTCCAGGAGGTCGGCGTCGTCCTGCTGCACGAAGAGCGTCAGCTCCGGGATGGCGGTGCGCTTCGGCCCGTACCACCAGCGGCCCACATACTCGCCGGTGGAGGGATAGCGCCCGTTGGCCTCGTCGGGGTTCGCGGCCACGGCCACGCTCCAATCAATCACGCGGCTGGAAATATCCACCGCGCCGCCGCTCGCGCCCAGCTTGATGATGGCGCCGCCGTTGTCGAGGTAATTGAGGTCGGTCAGTGTCGGCGCAGGCAAGGCCACGTCCGTGGCCCGCCCGGAGCCGAGCATCGAGATGGCCAGCGCGACGGGGTCCTGGCCGCGCCCGGAGAGCGTGAAGCCCGCCACCACCATGTCCAGGAGCTTGCGCGCCAGGCCCGCCCAGGGCTTCTCGTGGATGGTGGTAAACGGCATCGCTTTTGAGGTCGCCATGCTGGACCAGGTGATGGTGTGATCGTAGACCGTGGGGTTGTTGATGGCGTCCGGCTGCGCGCTGGATACGTCGCCCAGGCAGAAAGCCGCCGCCCAGCCCGCGAACAGATCGTTCAACTCCACGTTGCGCGCGAGCGAGATCATCCGCGCCACGCGCCGCTGGCTGGTGGCGTAGGGATGTCCCTTGCCCATGCGGTCGGCATTCGAGATCAGCCGGTGCGCCAGCTTCCCCACGTCGTAGCCGTTCACCAGCGCGGAGTCAGGCAGGTTCCCGTCCGATAGCGCCGTCCCAATGGTGTTCTGTTTCTTCGGTGAGAAGCGCCACAGCATCTCGTGCGCATGACTCGGTTCTGTGAAAGCCATATCAATTCCTCCTCAATTTCTCGTGGCCGCTCCATTCCTGTCGCGGCCCGGATTATGCCGGCTTGTCTTCTACTGCCAGCGCCAGCTCGGCGTGGTGCAGCAGCACGTTCATCAGCACCCGGAAATCCACGCGGCGCACCTGCGCGGGCTGTGAATGCCGCGCCGTGGAATCCAACTTGCGGTCGGCGTTCAGCGCGGAACAAACTTCCTCCACCACCGCTTGAAACATCTTCTCGCTGGCCGCTGCGTCTTTCACGCCGAGATACCCGTGAATCACCACCGTGTGCGTGCGGCTAGTGAACTGCGGCCCCAGGTCTTTGGCGCTGGTCGCCTCGCGCGCCAGGAACCAGAACTGGATGGTGTCGCCCGGCGTCTTGGCGCCGTCCAGGAATTCTTTCTCGCTTTGCCAGTTCCGCACCGTGTCGTAGACGTTGGCGACGCCCTCCACTCCTTGCAGGATGGCCTGGATGGCCGTCAGATTATCCGCCAGCGACACGGGGTTCAGCCCGCCTTTCTTTATGTCTCCTGCAACTGCGCCAGCGCCTCATCGAGCGCCTGGTCCAGCAGCGTCTCGGCGCGTTCGCGGCCCTGCTCGAAGGCCCGCTGGAACATGAAGTGCCCCGCCGTGCCGCGCTTCGCTATCGTGCGGGCGATGGCGTAGGCCACGGATTTCTGCTCGCCCGCGCTGAGGTGCGTCCCAAACTTCTTCTCCACCCAGCGGATCAGCGGCGCGACGGGCGGGAAGTGCGGCACCGTCCCATATTCCACCGCCGCGCCATAAACATCAGCGGGCGGATTCACGATCACCTCGCCATAGAGCGGCTCGTCATGCACCGTGCCGATGGCGTTCACGAGGTACCCGAAGGCGATGGCCGGAGGCTTCTGCCCGTGCGGCTGCTGGATGTTGGTGACGACCAGGTTGTGGAATAGCGCCAGCGCCAGGTCCAGCCCGCGCGCGATGGCCTCGCCGATCTTTTCCGGGGCGCGCTCCAGCATCGCCAGCGCCTCCGCCGATTCGACTTTGTAGGTCATCTTCAACATTTGTCGCTCGCCTCAGCACCGCGCGCTCGCGCAAAAGGGGGGCGCTGAAACGCCCTAATGCGTCAACCGTTCGCCGCCATCCGCTAAGTCCTGCTTCCACTCCGCCGTCACGCTGGCGGCGGGCTGCACCTTGTCCCGCTCCAGCCCGAAGGCTTTGCGGAACTCGCGCTCCAGCGCGCGCGCCAGCTCGTGGTAGGAGCCCGACTTGCTCTGGTAGTTCACCGCGTCCAGGCCCACGCTGGCGTCGCCCAACTGCGCGTAGAGCGCCGCCAGGCGGCGGGCGGCCAGCGACGCGGCCAGGTCCGCCGCGCCGAAAAAATCCACGTCCGGCACCGTCGTGGCGTCCGCCGCGTGCGGCACGGTGAAGACCGCGTTCAACGTCTTGCCTGTCTGCGGCGTGTTGACGAGCAGCCGCAATTCAAATCCGGTAGCCGTCTGAACAACCGCCCAGTCTTCCTTGTCGAGGTACACGGGCACGCGCTCGCCCGCCGGATATTCCAGCGCCAGGATCGCGGAGAAGCCGTCCACCCAGCCGGGGAACACCACGCCGGACTCTGCCGCCGCAATCAGCAGCCAGGAGAACGTCGCGCTGTCGCCCGCGATGGCCGTGATCCGCCGCAGCGGCCGCGCCGAGGAATACTCCCCGGCTAGCGCCTGGCGGATGCACTCGTCAATCGCGTCCTGGGCGAGCTTGCCTGCCGCATCCTGGATGCGGTTGGCGACCGCCTGCTGAAAATCGGCAAAGGTCTTGGCCACGGGCTTTTGGCCCTCCTGCGCTAGCCGCGCCCTTGCGACGCGCGGCTAGCGCAAATTTGGTGGCGGGGCTGAGAGTTGACTCAGCTTTCAAGGGCGAAACGACTAAAGAGTGTCGTTTCGGCCTCGCGTGGCACCGGTCCACTTCCCCGCATAAAAATCGTTATGGCATCAGCCGCATGATCCGAAAGTCGGCGACCGCGCCCGGATCGGCGCCTGCGGCAGAGTTGTTGCACACGCGCGCCACAATCGTATCCGTCCCCGGCGTGTGAAGCTGCACGTTGAACGTCACCGCCAGGTCCGAAGTGGTCATGATCCAGGCGATATTGTCGGTCGCGGTCAGCCCTGTCGCGGTAACGCTCTGGTCCTCGCAGACATGCGCGGCAATCGAGTTATCCGTAGTATCGAGGTCCACGTTGGTTAAAGTGACCGTCGTCCCCAGCTGCATCACTTCCGTCCCGGCCACCGCCGGAACGGATTGCGCGATCGTTCCCAGCGCGCCCGTTACCGGCGATTTCGTAATTGTGCCCGACGTGGCGTTTTCGAAGACCACCGATCCCACCCCGGTCCCGGCCACGCCAACATTGAGAGAGCCGGTCAAATCCAAACTGGTCCCGGTAGCCGCGCCGATCACGGGGGCGGTGAGCGTTTTATTTGTCAGGGTGTCAGTCGTCGTTTTTCCCACTAGAGTATCGGTCGTTGCCGGGAGGCTGAGCGTCACCGTGCCCAGCGCGCCGGTAACCGGAGCCAGGGTGACAGTACCGGAAGTGGCGTTTTTGAAATCCACCGAACCCACCGAGGTCCCGGCCACGCCCAGCGTGATCTTCGACGTGCCGTCGCTGGTTATTCCGGCAACCGTGGTAGGCGCGGCTCCCGCACCGCCACCCAACACCGGGGAGTTTGCCGTAAGCGCGGCGCTGGACGCGATGGTGGACGCGGAGCTGTAGTAGGGCACGCCGCCGGAGGTGCCAGCGATCCCCGCCCCTTTCCGGGTCAACAACAGGCTGAACGTTTCCCCGGCGCTGGCGGCGCTCTGCGCCACACCCAGAATCAGCCGCGAGTCCGCAATGGTTGCAGTGATGGTTTTGGCGCGCCCAGCGGTCGAGGTTGGCGCGCCGATAGTGTCGTTGATGGCCACCGTGCCGTCCGCAATCGCCGTGGCTAGGCCCGTGATCTGAATCGCGCAATTTGTCGCCGCATTCGCGCAGGCATTCCGCGCCACGCCAATGATGGTTGTGGTTTGCCCGGAGGTAGGAGCTTTCTGCACCTTCCCCGCCGAATCCAGGTACACCATTTCATTGGCGGCAATGGCGGCCCCGGCCGTGAAGTCCAGGTAGGTGCCCTGCGAGAAGATCATGCCCTCCTCGCGCCGCAGCCCTCCAGTCTGCGCGCTCACGACAATTTGCAGTCCGGTGACGGCGAACAAAACTACGGTCATCAGCGCCGCCGTGAATTTCCAATCGAAGATTTTTCGTTTCATTTTCCCGTTCTCCCTTTCTCTGCGAATCTGCGGGGCCGGAAGGCCCGACCCCGATTTTGAAACAACTCAGGGTTGCGCCCTGGCGCTAAACTTAGCCAGCCACCACGCTCTTGCCGAAGCCTCGGTAGTCAGTGACCACCGCTTCGTGCTCGTGGCGCACCTTGTACTGGATGCGGTCGCTGGTGAACATCTTCCCAACCACCGGATTGTCGGCCAGGAAAAACTCCGGCTCCTGGCGGCCGTCCATGAACCCCACCTCGATGCAGGGCGTCTGGTTCTGGTCGGCCAGCCAATAGAAGTCCGTGGCGTCGGTCAGCAGCGGCGAAGTGATGATCCGCTCGCTGTTGGGTCCAAACCGAAACCGCGCCGGGTTCGGCGTGTACTGGTCATCCAGGTATTGCCGCTCGTTCTCCGTCTTCGCCGTGGCCGTCAGAGCGCGCGGCACAATCAGGATGCTGGTCTCGATCCCTAGCGTCTTCGCGGCATCTTTCTCGGTCTGCGCGTACATCACCCTCGCCAGCGCTTCCATCTCCGTTGCCGAGAGCGCCGTGGTGCGCAGGTTCGCTCCGTGAGAGCTGGCATGCGCCCAGGTGACGGCGTCGTAGATGGCAACATTGTTGATCATCATGTTCATCACGCGCTGGGCCAATGTGCGCCGCGCCGCGCGTCCCAGGTTCGTCACGATGCGGCTCAGGAAACCGAGATCGTCGTTCTTGATCGTCTTCCGCGTGACACTCACGATGCCGCCGAACTGCACCACCGCGTAGCTGGCCTTCTCGTCGGTCGGCGCGGTGATCTCGGCATAGTCCGCCGACTCCGGATCGAGCGTGGCGAGATCGCCGAAGTAGCCCACCCGGATGCGCTCCTGCGTCTTAAAGTCCGGCACCGAACGCCGGTTGCCCTGCGGCACAATCAGGTCCAGGCCGTAGTCCACTTCCGCGTAGCCCTGGAGCATCAGCCGGTAGAGCGAGGCCGCCAGCGCGTTTGGGAACTGACTGGAGTCGAATTCCTCGCGGACCCGTTCGGCCACGTCCTCATCGCCCGTGTAGGCGATGTAGGCTTCCTTGATGCCCCGGAACGATGGCACGGCCTTGTCAATCTCCGCGCCGCGCGCCATGCGGACCATCCCGCCCTCGCGCACTTCGGTCCAGTCGTGCGTCACGCCAAGCATTCGATGGAGGCCGATCTGCATCTTGTCGCTGGACTCCAGCAGCACCTGCGCGGGCACATGGCTGATGCGCCCCGGCGACGCCGCCACCGCCGCGTAGGCTTTCCGCACCCGCTTGATCTCCCCTTCGAGCTGCGCGGCATCCACTTCCTGCCCCTCGTACCGCTCGCGCATCAGCTGCGCCAGTGGCTCCGGCAGCTTCGATTCGGCGATTTTGTTCTTGATGAGCAACTGGCTTTCGGCCACGCGCTGCCCTTTCTGCGCGGCGGCCAGGTCGTCCTGCAGTTTCTTGACATCCGCCTGGATGGGCTTCAGTCCATCCTGCACGGCCGTGGTTGCGGTTTTGGCCGCTAATGCCAGGGCTTCGGTCGCCCGCGTCAGCAGCTCGTCGTATTTCGGGGTTTCTTTCGCCAGCTCCGCTTCAATCGCAGTGACGGCGGTCTTCGCGCCGTCGGTTGCGATGCCACGGAGCGATTCCAGAATGCGCTGTATTGCTTCTTTCATTGCTCCTCCTTGGTTGCTCCCTGCGGAGCTTGGTTTATCTGCCGGCAATGCCAGCAGAAACTCTTTCCGCGCCCGTTCGAGCGCGACCTGAAACTCTTCCCCGGCCACGGCGCGCAGCACGCGCCCGCCCGCCGACGGGAACATCACCAGGTCGGCGGAGCGCGGGGTTTTCGGGACAATCTTTTGCGGCTCCACCACTGTCCGGCCGCCCTCCTGGACTTTCTTGGCGGCCACAATCATGCTCACGGATACGCCCACCTCCACGCCAGCCTGCGCCGCCGCCAGCAGCTTCTCGCGTATCCAGTTCTCGCTCTTCAACAGGTGCAGCCGCCCTTTCAGCGAGCCTTCCGCGCGGACATTCTTCCAGTTGCCGATCCAGCTTCGGATACTGCCACCCGCTGTCTCCTGGTGGTCGGCGTGCGCGGGACTGCCCTCGAACTCCCGCGCGGCCTCCGCGATGAACTGCGGCGTGTAGCGGAACCCGTTCAACGACTCGCCCGGCTTCAGCATCTCCGCTTCCCAGACCCAGCCATCCTCATTGCCATCCGGCGCCGACTTGGAAAGCGTCGCCTGCTCGCTGATGAACTCCACGGCATCAAAAGATTCCTTCACCGCCGCCCAAGCGATCTTGGCGCATTCCTCCTCTGTCTTGCCGTCGGCATTTGCGGCGTTGAAGGCGGCCATCCACTGCTTCCGCTTTTGTTCCGGCATTTCCTGCACTGCCGCCGGAAGCTCGCTCATCATGGCGTAGGGCATCGTCTACTCCTTTTTTGCGGCGGACGCCCCGCCGGGTTTCACGATGAAGCTGTGCCCGTCCACCAGCACCACGCGCACCGTGCCATCCGGCCGCGTTTTCCCGATGCCCGAGGGATGAATGGCCTGCTTCGGGATGTCACCTACGAACTGCGGCTTGTCCGGGCACTCGCAGGTCAGCACCTCCGTACGCGTGCGCTCCTTCTGGTGCTCGTCTTTGTACGCCCCTTCTTTGCTTCCTAAAATCACTTTCATTTCGGTTTCCTCCTCGCTGTGTTTTTGTCAGTCTCGTGTCTTGCGGGCCGCTAGGCGGCCACCAGAGCCTCCTCGCTTAGGATCAACCGCCCGTGGCGCGGCCCCGCGCGCCACTCGGGAACCTCTACATGCGGCACCACGGTGCAGTGGCAGTTGATGGTGTTGCGCGGGCTGCCCGCCGGATCGCGCGGGTACATCAGCTTCTCCGCGTCCACTACCTGGCCGTTGGCGTTGGCGTATTCCTCCACCGTGAACGGCTCGTTCACAGGCACCGCCGTGCCGTGAAGCCGGACGTGCCCCGGACGCGGTACGCCGATGCCGTTGTGCCGCCATTCTTTCTTGATCTGATCGCCGCCCACATCGCCCACCGCCCCCGCCATCTGCTCCAGGCGGCTCTGGGTGCCCGCCGACTGCATCCGGTTGATCTCCGTGAAGGCAATGTCTTCGGCGCGCTTCGTGGCGCCGCCAAGAAGCCCTGAGATGCGGTCAATCACGTCCGTGATGGGCTGGCCTCCGAGCATCGCGCGGCGCAGTTCTCCGTTGAGCTTGCCGCGCACCTCGTCTGCCAGGTTCGTCACCAGCGTGGCGGGGTAGCCCGTCGCCAGCACCAGCCGCCTGCGGTCCAGCCCCGCCAATAGCGGCGGGCTGGTAATTTGCGCGATCGGCTTGTCCTCCAGTTCCGCGCCGCGCACGTACTGCCGCTGCTGCGCGAACTCCACTTCCTGCCCCGCGCGCGTGGCAAAGTGATCCAACTGGCGGTTGATCTCAGCCAGCAGGGATTCCAGTTGCGCATGCGTAAAACTCTCCGGCTTGGCCGTGGCGATTCGGGCGATGATATCTTTCCGGACATCTTCCAGCATGGCCGCCACGCGCCGCGCCGTCTCCACGCTGGCGTTCCGCGACTCTTTCAGCAGTTCATTCATCTGCCGCGCGAATTGTTCCTGCCGCCCGCTAGGCATTGTCCGCTCCATGCCTGTCGCGGCTCGGATCTCCAGTGTCTCCGATGGGCGGCGGCTGCCGTAGCCAGTCCTGCTGTTCCTGCAAGTCTTTCTCCGCCCGCGCTTTCTCTAAAATCACTTTCGGGTCCACGTCCACGCCCAGGTGATCCACCAACTGCGCCAGTACATTCACACCGGTTTCTGTGTCCATCATCCCGGCGGCCTGCGCAATCGCTATCGCCTGAGCCGCCGCCTGCAGGGCGGTGGCCGCCTGCCCTAGATCGCGCACGCTCAATTCGGGGGTCTTCACGATGAACTTTCGGTTAACCGTTTCCGGCAAGGTCCCCGCCACAATCGCGGAGTCAATCACGAAGTCCGCCAGTTCGGCAAGGCGCTCCTTGGTAAAGAGCTGCCGGCTGGCGAGCATTTTCATCGCCGGGCCGCCCTGCTCGACGGCAGTGGCGCGATTCACGTCCCCGCCTTCGGAAAACATCATCTCCGGCCACGGCGTGATGGCCATCTGCCGGATGGCCTTCGCCCCGGCCACCATCTCGTAGGCCCCGAGTTGCGGACTTACCGCCTGCCACTCCGCCCCCTCGTTATGAACTCGAAGAGAACCAGCCGTTGGAGCCTGCCCATTTTTAGCGGCCCATTCCGCGATCTGCTCTTCCGTCATGCCGATTAACTTGACGTCCCAGATGTACTGGGACAGGCTCTTGGCATGGATCATCATTGCGTCCAGCATCTGGTCGTAGCCGCTGATCCAGTCAGCGGGCGCAAACAGGTCGCTGATGCCGCGCGAGGCGGAACGCGCTTTGTTAATCGCCCAGTAAAAGCACTCGCCGCGCAGCCGCCCAAACGATGGCGACATTGGATCGCGGTCAGCGCGGATGATTTCCAGCCTCCGCCCCTCGCGCTCCTGCGCCCCCGGCTTCAGCAGCACCGCCGCTGCGCCGGCTACAGCCTTGCCGGGGAGCGCTTCCAGCGTCGCGTATTCGACCGCGCTGATCCATTCGGGGTCCACTAAGCCGATGCCTACACGCCCATCAATCGGATTCACCCCGCAGAGGATCACCTCTTCGCCGAATATTGCCGTTTCGCGCACCAGCTCCCGCGCGGTCTGCGTCATGTTGTTTTGAGGGTCGTACCAGAAATCTTCCAGCACATCATTGACCGCTGGGTCCTCCGCCTCGATCAGGATGCCATCGCCGCAGATGTAGTCCACGAGATATTCCACTATCCGCTTCGCCAGCGGGTTGGTGACGTAGAGGTAATAAGCCACGCGCTGCATCCGGTCATGTTTTGGCGGCGTCAGATCGCGGTCGCTGGCCATCTTGCTGATTCGCCGGAAGCCGTCCCCGCCCGGCTGCCCGTAAAACAGTGCGGATTCCCGGACATCCCGCACCGGCGAGGCCGCCGCCACGGACTTGGGCCGCAGCGCCAGCGCGTTGCGTTTCGCCTCCGACAAATCGAGCAAGGTCAGTGGAGCCACGCGGCGCGATCCTCCTTCGCCGGGTCTTGCTTTTCTTCCCCCGGCGGCAATCCCTCCATGTCCAGTGCGATGTTCATCAACAGGATGGCCGTGTGGCCCATTTCGTCGAGTAGCGACAGCAGCATCCAGGGCGTCGCCTGCATCGGCTTGCCATTGCGGGTGGCCGCGCCCGTGCCAACGGCGATGCCGTAGGCGGTCTGAATTTCTTTGCCATCCGGGCTGATCGTGGTGACCTCCCATCGCACCCGGCCCTCTTTCGCCAGGTAGGAAAAACTGTCCAGGCGATAGCGCGTCTCCGGCGGCGCTGGTTCCGGTGGCGGGGCGTCCTGCGCGCGCGCTGAAACTATAGCAAGCGCCATAGCGGATGCTATAGCGGCCATCTTCAAAGCTGCTGTCTCGCGCCATAAATTGGTGCCGAAACGCCTCGCCAAAAGCGTCATCCGAATAAACTCCTGACTTCTTCCGGCTCCCGCTCGCCCCAAAACGTACTGCGGCCCTCTTCCCGCGCTCCGATTTCGGCCATCTCTCGCCCGCGCTCCGGGGCGTCCCATCCGACGCAGGCCGCCGCCACGCCGCGATCCGCGGCGTGCAGCGCCAGAGCCAGCGACCAGAAGCGGTCAGCGTGCCCCGCCTCCGTGCGCTCGGCGTCGAAGCGGACGTTCCCCGCCGTGGTGATGGTCTTTTTCACTGCGTTCAGGTCGCGCCGCAAGTCGCGGTCGTCCGGGATGCGGATGGTGCGGTCCTCAAAACTTTTCTTCGTGGTCACCGCCAGGTCCTGTTTCACCTGCATCGTGAACTGCACCGGCTCCACGCGGCCGGGGAACTTTGCCGCCAGGCGCTCCGCCGTCTCCATGCCCAGGCCCGAGGCGTCAATGCAGCCGCGCCGGGGCTTGTATTCCTCGATCACGTCCGCGATCAGTTTCTGCTGCAGCGCGAACGTGGCCTTCGGCATCTCCGCCAGCATCCGCACCCAGCAGGTGTCGCCAAGCTTCTCCACCAGCGTGAGCACCGACAAATCTTTCACGCGGCCCACGTCAAACCCCCAGTAGCACGGCCCCTGCGGCTGCCATCCGGCGGGCGGCGACTTCCACGCTTCTACGCTCTCGCAAGCCACAATCAGTTCCAGGGGGATGTAATTCAGCGCGTCCGAATGGAAGACGCATTCGTACTCCTGCTGCCAGGCGTCCTCGTCGCCGATGGCCTGTCGCAACTCCGCGATCTCGATGGGGCAGCCGTCCGCGACCGCCATCTGCACGTCGCACCAGTGCCCCGACCAGGCGCCCGTCCGGACCGGCTGCGCTCCGGGCGCGGCCCCGTCCGTCAATTTAAGTTCCTTCGCCAGCTCGAAATACTTTCCGCGCTGGCCGTTGGGCGTGGAAATCACGCGGAGCTTCAGTCCGCCGCGCGAGAGCCGCCCGAAAGCCGCCGCCCAGATCGCTTTGTCGTCTTTGTGAAACGCAAACTCGTCCAGAATCATATTTCCGGTGTAGCCGCGCGCGGTGTCCGGGTTGGCAGGCAAACCGATGATGCGGCTGCCGTTCGGGAACTTCACTTCGTGCTGCAGGATGTCCGTCCGCTCGAAGAACGTCGTCTCCAAATCCGCCCCGGCTAGCTTCAGCGCCTGGGCGTGGTCGCGGACTTTCTGCATGAACTCCAGCGACTGCCGCTCGCCGCGCGAGAGCACAATCCAGAGCGATTTCTGGTCCAGGGCCTCCAGCACCGCTTCCAGCGAGGCGGCGAACGAGTAGCCGATCTGCGTGGACTTCACCGCCAGCTTGAAGCGCGAGCGGTCCTTCACCCAGCGCTCCTGGTAGCGGTATAGCGGTACCGCCGCTTTATTCCGTGGCCAGACCATAAATCTCCCGAATCTTTTGCCGCGCCCCCGACGTCAGCTCGCCGGTCGTTCCTTCCGCGATCTCCTTCACGCCCTCCGCCGCTTTTCGCAACGCGGCATGTTTCGCTTCCATCGCCTCAAGCTTGCGCTCGTTGAACTCGATCTCGCGGCGACGCAGTTGCAGTTCCTCCCGCTTCAACTCCAGCTTTTGTCGCTCGCGCTCTTCGCGGCTGAGCTTTATGGGGTCTGCCTCGGCCAGCATTTCCCGCGTGTCGAACAGCGCCTGCGTGATCAGCGCCCCGGCCACTTCCGCCGCCCCCAAGCTGCCGGCTTTGATCTCCGCGATGAATGCGCCGGCCTGCTCCTGCACTTCCTGCAAGCTGCGCGATTGCAGCTCCCAGCGGCTGGCGTACCGCGCGAGCGAAGATTGCGCCACTTTTTCGCCGGTGGCAGATGAAAGCTCCTGGATCATTTTCGAGAACGTCCACTTTTCGCGCAGGCCGCGATGCACCACCAGCAGCCCTGCCGAGCTGAGCCGCTCCACCGCGAAATGGACTCGTCTCGCCACTCAATCTAGCTCGCCTCCCGCCGCGCTGTTGCGCGCTCGCGCGTTATTGGTCTGCGCAGCAGTCAAATAAATACTCCCTCGTCGCTGATAGTGCCCTCGATCAGGTCCATGGCCCTGGCGGTCAGCTTCACTAACATAATTTGGTCGGGACGTTCGTCCGTGCGCAGGCCGGACGTGCGGTAGCCCGGCAGGTCCTCACGCCGCGTGAGGGCCACATAGCCGCGCTGCGAGAGATATTCCAGGTGCTCCCGCAGGCCCTGCGGCGCCAGTGGCAGGTTGATCAGGTGCAGCGCCCTCAGAAATGGCATGAAGGCGATGGGCCACTCCAGTCCGCGATTCTGCTGCAGCATCGTCAGAATTGTTCCGCGTTCGTACAGTTTTCGGTTCACGCTCATTTCGTCAGCCGCTCCCGCACGAGCTTGTGGACTTCACTAACCTCCGCAGCCATGTGCCGCACGGCCATCCGCACGTCGTCGTCCCGGCTCAGGTTCTCGCGGATCGCCACGGCCAGGTCCCCCACGTTCCGCGTCATGGTTTGGTGCGATTCCAATAGCGATTTTGCGAACGGCGCGCCGAAATATACGCCGCCCGCCAGGATCATGATTCCGGGGCCCCATCCGATGATCTGCGAGATCACCTGCGGCTGGTCCTGTAAGATGGACATCAGCAGCGCCCCCAGGCCCAAGCCTGCCGCACCGGTGAGCACGGCGCCCTGGGCCCCGCTTGGCTTCTTGCCCTGCCCGTCCATGACTGCCGGGCGGGACGATGTCTGTTCATCCATCATTTTTCAAGCTCTCCCAGGCTTTCTTCAGCGCGTAGACCCCTAATTCGATAAAGAGATTTATCAGCGACGCCCGCCAAGCGATGCCGCCCTTCGTAGCCTCTGCCTTGATCCGCTCGAAGGCGATGCGATGCTTCTCGATGCCGGGCAGCTCGGTGTAAATCCGCTCAACTTCCGCCACCACCTCGCGCGTCACCGCGCCCAGCTCGGTTTTCAATGCCGCCTCGGCCGCCACGCGCAGCAGCTCCCAGGGCGAGAGCGCCCGGAAGGCGATCCAGATCCTTGCCAGCAATGTTTTCATTTTTTAGTCTCCTCCTGCGCCGCCTTCTCGATGGCGGCGGCAATGCGTTCCGCCTTGCGGCCCAGGCCTAGCGCCGCCAGCCCGCCGCCCGCCACCGCCAGGCCCTGCGAAACCAGGGCGGCATCGTAGTTCTCACCCGCGAAGCCGCTCAGGATCATCCCGGCGCCGGAGAACACCAGCGACGCGCTCGCCAGCTTCGTGATCCAGTTGTTTTTCTTGATCGTCGCGTGCAATCTCTTCAGCCCATAATTCAGAATCACCGAACGTGCAAGATGTCGCAGCCAGTTCATTCAGCCCTCCTCAGCGGCCCCCGCCGGCAATGCCCGACAATCATTGGCAGTGAGTCCGCTCCAGTCGCCCGCCGGGCGCGGCTCGTAAATCTTGATTTCGACGCCGCCGATTTTGCCGCCGACGCCGATTTGCCGGGGACGTGGGCCGGGTGTGAGGATCGTTGCCAGGCCGCCCATCGAGAGCGGAGTTACTTTGCGCTTGCCCGTCGAGCGTATTTGGTAGACACGGTTCCATTGGCCTTTAGGCATGGGGACCTCCATCCCTGTCGCGGCTCGGATTGATTTCTGCCAGCGTGGTTTCCGGCGTGATCGGCCGGTCCAGCGCCACCGCCAGCCATTTCGCGACGAAGCGCGCGTATTGTCCCGGCGCATTGCCGTCCGAGGCGGGCGCCCACACCGCCATCAGCTCCCCCAGCGTGGACTGCGGGCCGATACCCGTCCGCGACTGCCCGTCGAACTTGATCTCCAGGTCTTTCAACAGCGCCCCGTAGCCCATGATCAGCGAAGGGAAAACGCGGTAGCCGTCCGCCTGCGCCTGCGATGGCAGCACGGGACGTAGATTGCCGGGATTGCGGTGGCGGTTGGAGCGCGATCCCGCCGACCAACCCTCGAACGCCATGATGGCGTCCGCCAGCGCCTCCAGCGGGTTTACAATGGGCGACATCTCACTTTTCTCCTGGAGGACAGCATGGTCAAACTGGACGAATACATCGGCAAGTTCATACTCCTCGCCCCAGCCTTGCCCTTTGACCGATCCCAGCCGCCAGCGTCTACACACATCGAAAGGAACATGCACATGGTGCGGCTTGAGGGTGTCGAGGTTGGCGGCATCTGGATTGACTTTGAACCATTCTCAAAAGGCCTCAAGCGCTCCTTGGAGAGGGCCGGATTGCCCCTCTCTTCGCACGGGATTGAACGGCTCGCCGTGTTTCTGCCTTACTCTCAGATTGGTTACCTGGCGACGCCTTTGACCGAACTTGACCCAACCACTCTCGGATTACCGGGAGAGGGGTAGGTGACAAGCGGCCGCTCCGGCGTGTTTTTTCTAGCCTTTGGGGAACTGCGCTGCCTGGTCTACGAGCATCGTTCGCAGCCCTGAGCGCGTTCATCGCCCCGCCATAGCTGCGCAGAATCTCCTCCAGGGACGGTTTAGACACCGCCCCCTGGCGCAGCAGCCCTTTCTCCCAAAGCCGCTCGGTCACCTTCGCTGCAATGGCGTCGGTGAACACTTCCAGTTCGTGGGCGGTGAGGCCGAGTTTCCGGGCGTTCTCTTTTTTCAAAACTCAGCAGTCAGGCAGATGAGGCGGCAAAATCCCCTGCGGTGGACAGCCGCAGAAATTGCCCCTTAAAGGAAATATTAGGTATTTTTTCGCAAAGATGTCAAGTAAAATGTGAATGGATTCAAAAAAAAGGAAAGAGAGGAGCTGGGAATGAAAAAATCAGGGAAGGGTCAAAAAACAGAAAAGAAAGGGCGGCCGCTGGCGGAAGATGTCGCCGCCATCATGAAGCTTTTGGATGCCCGCCCTATGTACGAGCGCGAGCGCATTCTGAAGGCTTGCCTCATGCTCAGCGGCAAGCCGGACTTTGGCGTGGACGTACATCCGCTGGAGCCTATTTATCGCTAGCGACGATAGTTAAAACTTTTTCCCACAGTGCGCGAAATTCCTTTTCGTCCGGGATAAGCTGCCCTTTATTATCCCAAAAAAACTTGCGCGGATTGATGTTTGGGTTCGCCAAAAAGCCCGCCACGATCGTTGCGGCGATTTGCTTGTCTTTAATGCTCGCTGCCATGAAAGCCTCCTATTGTTTCTCCCCGACCGTCGCCACCTTCAGACCCGTTCTGGTTTCAAAGGTTGGCAGGATCACTGCGTAATTCCCTTTGTCAAGATGAAGAATGGCGAAGTCGTTTTCCGTGCGGATCGTGAGCCAGTGCTTCTTGCCTTTCATGAAAAACAGGGGGATTGCAAAGACCCCAATCGCCACAGCCAAAGCCGCCCCAGAACGCCAGCGCGGGTGCTTTGAATAGGAATAATCGGCCGTTTTGATGTCCGTGTAGTTGAACGCTTTCAATTCCCCGCCGCCTTTTTTAGAACGGATGATCAGGCGGTTATCCTCGAAACGCAGCGCAGCATCCGTCTCCGCGGATTTATCCCCGGTCTGAACGACCATTTTTATTTTCTGGAATTCTGCGGGGCCTTTCGGCGCTTCCTGCGCCCAACCATTCCACGCTAGGCTTCCAATCATCAATAAACACAGGCCTTTCATAGCTCCTCCTTTTCACCGTTTATATTTCGCGGATGTTTCCTCCAAAGATTCAATCACGGCATCCTGCTTGGCCTCCGGCGCATTGCGCAGGATTACTGCCAGGGCTTCAAAGGCGCGCCCGGAACGCCCGCTGGGATCGCCCCGAATGGCGTCAATCAAGGTTCCGATCCGCATCCGGACTTCGGGCAAAAGGGCGGCTAACGCCCGCAGCATGGCGATAGCCTCATCAATCGGCGGTTCAACCCGACCACTTTCCCAGGTCCCCAAAACGCCAGGGCTAACCCCAAATTTTGCAGCAAATTCCCACTGCTTCAAGCCGGTCTTTTCGCGCGCTACCCGAATCTTGTTTGCAAGTGTCTGATTATTAACAGACGATTTAATGACAATTTCCTTGACATAGGACTTAAAATATTAGAAACTTCATTCGTTATGGCAACACGGCATCGGCAATACCAGCCCAAACACACCAAACTTACCATGCGGCAAAGGCGCGAATGGGCCGCCACTCATGGCGGACATTTCGCGCAGGTTGCCCGTGTAATGGGCTTTTCGCGGGCGCACGTCTGCCGCGTGTTTTGGGGCCGTCGCTGCAATCCGGCCATCAGCCGGGCCTTGGATGCCGCTATCTTTAATGGCAACGGCGTTGCCAGGGCCGCTTAGCATTTTATAACGACCGGGCTTCGGCACACAGGAATTATTAACAGAATGTCGTCATCTATGGGAAGGGCAAAATCGAGAAAGTTTTATACCAGGGGTTTCAGCCCCACCCCCCCGGCGCCTTTCCTGCCCTTCCCGCCCGAAGGCGACGAAAACCTGGCCGAGCAGGTCCGCGCCTGCCTTTCCCGTGCCATCCGAGGGAACCGCAAAAGCTTGGAAGATTTGGCGTTGGGATTGTCGCGCCGCCTGGGGTTCCCGGTCTCCCATAACGTTCTCTATTCCTTCACGGCCGATTCCCGCCCCGGCCACCGCTTCCCGCTGGAATGGGCGGCGGCCTGGATCCGGGAAACCGGGGACTCCTCTCTATTAAGGATACTGTGCGAGGCCTTGTCCCTGCCCCTGCCGAAGCCTGGCCATCTCGACAAAGTGCAATTTGCCGATGCGCGACTGGAAGCGGACCTAGCCGCCCAGGAAGCGGAAGGGCTGAAAGCGCGCATCTTGCGGGAAGGGAGCAATGGGTCATGATTGACCGCCGCCATCTTGAAAGGGGGTCTGAAATGTCTGACATGGATCTGTTCTTCCGCAACACGCACGAATGGGCCACGCGCACCTTCCGGGCTGGCCGCGCCGCTGACCCTCGCCCGCCACTCCACCACCTAAATAAAGAAGTTGGTGAATTGCTCGCCGAACCGTTTGACCTGGAAGAATATGCCGATGCTTTGCTGTTGCTTCTTGATGCAGCCTACCTCGCCGGATTCACGTTCTCTGACATTTTCGATGCCGCGCGGATTAAATTCGCCATCAACCAAAAAAGACAGTGGGGCGCTCCGGATGAGAACGGAGTGGTGGAGCATCTGCGCGAGGAGGCAGCTACCAAATGACCCCGACTCCCGAGCGCCGCGTGGACAATGCCAAGCGCATCAATTTTGATAGCTGGCTCTACATTCGCCACGGCCTGCCACGCGACACCTGGGACCGGCTCTGCCGCGCCTGCCAGGACGAGTTTCGGGCGCTCTATATAAATGATGTGATGTGGCAGCTCTCCTTGGCGAATGCGAAGGAACTGGAAGCCCGGAAAACTGCCGAGCCGAACCCCGTGGAAGGAGCGGTGAGCTTCGAATGAGCGCAGGCGCCGACCATGCCAATCCGAGCCGCGACAGGAATGGAGCGGACCCATTGTCCGATCAGGAAGTCCTCGAACTGGAGGGCATCTCCCGCGGGACCTTTTTTCGCCGCCTCCGGGAAGGCGACCTGCGGCGGCTGCCCGAGGGGGCCATTGATCCGTCCTCGCTCTCGCCGCGCGCGCGAAAAGCCCGCCTGGAGGGCGCGCTCAGCGCCATGGCCCCACCAACTTCTCCGCTCTCTCCCCCCTCGACTTCGCTCGGGGCAGGCTCTCGCGGCTCTGATAGTGTCGCGCAGCCAGACCTCTTCCTGCCCGACTGCGTGGCCGCGCTCTCGATCCCTGAGGAGCAGAAAGAAATCGTGCATCTGCGCCTCACCCTCTGCCAGGAAGCGCTGAATGGCAACTGGCGCGCGCAAGGCTACAGCCGCAAGCGCAACTTTGTTTACGACCTGGCTGCGCGGCACGATGTCAGCGGCCGCAGCGTGGAGCGCTGGCTCGCCAAATACCGCGCCACGGTGAATGCGGCCCGGCCGCTGGGCGATCCCCGCATGTTGCTCGACCGCAAGCCCGGCCCCGTCGGCGGCGATCTCACGGCCATCGAGGATTGGGCGGCTCTGTCCCTTTCCGCCGACTACACCGAGCGCAAACTGACCAAGCAGCAGTGCTACCAGCGCCTGCTCAGCACCATCCACCGGCGACAGCAGGCCTGGGGCTTGCGGGATATTTATCCGGTGCCCAGCTATGGCACAGTCTGCAATTTCCTGCGGCGGCTCGATCCGCTGGCGCGCGCGCGCCGCGAGGGGCCGGACGCGCTGAAAGCTGCCTCCGGCCACATCGAGCGGCGCTACGACGACCTGCATTCGCTGGAGCGCGTGGAGACGGATGAGTGGATTGCCGACGCCCTGGCTTACGATCCCAAGCATTGCGGCCGCGTGGGGCGCTACTACCTGCTCACGCTTTTTGACGCCCGCGCCTGCTATCCGCTGGTGTGGACGCTGGTGGAGCGCTCCCGACGCCCAGACGCCGACAAAAAGCGCCTGGAGGACGCGGAACTGAATTTGCTCGTCACTCTGATCCGCGAGTACGGCGTGCCGGGCCTGCTCTCGTCCGATCGGGGCCGCTTCCGCAGCCGCATTTTTGGCGGCCAGCCCTCTGGGAAAATGTCCGCCCGATTTATTCCCGGCGCGCGCGCCGCCTCGCAGACAGTGGGCATCCTGGACCGCCTGGGCATCCGGCGCAACCTGCCCCGCGAGCACAACCCGCGCGGCTCGCGCCTGGAGCGTTTCCACAAGGAGCTGGCCAATTTCGCGCGCACGCTGCCGGGCTGGGTAGGCGCCAACACGGACGAGCGCAAGATGGCCCCCGGAGACGCTCAGGCCGCTGAGCATCACGAGTGGGTACGCGGCAAGCGCCCCGAATTAAAGTCCACGCCGCTGCTTTCGCGCGATGAACTGGCGGAGCGCATCAACCAATTCATGCTGGCGTGGCGCGAGAGGCCCTCCGACGGCAAGGACATGAACGGCCTGGCTCCGGCCACGGTCTTCGCTAACGAGCGGCCACTTGGCGGCTTCCGCCGCGTCAGCGAAGAAGAATTGGCGCTGGCCACAGCGGAACACTTCGACGAGCTGGTTGAGCGCGGCGGCATCGTCACCATGCCGGACAAGCGCCGCTACTACCATCCGCTGCTGCTGCTTGTACAGGGAGAGCGCCGCGAGGTTGTGCGGCTGCGGAACGATACCGCTTGCGTGGCAGTGCTGCCCGCGCGAAAGGGCGAGGAAGTGATCTTCGCGCCCCTGCGCATCGCCGTTGGCTGCAACGATTCCGTAACGCTGGCCTGGGCGAGCAAACACCAGGCGGAGTTGCGCCGCATCATCAGCGCGCAGTACGCCGCGCCAGTATCCGAGCCGCGAGAGCCTGCCCCGAGCGAAGGCGAGGGGGAAGGGAGCGGTTTTTGTTCCGCTCCGCGCCCCATCATTCCGCGCGCCGCCGACGCCATCCCGGAGCGCGATTTCTTTGATTCCGAGCCGCGCGCGGAAGCAAGCGGTGATTTTGAACCAGCTCTATCAGGGGAAGGATCTGTCCCCGTGGAGCATCTCGCTGAAAGCGCTGCCGCGCTGCCGTCGCTCTATGACGACGCCGAGCCGACGTTGGAGGAGATGTGACGCTGTGAAGAAACGATTGAGCCTCATCCGCGAGGCGCTGTCCGGAGAAACGGACTGGCCAAAAATGGCGCGCAAACTCCGTCCACTTACGGACGCGGAATTGGACGAGGTTGAGCAAACCGAGCAGATGGGGAAGCGGCGCGACAACATGCTGCGCGGCATCCGCGCCGAGCGCGCCCGCCGCGCCGGCAAACAGCGCGGGCCGCAGAGCCGCATGAAAGTGAGCGCGAACCTATAAAGAAAGGCGGGCTGAACCCCGTGCTGATCAAACCGCAGGTGGACCAGGGCGCGTTCCTGCTAATGAACCGCGCCACGCAGCGCGCTTTCCAACTGCTCGACACCGTCGTCGCGGAGCAGACTATCGGCATGGCGATCGCCAAGCCCGGCGTCGCCAAAAGCTATGCCATCACCGCCTGGCGGCGCAAGCACAGCCCTGGCGGGCTGAACCCCGTCCGGCACATCTGCCTCGAAGCCTATGCCGGAGCGCGCCCGCGCCAGTTGCTCTACGCGCTGGCCGAGGGCTTGGGCCTGCCGCGCCTGGCCGCGCCCAACATGGATGCGCTCCACACCCAGATCATCGAGCGCCTGGCCTCCGACCCCGTACTCATCATTCTCGACGAGGCGGACCTACTGCGCGTGGTTACGTTCGATCTGCTGCGGTCCATTTGGGACCGCGTCGGCTACCTGCGCGGCACGGACGGCTCGGCGGCCTTCCCGCTGGCCCTGTTCGGCACTCCACGCCTGCGCGACATGCTCCTGCGCGAGGACCTGGAGCGCCTGCGGCGGCGCGTTTGGCAGACTGCTGAGCTTCCGACGATGAACCAGCGCGAGGTGGAGCTGGCGCTGCGCGGCAAGTGGCCCGATTTGCAATGTGATGTTGACGGCTTGCAGGAGCTGACACGGCTATCGGGTGGCAGCTTCGGCTGGCTGGACAAAATTGTGCCGATTGCGGCGAAGCTCGCCGCCAAGGATGGCAAGGTGATCACGGCGCGCATCGTGCGCGAGACCGCCAAGTACGTCGTCGGTATCGAGTGAAGAGGTGGCTATGAAATTCAAGATTGGGGATCGCGTGAAATTGAAAAAGGTTTTCGGCTCAAGGTCGCCCATTGGAACAATTATAAGAATCCGGCCTGATGGCGGCGGGCCTGACGGGAAAGACCCATTGCTTGTTATTCGGATTGATGGAAATAAAACGGCCGTGTCTTGGCATTACAATTTATGGAAGAAGGTGCGCAGCAAAAAAGTTCCCCGCGCCCGCGCGGGCATTTCACGGGGGGGGGCTGAACCCCCAGGAAAGGAGGCAATCAGGCAGACGTGGATCGTAGCCGCGTGTTTATTCCACGCGGCCAGGACGCGCGTTGGCCGTTATCATCCTGAGCGAAGCCGAAGGATCTGCTTTTCAGGTTTTCAACGGCCCCTCGCGCCGGGCATCGGAGGTATAGCCGAGCGCCGTTTTTTGAATCTCCTTTCCGGCGCTTCCCCCAACCAAGCCTCCGGTGCCCAGCGGGAGTGAGCGCATTATGCCTCGAATTGAAACTTTTGTCTGTGACGCTCCGGGCTGCGGCAAGCAGAAGGGCGAGACGAACCGCTGGTGGCAGATCTTCGAAGCGGGCGGCGTCTGGGAAATCCGCCCGCTGGAAAAGCGCCTCCAGCCCGACGCCAAGGTCGTCTGCGGCCAGGAGTGCGCGCAGAAGATGCTGGCCCGCTTCTTGAGCAGGGAAGGGAAAGAGAATGAACGCACATAAGGAAGAGTCGCGCTGCTGCGTCTGTCAGGCCACTTCCGGGGAGAGCGCTGTCTTCACGCGCTGGCCGGGATCGCGCCGCCAGTATTGCGCTGCGGACTGGGAAAAGATAGGCCGCTTCCGCGCCCTGCCGGACATGAGTGAAATGAGCGAGGAGGCATCCCTATGATTGTCCCGAAATCCCACGCCGAAGCCGATCAGCTCCTCCGCCGCAAGTGTGAGATCGCCACGCGGCTCAAACGCATCACGGCGCGAATGGAAGACGCTATCCGCAAAGCAACCCAAATAGCCGCCGTCGAGAGCGCGGAATTGAAAGTGGAGGATGCGCGGATTGACCGCACATTAAAATCCTATTTCGCCACGCTCGCCCCCGAGGCCCTCGGCGAGCGCAAATCGGTGAAACTGAATTTTGGAACCTTTGGCAAGCGTGCCAAGGAGAAAGTGGTCCTGGTGCGCGGCTGGCTGGAGGAAACCGCCATGGCCGCGCTCAAGGCGCGCTTCCCGCGCTTCGTGCGCGTCCGGGAAGAAGTCATGAAGTCAGCTATTTTGGAGCTTGATCCAGAAGGCCGCGCCGAGGTGGAGCAGGCGGGCTGGCGCGTGGATCGCGGGGAAACTTTTTACGTCGAGCCGGACCTCAAGGACCTGGCGGATTATCCGAGCCGCGACAGCAATGGAGCGGTTGTGATACCTGCGGGGGAGAAGAAGCGATGATCAACGGCGACGCTGGACGCTACCTCGAATTCCATTGCCCCGGCCTGGTACGCCAGATGGAGGAAGCTACCGCCGATGGCATCGCTGCGGCCCGTGCTCAAAAATGCTGTCATCCCGAGAGCCTACCCCGAGCCATGTTCCAAGCGAAGCCGAGGGATTGCCGAGGGGAGCACCGCGACGAGGGCCCTGTTTCTGCGCTCCGCCAGCCCTGCGCGCTCTGCGCCCAGCCGGTCGCCGTCGATCGCCAGTGGCAAATCGTTGTCTGCACGGCGTGCATGGAAGAATATGGCGATGCCGCCGTCCAGAATTGGATGCGAGGTTGGCTGCAAGGAGATGCGCGTGCTGCTGCCGAATGGAGGCCCCGGCTGAATAATGCGCACGAGAACCTCTGCCAGGCCGAAAAACGGGCGCTGGCCCTCCGCCGCTCGCGCGGCGACTGGAAGATGCTGGCGGCCATGGGCTGGTGGGCGTTCCTGCTGTTCGCGGCGGCGGTGCTGTTGGGGAGCTGAATATGGGCCGCAAGAAGCATACCGCTGAAGGCGATGCTGCCATGACCTTTGCAGATATCGGTAAAGCGATGGGGATCACCAGGGGGGACGCGTGGATGGCTTACCGAAGCGCCCTCCGGAAGCTGCGCCGCAACCCCCAGCGTCTGGCGGCGCTGAACGAACAGCGGCGGCGCGAGGTTATTTATCCTGAGCCTGTGGAGTAATTGTGTTTCTGTGGCTGTCATCCTGAGCGAAGCGAAGCGGAGTTGAAGGATCTGCTTGTATGGATAATGTCCCCTTCACGGCCCATGAAGAGCTTGTCTGGGAGCAGCTCTGGATGCGGCGCGGAGCGGAATACGCCGTCCCCATCCGCGTGCTCTCGGAACGCACGGGCCTCAGCGCGCGGGAAGTGAAGGGCGCGGTCGCGGACTTGATCCTCCGCCACAACCTGCGCATCGGCTCCTCACGCCGACCGCCGGAAGGCTACTACCTGATCACCACGGCGGAGGAGCTGCTGGCCACTGTGCGCCCGCTGCGCAGCCAGGCCATCCAGATGTTTCGCCGCATCTCCGCGCTGGAAGGCCGCCCCGCCCGCCGCATCCTCCGCGAGCTGCTCGGGCAGATGAAGATGGAGGAGTGCGCATGAGCGATCACAGCAAAATCGAGTGGACGGACGCGACCTGGAATCCTGTCACGGGCTGCACCAAGGTCTCGGCGGGCTGCAAGAACTGCTACGCCGAGCGCGTGAGCCATCGCTTTGGGAAGGACTTCTTGAAGATTGAGTTGCGCCCTGAGCGCCTCGACCAGCCGCTCCGCTGGAAGAATCCTCGCCGCATCTTCGTCAACTCCATGAGCGACCTGTTCCATGAGAGCGTGTCGGACGACTTTATAGATCGCGTCTTTGCGGTGATGCTCAATACCGCTGGGTACCACACTTTTCAGGTTTTAACAAAAAGACCGGAGCGGATGTTGTCATATGTCCACGGGATCAACCTCTCTCGAATCCTGAATTTGATCTGGGAAATGGATACCCAGGAGGAAGTTGAGAAACCGGAGCCGGAGTATTTTTTTTACGGCATCTGGCCGCATCCTTATATCTGGCTAGGCGTTTCGGTCGAGGACCAGAAAACCGCCGATGCGCGCATTCCACTGCTGATGCAAACGCCCGCCGCCGTGAGGTTCGTCAGCTATGAACCAGCCCTGGGGCAGATGAATTTCACTCAATATTTGGCCTGTGTGTACTGTCGAGGGAACGGGTTGATGAAGTGTGATGGAAGTGATAGTTGTTCAGGTGTTCGACTTAATCAGGTCATCGCTGGTGGCGAATCCGGCCCCGGTGCACGGCCCGCGCATCCTGACTGGTTCCGCTCTGTGCGCGATCAGTGTCAAGCCGCCGGGGTCCCGTTCTTCTTCAAACAGTGGGGTGAGTGGCGTCCGGTCTGTGCTCTATACGGCGATCCCGAAAGGGACCAGAAAGAGAACGGTTGCGGAGAGCTCTTCAGCGTGGCGCCTACTGGAGAGATCGTCGAGGATCGCCAGCCGCCGATTGGCTCATGGTTAATGGAGAGAATCGGTAAGAAGGCCGCTGGTCGCCTCCTCGATGGTCGCGAGTGGAATGAGTTTCCCATCAACGTGGAGGCGGCGTAGTGCCCACGCCCAACAAGATTAAAGTCCTTATGGCCATCTGGAACAAGGTCTGCCCGTTCAAGGACGCAACCGAAAAGCGCGACGCCCGCCTGCACTACATCGCCGCCGTCATTGGGCGCCAGGTCACCTCCGCCAACGACCTCACGGAGCCGGAACTACAACAGGTCATTGGCCGCCTCCTGCTCGAAGTCCGCCCCGCTAGGCTGTCATCCCGAGCGAAGAGAAGTGGAGCCGAGGGACCTGCTCGTGGAAATAATGTCCAGATCACCAAGGAGCAGATCTGGAAGATTCGCCAGATCGAGCAATCCCTCGGCTGGCACACCCGCCCGGAGCGCCTCGCGGGATTCCTCCTTTCGCTCTTCAAGAGGCCGCGCCCGGAGCTGCTCTCCCATGCTCAGGCTTGGCGGGCCATCGAGGCCCTCTTTAGCCTGGCCGCCAGGGAGCGCGCAAAGCGCCGCCTCGGCGACTCCCACCAGGTTGGCAAAACTGAGCTCGCCGCCGAAGTCCAGACCATTAAAAATGAACTGCACTCCTGGAATCCTCCCGCTGTTCCCGAAGCTGAGATTGCACAATTCCTGGTGCGTACTAGGACTGAATGACCAAATCCATATTTTAGTATATCGGGGAATTATTACCCGATTTAGTGTGAATTCACTCAGTCTCATTTCTAACAATAATTCGTGTCGCACGGTTTTGTATCTCATTGATTTTGCAGACTCGTCTCATTATTATACAGTCTCACTGCCACACTGTGCGACACGATCTCCTGTTAGATAGCCACCTGAAACTTCGCGCCGCGTTTTATTGTAACCCTTTATCGTTTCGTCACTTACCCACCATCTCCCATCATCTCCCACCATCTCCCTCCTGCGACACGATCCTCTGTAATCTACACGCGATGTTCCCACTGTTACATCATTGTGGTGCATTTCCCCAGTGACAAAGAACG
>ERZ1292629.684-Hain-H43-01um-R1-684-length-37479-cov-10_pt1 | contig 37479 bp, 50 predicted proteins | sample MGYA00564399_ERZ1292629 | MGnify/ENA primary metagenome ERZ1292629 (study PRJEB36523, sample SAMEA6512636) | groundwater metagenome | collected 2019-01-08 | study: AquaDiva: Metagenomics assemblies of 32 groundwater samples
GCTTAGGACCACGTAGCTTAGTGCTTTCCTAGGTTCGAATCCTAGTCCCCGCATATACTAGATTCGAACGGTTCGAATACGACAACTCGTAACGGAAGGTCATCTTATTTTAGTCCATGCCAGTGATAAAAAATCAGCGAAAGCATTAAAAGGCGCCAAGTGAATCAAATTTTATGAGTAAAGGAACATTGTGCGCATTGGTCGCGAGTACAGCCGCTTTAGCCGGGTGTAACACTCCGTCAAATAACCACCAAATAGACTCAAGAGACCCAAGTATTCCTGCACCTACCGTAAAGGCATATCGAAGTGGTCTGCAAAACAAACCAGATGTATATGCACCTGCTCGAGAGTACAGTACTCCGCATTCAGGAATAGAAATAGCACTAGGTAAAGACAAAGGCGAAAACAGACAGTTTGAGTTTAGAGGAATTGTAATTAACGGAGAAGTGCATGACTATGGAAAAAATCAATTCCCTGAGAATGACGAATTAGGATTCGTTCTCAAACCAGATAGTAGAGAAAAAATAGTGTTCATTGAAGGAGATCCCCGCACTGCACGATCTGAAATAGGAGAAGTATACGTGTTCACGCGCGTGATGAACGCAGACGGCAAACCCGCTCGAGAGTTATGGTATTCAGATGCCGACCCCGAACATCCCATAAAGGCAATATTTAAACGTCCAAACCTTACCCAAAGAGAGCTCGACATCCTGTACGAAAACAACACGAACATCATCATGCCTGATTTCGAAGCGATACAAATAAATGAAAGATGGTTCCTTGCTCCTCGCGCAGGAGATAACGATAAGACAAGATCACCCTATTACCTTGTTCCAACGGAAGGGCTTGAAACAGGTGCACAGCGAGAAGGAACTAGCGAAACAGGAAAAGTATTCGTCCGTACCGCTAAAGGAATCTATCGCGGAATACGAATGACCTCTGAAGAATACGGAAGACGCGAAGAAGCGTATAAAAAACGACTCGAAGAAGAGGCAAAAAAAGCAGAGCAAGCACAATCGCCCGACTCAGGAATAATCGACTTAGTTAAGTAAAATTAAGTTTCTACCGTCTAGCCACTCGTAACGCCCTTCGGAACGAAGCGATACCCATCAAATACCGCCCCCGTTAAATCGTCAACAATGGAGCCATCTATAGACGCCTTATCTCGATCAATAAACGTAATTTCTCCCGTGGACTTAACTTTCCCCACAGAAACACGACCTGCCGAACTATCAACAAAGATATCAACAAAGGGTATTCGTTCCTTCCTCGCCGCGTCTGCTTTAAGAGGAGTTGTCACAGAATCACCAACAAAATAAGTAAATAAATCGACCGATGGCCACGTAGTCATATAAAGCCCTGTATACTCCTTTCCGTTCATGATGCGGTACACGCGAGAGCTGGCTGATGCAGTCGTTAACACAACGTGATACCCTTCGCGAGCGCGTTTCTTCAGAAGTAAATCTTTAACGTGAGCAGCATCCTCTCGACCCAAACCAAACCAACCTCCATTTATATCATTCAGCTCCTGGGAAGAAATAATTTTTTGTGCAACCAACTGGTCAACAAACGCAGTAAATGCCTTTCCTTCGTCACTCGTGGCTGCATAAACTATCGATGCATCGCTCAAGTCAAGAACACGAAGCGCCGATTCTATATCCCATCCTTCTGCGGGTCGAGAATAAAGGGAGGCAATACGAAGCGATTCTTCCCCAACCACTTGAGAAGAGGTATCCGAACTTCCGCTAGATTGTGAGCTCGTAGCGGGCGTATCTTGGGGCGCCGCAATCTTGGGCAGAGACTTCTTTTTTAATTCAATCCATAATCCTCGCGTTACCGCTTCGTAGGCTTTTCCTTTAATGAATAGGAGTTCAGCTTTCTGTGCATTTACAATGACTTTATCAAAAAGGGAATCTGCTTCGCGAATAATCCCATCAGCTTCAGTCGCACCCAGCGAATCCTTCTTAACGCGCCCATCCAAAGATTCAATCAAACGTAATTCATCATCTCCAAACAAAAATTGCGTATCGTCCCGCAACTGCTGCTCGGCCATTGTCTGTAATTTTTCAAGAGTCTCATTACGCACTCCTTTATTGTTTACAGTAATTGCTCGATCAACGCTTTGCGTATCCAGCCAGCATCCGACACGCGCATCATCGCAGACGCCAACCTTAACAAATCGCGCCGGATCGGTAGCTCTGCCAGGATTATCTGTTGCGCAAATACGAGTTACGCCACGATTGTAAATGGCAGGGTCAAGGGCTTCTTGACCCATTTCTTGAAGATTAGGGTTCAATAGTGCAGACGGATTAACACGTCCCGAGATACATTCACGCTCGGTAGCAACATCGGTCTGTTCAAGTTCTCCCTGTACAAATTCATCACGTACCGCATTGACAGCAAAGCTCGTGCTCACCTGTTTAAATCCGCACTCTTCTTTATCGTTTACACGCACGCACAATTGTTGGTAACCAGAAGGAGCAGTAAAGTCCTTGGTCTCGGTTTTGTAACTGCCTCTTGAAACATACCCCGAGTCGACGTAAATAGTGCTCGTGCTTTGATAATAGGATGTCTGAGGCGGATCTTTCAAATACACTTGATACGAAACCCCTTGGTCATCACCTGCAAAAATATGATAAAAGACCTTGTACTGCGCCGTGGCAGGCACCGTCGCATCACTATAAGGAATCTGACTAAACCATGCGTGGAATTGAGGAGGGCTATCCGGTTCAATAAGCGATTCAAATTGTGTCGGCGCCTTCGCGGATATGAATGCCTTACAGAACTCTCCACCTGCATCCGCAACTGACCGCACATTAAATGCTTTAAACGAATTAGCTGCATAACTTTGAGTAAAGTAATTTACCGACTGCTGTGCGTTATCCCATGAGGCTTGCACCGTCGCATATTCACCACCGCCACGCGCACCGCCTTGACCATAGAGAGACTCAACAAGTTTCGGCAAGAGGATATTAGCAACTGGAGCAGCCTGCCTCCAGAAGAACTCGCACATATAAATCGCACTTATCTGGTCACAGATACCGATGTACTTCCCGCTTTCCAAATTCTCTTGAAGACACTGTTTATGCGATTTCAAAACCGAGATATAACTATCAAGGCCGGCCTTGATACCTGAAAGACAAACCGGCACGTACACGCCTTCATTCCAGTTAGGCAGACATAAGAGTGCGCTCCCTACAATCCCGCTCTGTATAACATCGGTTACAGGATACGTGCCCCCAAAGTCGCAGCGAGAAGCAGGACAAATCACAGGATCGCACACGTTAAACAAGAGTCGACAATCGTCGGGGCTCATGAAGTCTTGACATTGTGTGCCGGGCACATTAGTAGCCGGAGCCCCAACCTTCACTGACTGACCCTCAACAGAAATACGATCTTTCGCACCCTGTGAATACTGATGGGCTGCCTCTTCGAGAGCGCGTACCGCTCGATCAACAAGGTCTTTAGTTTCACTCTCACTCAAACACGAAAACTTTGTAAGAGGCGCCCCCGTTTCAAGATTAAACTGCTGACAGATATCGTCATCAAATCCGTTCACAAAAAAGTCAGGTCGCTTGTCACCGCCTACGTTACAAATCCAAAAACTCACCGGCCGCCCTGAAGATTGAAACGCTTTAATGCCTCCAAACGCGGCGACGGTCTGGCGCGTGCCTACATACCATCCTTGCTCAAAATCGAATGGAACAAAGGCAGGCATGCCCTTGTAAGGTTCAGTTTCATAAAAGTGTGCCGTGCGTGCTTCGTCACTCAAATCAAATCGATTGATACATGACGCGCGAGACACCTGACGGAATTGACCAATCGTGCGACCCGCCTCAGAAGAAATAACATCAGGTTCCGCATCTTCAACCACATATGCACCGCTCTGTTCCTTCAAAGCATAATAACGATTAACAGATCGTAACCCCGTAGTCGGATTGGCGGGGTCGAGTACCGCAAGATAGGGTTTAGAAACGCCCTGATCAGGCACCATAATCACTTGTACCGCGCTACCTGTAGGAAGCACATCCGAAGACAACCCATATCGTTGACCATCGTTAGAAACCGATTGCCCATAATAATTATACGTGCGCGAAAACTCTCCTTGAATTTGTTCTACTTGTCCACCCGCAAGATCTGCAATCGAAGCTTGATTCTCAATAGATTCAATGCGGCCGTTAACGCTGTCACCAAGACGACTCAATTGTGCATGAGAGAGATTTCCCGCAACCGGAGAATCGCCTCGTCGTTTTTGTAATTCAAGATTAAGCTTAAGATCCTTGAGTTCTTGATAACTCATAACCGTACCACTGCCAGAAACATTTTTAGTAAGCTCAGAAACGCTCACATCACTACCATCACTTAAGCGAATACGCTCATCCTCATATCCCTTAAGGCAACGTTGGATAAATGCCTCTTTGGCTTTCTCGCCATTTACATAGGTGCCGAACGTACCCGAAGACTGAGTCGCTCCGCTCTCGGCGGCACGAATACACGTATTGTCTGCCTGTATAAGAGAAGACATCGTAGAAACATCTTGATCAATACGTGCGCTATTATCCTTATAGCATTCTCCAAGCGAACTATAGCTAGGTCCGCCATCTTGAGCATTCACGCGACCTCGACAATACTCAGTCCACCCATCGGGCCCACGCATGACCTTCTGACGCGCGAGTGCAGTGCCGTCCAAGCCCGTAACAAAATTCTTAACGGTGAGCACACCCGCAGTTGCGAAGCAAGCCGCCTTCATAGTTTTTACGACATTTCCAAGACCTTCTGAAATAGATTCCCACTTTGCGATAGTCTTGTTAAGAGTATCAATGCGTTCTTGTATCTTGTCAGGTGCGAGTTTAATTGCACGCTGTTCAATACCAACGCCCACGCTAAAGTTAGTCTGTACCGTAGGACCACGTGCTTCGGGCACCAACCGTATGTGCGCATAGTTCTCAACCGAAATAGCTTCAAGACGTAAAACGCCTCCACACAACTCAGTCGTGCGTCCCTCGCTACTTCCTTGAACACGAGAAACGAGCGAAAGTGTACGCTCCTCCCGTGAACTCGTCGTACCACCACAATCGGCAACAACACGTACGCGGTCCTTATCCAATGAGAGCACGCCCAGTGACTTCTGAACCGCAAAGGTATAATTGCGTTCAAGCGCGACCGAAAATCGTTGACCGTTCCAACTAAAATCGGCCCTCGAGGAATCGTGAGGAGGAACAATAGCTCGCAAACGAATAGAAGTCGTCTGACCGTTCAAGTCTACAACCGCAACCGCAGCATTCGTATCATATTTGTAGTCGTAACGTAAATGTTGGTCGAAATAAGAGGCCCTATCGGCATCGGGATATATCTCCAAATAATAGCCTATAAGTTCGGCCGCGGTACGCTGCTTGCCAACTTCTTCGGCCAAACTAATCGCACGTTCAAGGCCTTGCTGACCAAAACTTGCAACCGAATCGATACTTTGCGTAGCGATAGATTTTTCAAGAGGATAATCTTGAGCGAGCAATCGGTACTGAGCAATCGCCTTATCGAAGTAAGCTTCAAGATCTTTATCAGAATGTTCAAATTCGGTCAGTCTTCCAGATTCAGTAGAGTACACAAGAAGATAATCTACCGAAACGGTTGTCCCGTTAGTCGCGCGTAAAGAATAAACTCCCTTTTTAGAATCAACAGATTCAACACTAAACACGCCCTCAGATTCACGACCGCTAACGAGAACAAGATCCCCCTTTTCAAAGACACGAGGTGTAAGTTCCAAGCTGAACGATTGAGACCCGCACGCAATATCTACCCTGCCTGCCTCCGAACCTGTAGAAATAACTGAGCGAACGACACACCGTTCGTGTGCGAAACGTCCTCCTTCAACAACATCAACAAGATCATCACCAACCTGTAGCTGAGCAATCGGTCGAGCAGGTTCAAAGCGATCAAAATAAGCGCGCAAACCTAATTGGCAATACGACCCCGGTAGATACATAACACGTTCTGCCTTCGACCCAAGACTGACCGTGGTAGATGAAACCCTTGAATCACCATAGTAGATAGAGATACGCGCCTGTTCGTCATTAACCTCATCAAGACGAATGAAATAACGTCCGTTAAAGAAACTTTGACGAAGACGTGCCTCTGCCCATTGTGCATCGCTCATTGACTGTAAATAAAAGGAGCTCGTTCCAACACCAAGCACATTATCTGCGTAATAGTCAACTTGTGCCTGCAATGTGAAGTTTACAAAATCGGGTTGAGCAGACTCGTTTGCCTGACGACGTAACAAAACGACAACATAACCTATATTGTTCAAAAGAGGGCTGCCTAACAAATCCCCCTGCGTACGAAGCGCAGCTTGAGCAGGGTGAAATCCAACGCCCGCAACTTCTTGAGGATACGTTCCCGTAAACCTAATATTACGAATTTGTTTAATTTCTATGAGCGGATTTACTCGTAAAGCATCGAGTTGGCAAAAAACAGGCACATTTTGTTCGGCAAGCAAATCGCTTCTAACAACCGCAGGTTGACAACCAAGAGGAGCAACATTGATAAGCAAATCTTGTCGTCCTTCACATACTTCCTTTTGATCCTCTGCAAGAATGGGCCAATAATCCTGAATTTGATCTCCGGAGTAATAATGGCGAAAATCGGGTTGTTGATATTGAACATATCGAGAAGATCCTGAGCTCGCGCCATAAAAACCAGTCGTAGCTGCGGAAGCAAAAAATACAGAAAAGACAATAAGGACCAAACAAAAGAAAAAAATTCTGTTTCTCATGAAGTTCCCACCTCCAAAGTTGCTGCATCAAATAATTCAAAGTTCGTTTGTAGTTGCTCGAAACTCGTGGGGACAGGAAGAGAGTTAACATAGAGTGCAATACGGCCCTCGGCAAGCTCGCTCTCTAACAAGTAAACCTCAGACGAGCTTCCACCGCCGCGCAATGCAGAATCAATTTTTGTCTCGGGGCTCGTTATTGCAAAGCAACGTTCTTCAGTACTTCCAAAGAACCCTGCAATGCCTGCGCGCGGAATCTGAGTACATTCCTGTCGAGTGGCACTAGGAAGACTAACACTTGAATTACCATAAACATACACGCTGATATTATACAATCCTTCTCCGAGCATGACCGAAGGTTGTTCAGGTAGCAATGCGCTGACCGTTGTGCCATCGCTCTTCGTAAAATGAATAATAGCTAAATCTTTTGTAGAACGACCATCAACCAGCACATCAACGCGAACCGAATGCAGACGCTCAAGAATCAATTCAGCAAAAGACTCGCTATTGGAAGAGAATAGAATGCGTGCCTCACTATAATTCTCGGCGCGAGCAATAAGCTGTCCATTAGTACACACAGGTAAAGCAGCATCAAGAGAAGCAGTTTGTTCAGAGATACGCGTCTCTCCCAAAAGACATCGTTGATCAAAACACTGATAAAAGACCTCCGCTTCAATAGGATTAAGCTGTACATCGAATGTCGAAATAGTCGCACGACCTTCTTTAAACGAACATACATCCGCAGACGCAGACTCTGGAGCAACACCTGTTGAAAGAGCAGAGCGTGGCGCATTTTTATCAACCACGACAACTATCGGAAACTGGAATACCTCTTGACCGTCGTACAATTGAACCATAACGGGAAAACGAACATCATAAAGAAAATGATAAGGCACATAACAAAAGCCCATGACTCCGAGCCCTTTCTGATTGCCCACAGGTTCAGCAACCATCAATTCATCATCTGCAGGTGTTACTTCAAAGAAAACAGGCCATTCAGAAGAATAGAGGACCCGCGCAGAATCAGAAAAACGATGAGGAATGGTAAAGTACGCTCGAGAAGCATTCGAAGACAAACGCGTATCTGAGAACTGAATATGTGCGAAGTTTGCCTCAAGGGCCTGCTGCAACTCTTCAAAGACTTCGCGAGTCTTCCAGATTTCAGGAGCACATTGTACTGAAACGCCATCAACCGGAGCATAGAGTCTCAAGATGTCTGCGGCATAATTGTCAAGATAGGAATTCTGTTGCTGTTGTGTGTAAAACGTGCGGGCTGCATTGAGAAAACTACCAAGCTTGCTAGAAACTTGCACATCATGAATCTCTCGTACACCGCGAAGATCAGCTCGACTAACGACAAGAGAACCGACAACACGAACATCGACACTCTTATCATTCATCGTTAATTCGACGCGAGGACGCGAGGACGCGTTTACTGAGAATCCCTGTTCTCTAAATGAAGAGAAATCACAAGACGCAAGCCTATCAGAAACAAATGCTTCAAGCTCAAATTCGAGATTCGCACGAGTGGGAACGTTCTCGACAACAATACCGTTTCCTGAAATCGTAAACCAATAGGGGACTTGAGTACCTGCAAAAAACAAGTGCGAAGAGAAAGGAGCATAATCGCTCCCAGGAGTATACGCGCCAGGCTCAACACGGCCACCCTGAGAGCCAGCAAGAGAAGTTCCAGCACGCACTGCATCGTCAATGCAAGTAGTGTAATAATCAAAAACAGGTTCTAATTCAGTAGGAATGGATTCCAACCCAACCGTATCACGAAATGCAAAAAAAGCCACTATCGCGCCAACGAGTGCAACCGCAATAATAATAAAAATAGCCACCTGCCCGCGCTTACTCATGTTTAACACCTCGTTTTACTTTTTCTTTAACAAGTTCGATGAGTTCACTATTAATATCATTCTGTATAACTTCCTTAAACCTGCCCCACAGTTTCTCATCCTCGATTAAAAGAAGGTATTTCTTCATCGTACAACTCTTCCAAGAACCATAGAAAAAGACGTATATAAAGCTTCCTTACTTACTTCGTAAGTTACTAACTTACTTAGTAAATAAAGCGCGAAGATAGCAAAGAAGATATGGCCCTGCGCGGAATCGGACCGCGGCCTATCCCACGTCAAGGGATCGTTCTACCATTAGACTACAAGGCCTTCAGAAAAGCTGCAAAAAGCGATATTTAAAACCATCGAGCTAAGTTTAAATAATACCCTTCCGTAAAAAGAAAATGAAAAAGGTGATTGGATACGTCTCGGTCTTTCTAGGACTAGCTGCAATCATTTTAAGTTACCGCGCCGTGCAAAACGCACTGAGTGTGGTGCTTCCCGCACCCCTTACCGAGTCAACCCTTCTTTCGATAGGAGGACTCTTGCTTGTGTTTGGCGCGCTCGTTGCATTCAAAACCGGAACAAGCAAAAAGGTTACCGAGGTGCCTATCTATCACGAAAAAGAAATCGTAGGCTATCGTAGAATTACGAAATAACAACCTTTAAAAACCGCTTTCTCACTAGACTTATACGCAATAACCCGTACGTCCCATCGGACTGACTACGGCCAGCGCACATATCTGTCCGTCTAACAATGAAACAAGAAAATTCAAAGAATTTTATTGGCTCAGGAATTAAACTTGTAGAGAGAAATTCATGAAACTACCAGAAAAGGTAAAACGATACTGCCCCCACTGCAAGAAGCACACCTTACAAGCTGTAGCCGTAGCCAAACAGCGCGGACGTTCAAGTGCCCACCCTATGTCTCGCTGGTCACGAAGTAGAGCAGGATTACGAGGTCAAGGCGTCGGATATGGTAACATGGGGCGATTCTCTAAACCTGCAATCAAGAGCTGGAAACGTAAAATTAAAGCAACAAAGAAAATGACGGTCCTGTATACCTGCTCCGTATGCAAGAAAGCGAAAGGAATAAGTAAGGGTATCCGCAGTGCACGATTAGAAGTAGGAGAAAAAGTAGCAAAGTAACATGGCACAAATAAAAGGGACCAAAAAAAGATTCTTTGAAGTCAAGGTACCGTTAACAGCAACAAAAGTTCACGTCTACGGCGCATCCCCCGAAGAACTTGAAGGTCGCGTCGTTCGCATCGACATGACAAGAAGTTTACGAGGTAAGAATCTTGAACTACGTGCAAAAATTAAGAATAACAACGGAACGCTCGAAGGTATTCCCGTAAGTCTTGAAGTAATGCCCTCGTACATACGACGCTCGGTAAGAAAGGGAACGGACTATATAGAAGATTCGTTTGAGACCGAATGTAAAGATGCAAAACTAAGGATTAAGCCCTTTATGATTGCTCGAAAACGCGTGTCTCGCGCTATTCGTAATGCCCTGCGCGAAGGTGCAAAGAAACATCTTGAATCGCATGTAAAAGTACGCACCGCGGAAGAAGTATTCTCAGAGATAACCTCTAACAAAATCCAAAAAGAAATCTCAATTAAATTAAAGAAAATTTACCCGCTAGCTCTCTGTGAAATCCGTGTTGCGGAAATCGTCCCAGAAAAGAAAAAGCAAACTGCCGCATAAAACTGCTTGAAATCTAATGGATGAAGAAGAAACAGTAAGATTAACAAAGAAAGATGCTGCAAGAAAGGGGCTCATTCATTTGTTATCGCTGGGAAAAGGAAGAAAAAAGTTTCTCGCGGACATCGAGCATCCAAGAGGCGGAACTATTATCGCAGAGGTTTATCAGGTAATCGACCAAAATCGGACCAGATATACGCTCACACCCCCCACACGAAAAGATAAAGAAAAATTGATTAAGAAGTATGAAGAAGGTACGGGAAACGGATTCACTAGCTACAAAAACCAACGCCGATAGCTACAACAATAACGTTTTAAAACTCCCATTCGTCAACACAAGTATGCCTCTGTAGCTCAATGGTTAGAGCACTAGTTTTGTAAACCTGAGCGCGAGAAAAGAAGCGCGAATGGTTCAAAAGAACTAGGGGTTGGGGGTTCAATTCCCTCCAGAGGCTTTGAAGTTTTTATAAACCCCATTGGGAGGTTTGAACCGATCTAGTCTTGTATGGAAAAACCATGCAAAGAGAGGCGAGATCAATAATAAAGTGTAAAGGGTGCGACTGCATAATTGCAGTCACAGTTTGCCCTGTTTGTCAAGACAATAATTCTTCATATTTAATTAAATGTAAGAGAGAAGGGGGTTTAGCACTTCCCTGCATACGCTTCAGCCCGAAGCAACAGCTGCTACGAGAGCTGTGGGTGGCTTGCAGGTTTAGGACTAAATTGAATTCTGTTATTACGCAGGAGGGCGTTAGAGTGTAATTTTGTCTTCTTTTTTGGATTGGAATAGAATTCTAGTCCTAGAAAAGAAAGCGAAAAAACATGAGCGTAAATGAACAAAATGAACGCTAAAACTACTTCTAAAAAATCAGAGCAAGAAAAGCAGCTGCTTGTGCGGAGAGGTGCGTAATACAATGTTTAGGGACGCATATACTTACAAGAGAAAGAAGGAAAAACCTAACAGTTTGAGAGATCAACCAACAATAAGTTTCAGGTGTGATCTTGATGGCGAAACTTTAGGCTACTTGAAAAGTCTGAAGCGTGGAAAAGCTCGCTCTCAATTTATCAATCAGGCCATAATCATGAAACATTTTCATGACAAGTATCATAAAGGCTTTCTTTTGCAAATGATGCAGCATAACTTTTACCAATGCAAACATCTGCTGCGACAAATCGGATCTGCTTTTAGTGAATTGCAAAACAGAGAGGCGAATTCTAAGGGATTTAATACAAAGGAGCAAAAACCCCATGCCAAAAAATGAAAAGGTGCAACGTTTGCGAAGGGAAAAGAAACAAGACAAGACCGCTAGCAAAGATCAACCTATGCAAGAAGTGCAGAAAAATAAAGTGGATAGCGCAAGTGCCAACCTTCAGACAGAGAGTAAGGAATCACAACACGCAACAGATCGAGTACATACCGTACAGCAAGAGAAGCCAGATCATCATAATGAAGGAGCTAAGGGTTCTATGGAAACGTACCAGAAACTAAAGTGCATTTACTGCGGTTATGAGATGGCAAGCAAAGCCAAGAAACCTAAATGCTACAAGTGTGGCCATCGCAAATTCAACGCTATTCCTGAATTCAGTGTTACGAAACCGTACAACAAGGTGAAAGGAGGTGTGAACATGGCTAAAGAAACTGAAGCTAAAAAGTCTGAAGAGGAAAAGAAAGAAGTTCAGACAGAAGAAGCAGACGAACTAGATACTTTGTTTGATTAAACATGAACTACAAAGAATTCGCTGCTCAATTTAGGGCAGAGAAAAAAGGCACAGGTGTAAAGGCAGATATCACGAGTATAAACAAGGCGTGGAAAGAGCATCAAGAAAAAGAAAAGAGTGCCGTTCAAGAAAAGATTGAGGTTGTGCCACAAGCAACTGAAATATTACAACAGCAACCTACAAATCCAGAAGAGACAAAAGCACCAGAAGTAAAACCTGAAGACAATATTGAAAGAGAAAAGATGTACACTGCAGTAGCAGACAGCATACATCAGGCACTTGCAGGCATTGTAAGCTTGTCTACAAATAAAGAAGTGCAGATAAACGAAAAGCAAATTGAAAAGTTAAACACTTCAGGAGTGTTGCTTTTGAAGAAATACGACGTGAATGGCAAGCTCTTGGAATACAGTCCTGAAATTGCATACTGCTTAACACTTGCAGATATAGGAACACAGGTTTACTTAGAATTGCGAAAGAAAAAAGCAGTACAAAAGCAAGAGGTAAAGCTGCCAGAGCCTGCAACTAATTCAAAGCAAGAAGTAAACAGTTTCAACAAGCTCATTGAAAAAGCATGAAGGAACAATTTAAAGAAAAAGTCTTAGAAACTGTAGAGCAGATTCTGGGAAATTTAGGTGGTGATATGCTTTTCATGGTTGTCAAACCGATTGTAAATTTGGCAAGGCCAGAGCTTGAAAGAATACTGGAAGAAAAGCCAGAAGATGTGTACAAATGGCTTGCAACTGTCAAGGAAAAAATCAACGAGGCACTGGCCATTTACGAAGGTGGAAAGTGAAACGAGATTATTATTCAAGTGCCACGTCAAAGATTTCAAAATGTGTTATCAGGCCTACCTTAACGTTTTTGGAAAAGATGCAACTTTAGCGGAAATCTTCAAAGAATTTGAAAACAATAGCGTGCAAGTGCGGAAATAGAATAGCAGTTCATGAAAGAGACATCAAAGCCCTCAAATGCTCAAAATGCGGACTAAGTTTTGTTAATATTTTTTGTGGGAAGCGTGGCGAGACTTTGAGGGGAAAAGAGCAGGTGATAGAGAGAGGACTAAATGAAAATTGAAGCAAACCTAAGAATATTTATCACAGGAAAAACGCAGAGCGGAAAGAGCTTCCTAGCAAAGCATATCTTGCAGCAATTCAACAATAGAGTTATTTACGACATCAAAAGAGAATATTCCGCTCTAGGTTTGGTTGTTAGAAACTTTAAGGATTTTGAGAAGGCAATAAAGGGAGGCTGCAATAAAGTTGTGTATCAGCCAGAAGATCTAAGTCAAGAACATTTTAATGATATTTGTGGATTTATTTATAAGAATCTAAAGAACATCATGTTTTGCGTTGATGAGGTGCATAATTTCTGCACAAAGTCTTTTATTCCCTTTGAATTCAAGAAATTGATCACTATCACTCAAGGCGATCCTTATCGTATCGGTGTTATTTCAATAACTCAAAGGCCTGCAAACACCCACAACGATATAATCAGTAACTCTAGTTTATACATTGCTTTCAAACTTAATTTAAGAAATGATATCAAAGCCGTAGAAGATAGCACAGGAATACCTGAAGAGCAATTACAAGAACTGCCTTACAGATGGTTCTTTGTTTACAACGATAGAAGTGAGAAAGAAACAATCACTAAACACAAACCTCTATAAATAAAGAACAAATCACATTTCTATGTCAAAAGGCGACGTTAAGCATACTGCAAAAATAAATAATAATGATTATAAAATCATAGAAGTTGAGGATAAATACATCGTTGCTAAACCAATAAACACTTTTGATCCAACAGCGAGCGGCGCGCATATCTGTTATAACACAGGTTCACATCACTTTGATAATATGGGTGGAAAACCTCCTTTATACATATATCAAGACTACAACCAAACTGGAAGTATCGCCATAGCATCAGGAGCTTATATTCTTCCAATTTCTGTTCAAAACAATGAGATTATTTTGTTGCCAAAAAAACCAATTTCAGAATTAAACTATTCACAAGGAAAAGAAGGTATAAATTTAAGTGTAAATGCAAATGGGTGGATTGTTGCATTGGCTAAAAATAAAGAAACCATTGACGAGGTTAAAGAAAAAATAGACAAGTATAATAAGGAAAATGTTGGATAAGTTTTTATAGCTATTTTCTTACTAAAAAGCATGATTAAAGGAGGAAAGGGCGGAGCAAATACAAACCTCGTAGGATTGAAATTTGAAAAAGATACAGATATTAAAAATCTCTTTGAGGGGTTAAATGGATACCAAATTAGAGACAACGAAATTTATTATAACGAAAGCAAGGTAGCTGAATTATATGGTAAAAATGCGATTTATAAGAAATTACTACCTAAATATAATGTTGATTGGAAAAGTATAGTATCCTCAAAGTTATTACCAGACGAGGCCATTCTTGTATTGAAAAATAACACCCTTTATATTATAGAAAAGAAAATTCAGACTGGACAAGGTTCTGTGGATGAAAAATTACAAACTTGTGATTTCAAGAAGAAAAAATACGAGAGATTATTTAATGGCACAGGAATTAAGATTGAATTTGCTTATGTATTAAATGACTGGTTTAAGAGTAGTAAGTATAAAGATACTTTAGATTTTATTCATTCTGTCGGTTGCCATTATTTTTTTGGAACTTTGCCTTTCGGTTTTCTCGGATTGCCAGCTCCAAAATCTTAACATGGCAGTAATGGGTAGAAGAAAAAAAGCAGTAGCTCAACGATGGAACGCTATTAATAAACAAAGAGAAGAAGATAATCAACCACAGCAAACAAAAGAAGAAGAAATATCTAAAGAAGAACACGAAAAAAGAGTAAAAAAATTAAGAGAGCTTGGTTTGATTAAGTGATGGTTTATAGTTTGTAATAACTACTTCATTTATCTTTCCTCTCTTTGTGGCATCACAGTTTATCATTCTTGTAGCCTTTACTAAGTTGATGTTATATCCTTTGTAGAGATTTTTAATAAAATCTGTATCGCTATTAGAAAGCATAACATTGCAGCCTTTTTCATCAAGTTCCCTAAAGACTTTAGCTAAATGTTCTTGTTCCTTCTCTAAGAATGCCTCTTTTGTATATTTGGTAAAACTGCTTGTTCTATTTAGAGGATAGTAAGGAGGGTCAAAATAAATAAAGTCACCCTTCATTGCCGCTTTAACAGATTCGTGGAATTGTTTTGCATGTAAATCGTCCTTCTGTAAGAATCTAGAAATTTCTCTCAAATCTTCTTCGGGACAAATTGCAGGGTCTTTATAACTCCCCATAGGAACATTAAATCCACCCTTACTATTTACCCTATACAGCCCATTGAAACAAGTCTTGTTAAGATAAATAAATCTGGCAGCGATTTGTACAGCTGTTAGTTTACTCACATCTTGTGATCTAATTTTATAATAAAATTCTTTATTATGTTCTTTCTTATATTCCTTCAATAAATCCATTAACTCATTAAGGTTATTTTTCATAACTCTATAAGTTGTAATTAGTTCTTCATTAATATCGGAAAGAAATATTTTTTTAATTTCAGGATGGGTTTTCAACAAGTAAAAAGCTACTGTTCCGCCCCCTACAAAAGGCTCAAAGTATCTCTCAATCTTTTCTGGAAAGAATGGTTTAAACTGATCTAACAATTGTTTTTTTCCACCTGCCCATTTTATGAATGATGGCACACCATTACTCATTTTTTCTTCACCTTCTTTTTGCTTTCTAGATGCGTTCTTAAAATGGTATTAATAACGGTAGAACGTTTAGAACCATAATCTTCTTTGCAAATAAAATCTATAGCTTCAGACACATCAGAATCTAAAGTAATCACCACCCTCTTTTTCATGCTTTCTTCAGCTTCTTTATAGTTATAAATGTTATCAGTATTACTTATGCTACTCATAATATTTGTAGCATATATGCTACTTTTAAAGCTTCCTATTAAAAGGTAAAAATTAAAAACAGACGAATTTACCAATTTGTATGGCCTTTAAGCTATCACCCTCAGCTCTAAATTTGATGGAAGAATGTCCTCGTTGTTTCTGGTTAAATAAACATAAGGTTTGGACTAGACCAAGCGGAATATTTCCTTCCTTGCCTTCTGGAATGGATGGAATTTTGAAACATCACTTCGACAAGTTTAGAGATAAAGGCACATTGCCGCCAGAGCTTTGTTCACATTCTCACTGTGACGGTTTGCTTTTGTTTAATGAACCTGATTTAATGAAAGTTTGGAGAAATAACTTAAAGGGTATTCGTTGGGAAGATAAGAAAGGAAATATTCTTTTTGGCGCAGTAGACAATATTCTTATCAAAGGTAAAAAGCTTGTTGTTCTAGATTACAAGACCAGAGGATACGCCCTAAAGGAAGATACTGCAGATCACTATCAAAATCAACTAGTTGATTTGGTGTGCAATAATCATTAAAAACACCTAATCTCGATTATAGCTATGGAAATAAGAACCAATTCAAGACTCATTCAAAGGCGTATTGATCCCAGATTATATGAATTCAGAGATTACCTAGGACAAGAGATTGTAGTTGGTCTAAAAGGAAAAGATCAATTTGGAAATGATAGAATAGGATATATCACCGGCATTGTGGGTCTGGAGAAAGAGCAAGGATTAGGGGTTGGATTGTATGAAATTGTTGACGGAAAAACTGGTGTCGGCGTAGCTAATAGAATTATACAATTAAATATGGAAACACCAATTGCTGAAGCCTTTTTTCCCATGACTATCACAGAGCAGAGGGATGCTAGTAGGGATCTAAAAACAGATTTAACATATAAAGTTAGAACAGACCCTCGTAATCCTAATTCTAGTGCAATAGACACATATACTTTCAAGTCAAAATAGAAAACTAAATAAACTACAGAGTCCTAAAAATAATACATACAAGACAGATTCACATCCCAGTGTAGGATTTAAAATAAAGTTCAAGTCTGCTCGAAAGATCTGGAAATTTTTCAAGGCTTGTTAGGGGCTTCCCACATACCGAGTGAAGACGAGGTAGTGAGCCTATGGAAGTATGAGAATATAGGTCGAATAAACCTCCAGAGACTTATTCCAACCCAAAACTCTGATTAAATTCGACAATCGCACGATATTTCGCCAGATACTCTAAGCCCTTAGGTGTAACCGAATACGTCTTGCCTTGCGGAGTGATGTGTTGAAGAACAAACCCCTTTCCAATAAGCTCTCCAAGATATTCTTCCATCATGGGGTGAGATAAATTCGATTTGTACAGGATATGCGTCGGTTTAATCTTCCCGTTTCGATCCCTAATCACAGATAAGATATCGCGAATAACTTCAAGTCGCGTACGTTTTTTCGTCATGAGCGTAAAAGAGATAAGAGGCTAGCCAACGCGAAAAGATATCCTATCAAATGAAAGACGTGGCCAACAAAATAGTGCAAAGGATGAAGCGTCGCAAAAATAAAGTCAACGTTACCCAAAAAGACAAATAAGAATGCAAAAAACATCAAAAGCGTACCTCTGTGCCTATGTCGCATATAAACTACAAAATAATGCGAAATTACGATGAGCATTAAGAAAGAAGAAACGAAATAAAAAGCGAGTGCTTTCTTCAACGCAAAAACGACCACGAGCAAGCTAAGTGTAACAAAAACAACATAACTTCGTTCAGAGCGTGAAGGCAACGTCATGTACGCGAGCGTTGCGGCGCCCGCAACAAGGAAGCCGATATGTGCCCAAGCAGCCAAAGTCGCAATAGAAGTAATATGCCTAAGCGGAATCTCCAAGCCCGGTGCGTTCAACTGAGAGGAAACGTAAATATTGAGTGCTGACCACGTGAAATAACCGAGAGCAATTGAAAGAAAACCCCATCCCAAAATCCTGCATTCCCGTTGACACGAAAGACGATAAATACGAAAAGAGTAAAGAGAAATGAGTAAAGTAATCACTCCAAAGAAGATTTCAAGAGCAATATCATATCCAAAGAACCATTGGGGGATAAGATAGAACTGAGTCATAATCTAACGACACGCGGGCATTTTTAAAGGTTATGAAAGCTCATTCAGGAAAAACGTTTAACAAGCTACTAATAAAGCTCACGGCTAAGGATAGTATGAAAAACGGAGGTCATACCATGACAACAACCCAACGACCAGCCCCTGCAAAGGGGCGGGTTATACTTCCCAAAAACACGGGAAAACCACCACCCTAGTGATGCAAGTCGCAACCCTTATTCTGAACAGGGTGTAGGCACGACGTCTGCACCTTGTTCTTTAATCAACCAAAGAAACCTTTTGTTCCGCCAACAAAATATCGGCCACCTTCGCATCGAGGTTCACTAAAGCTCCCGTATCAAAGGGACCAATCACCCCGCCATTCATGTCTACAAACTCGGCAATCGGTTGACGCACAATGACCATCTTGTTTTCCCCAAGAATCGCGCGTGCTCCATGAAGTTGCTGTTGTAACTCCTTATCTGCATCTTCAACAGCAAGAACAAGACGTTCAAAGAGAGCTTGTTCAAATGAAAGCATAGTACTAAAATCACGTTTCATAATCCCCGTCTCAGAAGCCACAAAAACCAAATTCAAAATTTTACGTTTACGAATGCGCATAAGTTCCTTAAAAATAGAGAGCGCATTCTCAAACTGTTTCTTTGATTTAAGCCCCTCTTCTGAAAAGAGATCCGAAGAATCGGCAAGGGAAGCTCGACGCTCACGCAAATACGTAGAGAAATCATCAACAAAGCCCTTAGGTAAAGTCTGCAAAGAATCGGCATATTTTTCTTTACGAAGCAGTTCGTACAATTCAGTATAGTCCATAAAAAGGAGGTTCGTTCATGCTATATAACTATTACGGCACCGCGCACTAAGAAAGAAGAGTCTTATCGAGTAGAGAAGGGCCTCGATATAATTTTCCTTGGGAAGCGCAAGATTCCGTAAAACGCCCATTATGAGTTTGCAAAGAAGAAGGGTTATAAAACAAAACAGGAACAGGAGCAGCCGTATGCGTCTTAAGACGACAAGAAGTTGTATGATCAGCAGTAACGACTACCCGAACCCCCCATTTCTCAACAAAGGGCGTCAAAAAAGCAAAAAAACGTTGATCGATGAATTCAATCATCTTCACTTTATCAAGCGGTTTGTTATCATGGCCCGGAACATCAGTTTCCTTGAAATGGACAAAGAAATAGTCATAATGATTGGCATGACTAGAAAGCGCGCGAGTAGCCTCTTTGACAGCCTGCGCAAGACCCGAATAAAGATTTTCATACACATCGATACCGTGCAAAGGAGGATACGCAAACGTATGAACATCCATTTTTGCCGCACGGGATATCCCGACTTCAAGAGGCATGTACGTTAAACTCATCCACGAACCTTTAAGTTTAGGCAATCGAGGAATCTCGCTGCCGGGATCACGACAAAGTAAAAAGTTTGCCGAAAAGAGGCCCTTTTTAGCACGCGCAATATTGAGCGGATGCACATCAAGTATCTCAAAGCTCCGTCGAACAAACATATTGACAAGATTAGCCGCAACTTTTGACTCGGAATCATCGTCAAGTGAATGTGAAAGAGGCACAACTTCTCCTGTGCCAGAAACTGACCCCGAACCATAATGGGGATCAACATTACTGATGTTATCAGAGAATCCTCCTTTAAACACAACAATGCCTCGATGTTGCACGGTGGGATAAAAAGTAAAGGGATGTGGCAGCTTAACGTGGGAATTGATCGCATGGGCAAGAGTCTTTGCATCTCGAGTGCTCAACGTTCTACCTGCACGACGATCAAGCAAACGCAATGAAGTAATATCTTCAATAGTGGAAAAATTGGTACGAAGAACGAGATCGCCACGCGAAGCACGAATACCTGCTCCAAGAGCCTCCAACGGACCACGAGCAACCGATTGAGAATCGTATCCTAATAATGACAAGATAGCGCCAGAAGATTCGGGAGCGACACCTTCTTTTACTACCGTGCAAGAGTCGATACGACTTGCGCGAGCCAGCCTATCAAGAAAAGGCGTTTGAGCGTGCTCAAGCGGACTTTGCCCCTTGAATATCTGCAAAGAATCATCGGCAACCCCGTCGAGGACTACAAATACCCCTTTCATAACAAAAATACCAACTGAAACCTTATAAACGTTCTCTCACTCGAATAAATATGTTTGAATCCTTGAAAAAAAAGCTCAAAAATTGGTTGGGAGCAGAAGAAAAAAAGACGAACAAAAAAAAGAGCGTAAAGAAAGAGAAAAAACAAGAAAAAACAAAAAGTGTAAAGAGAAAAAGAGAAAAAGAACAACCGCCCGTTATTGAATCAATTAGAGAAAAAGAAATAGAGAAAAAAGAGGGTTTCTTTGGAAAAATCTTTGCAAAGGCCTCATCAAAAAAGATAACGACAAGCGACTTCAACGAATTGTTCTACGAACTAGAACTTGCGCTTCTAGAAAGCAATGTCGCCCTGGAAGTAGTTGATGCGCTTAAAAAAGAACTTGAAACACGGCTCGTAGGAACAGAACTAAAAAAAGAAAATCTTGTGAACGAGATAACAAAACAGTTGAATGAGTCAATCAAAACCCTGCTCAAAGAACCGCAAGACCTACTTGAAACAATCAAAAAAAAGCAAGGCATTTTTACTATCCTCTTTTTTGGAATCAATGGTTCAGGAAAAACAACCTCTGTAGCGAAAATTGCACACTACTTAAAGAAGAATAACATTTCCTGCGTCATGGCAGCAGGAGACACGTTCAGAGCCGCATCCATAGAACAACTCGAAACGCACGGTCAACGAATTAAGATACCCGTTGTAAAGCAACAGTATGGGGCAGACCCTGCGGCAGTTGCCTTCGATGCAAGAAAATATGCTCAATCCCACGGAATAAAGGTCGTGCTTATAGACACGGCTGGACGCATGTATACCAAAGAGAATCTGATGAAAGAAATGGAAAAAATAGTGCGAGTTTCGCAGCCAGACCTCAAGCTCTTCGTAGGGGAGGCGATTACAGGAAACGACGCCACCGAACAAGCGCGCATGTTCAATGAAACTGCCGGAATAGACGGAATCATCCTCACCAAAGCCGATGTAGATGACAAGGGAGGCACGGCGTTATCCGTGTCCCATGTGACGCAAAAACCAATCTATTTCTTAGGTATGGGTCAAAGATACGAAGACCTCAAACCATTCAAGAAACAAGATATTCTAAAGAGCCTCGATCTCGAATAAAACATTAGCGAATCCGTTTGTGTCGTTCAGGACGATAAAAAGAAGTATAGAACCTATATAACGCAAGGCCTGCAACGGCCCCCAGCAAATTATTGCGCATATCTTTCTGAGTATCCCATGCATCATTATCTCCCGCCCCTATAAACAAGACGCCTTCGCCCTCACCTAATGTCACGGCGCCCGCATACTCAAAGAGTTCATGAAACGCGCTAAACCCGAGGATAACCGCAATTATGGCCAAATACATGAACCACCCGCGATAGGGGCCAACGAGATGATACGCCCGAAAGAGCATAAGCGCAGAAACAAATCCAAAATAACTATGCACCCAAAAATCATATTCCATGCCAAAATAAACGTGACTGTACGTCCCAAACGTACCTAAATTATGAAGAAGTAAAAAAACAGCAAGAAGAGAAAAATGGAGGGGGTGCAATTTAATTTTAGTTCGTATAAAATAAACGGACCAAATCATGAGCATGAGAAAAAGGAAATCCCATTTATAGTGGCTGTCCGTTTGTAAAGAATAAAATTCAAGTAGAATCAAAAGCGCAGTCGTTATCCATAAGATTAGGCGATTCCATTGCATCGAAGTCAAAGCAACCACAACTTTATTAACCTTCTCAAGACAACGTGAGATATGCTTGAAAAGCTCTCATCAATATTAAAGAAAACCACGGACAAGATAGCAAACGCCTTGTTCCTCGATAAAGAAGTCGTAGAATCGCTTGTAAAAGACCTGCAACGCGCGCTCATTGAAGCAGACGTAAATGTTAAACTCGTACTTGAACTTTCAGAGAAACTTCGAAAAGCAGCATATGATGAGCGTATAAAGGGTCTTGAAAAGAAAGAACATCTCATCAAAGTATTGCATGGAGAACTACGAGCACTCCTCGGAGTATCGAGAAAAATAGAACTAGGGAAAAAGAACGTCTTCATGATGCTCGGGTTGTACGGAGCAGGAAAAACGACAACTATAAGCAAAATTGCATTCTATTACGCCAAGAGAGGGCACAAGGTCTGTGCGATAGGACTTGACGTACATCGCCCTGCTGCTGCAGAACAACTCAAACAAGCCTGTGCCAAGGTCAATGTGGCTGCATTTATCGCTCCCGAAGAGAAAAACCCTCTTAAAATCCTTAAACACTATCAAAAAGAGCTTGAAAAATATGACCTCGTCCTTATAGACACCGCGGGAAGAGACGCACTCGACAGTGAATTGATAAAGGAAATAAAAGCAATCGCCAAAGAAGCGAAACCTACCGAAACGTTTCTCGTCATGCCTGCAGACGTAGGTCAAACAGCGCGGAAACAAGCTTCAACATTCAAAGAAGCAGTCAATATCACCGGCGTCATCATAACAAGAATGGATTCAACCGCCAAAGCAGGAGGCGCGTTGACGGCCTGTGCAGAATCAAAAGCGTCTGTCGTGTTTATAGGCACGGGAGAAAAACCACATGAACTTGAACACTTCGACCCTGACGCATTTCTTTCCCGTCTGCTCGGTATGGGCGACCTCAAAGCATTACTAGAAAAAATAGAATCTGTCACCAACCAAAAAGAGCTCGAGAAAACCACGCAAAATCTCAAAGAGGGAAAATTCACCCTGCGCGACCTACAAGCCCAACTCGAAACCATGGAAAACGTAGGCTCAATGGACAAGATTATGTCTATGATTCCCGGACTCGGCCAAGCTAATGTTCCCAAAGAGGCCATGGAAAAACAACAGAATCAGGCAAAACGATGGAAACATGCAATCAACAGCATGACGCAGGCAGAAATAGAAAATCCCGAACTCCTTGAAAAACAAACTTCAAGAATAGCAAGAATAGCGAAGGGCTCGGGCACCACAACCTCGGAGATAAGAGCGTTAATCAAGCAGTACAAACTCCTCAAGGAAATGGTTCAATCACAAGGCAAAATCGCAGAATCCGGAACCTTCGACCAAAAAACGATGATGAAGCTAGCAAAGAAATTCGGCAGGAAGATGAAAGGAAGATTTTAGATGAGGGTAATAATTGACATAAAGGTTAAAGACCTCCAAAGAGCAGTCGATTTTTACACAGAAAAATTAGGATTATCTTGTAAACGTCATGAAAAAGAATGGGCTGCAATTAAAGCAGGGGATGCCGAAATACATCTCTATCTTAAGGGAGGAGTTACATTTGGACTCGAATTTTACGTCGATGATTTAGACAAGGAAGTTAAAAAATTAAAGAAGAAAGGAATTAATTTCTTTTCAGATAAAAATATGGCCAATTTCATACGTGCAGATGAAAACCAAATAACTACGTTTCCGTGGGGAAGAAACGCTTTCTTTAAAGATTCTGAGAACAACCAATTAGCACTAGTAAAAGATTTTTGACAGATATAAATACTATCAAAACTAAACGTAAAGAAGTCCAATGAATAAAATAATCGCCCGAGGAGCCGAAGCCGTTATTGAAAAAAAAGGTAAGACGGTTATTAAAAAACGGATAGTGAAGGGATATCGCCACCCAGAACTCGATGAAAAACTGCGTAAGCAGCGAACACGCGCCGAAGCAAAACTGATTGAAAAAGCCGGCGCACTAATTTCAACCGCAAAAATAAAAGGGATAAACGAACAAGAAAAAGAGCTCGTACTTGAGTACATCGCGGGAAAGAAGCTCGCAGAAAACTTTGACAGAATAAAAAACAAGCAAACAATAGCAAAGCAAATAGGCAAATCAGTAGCGAAACTCCATGACAACAGCATCATCCATGGAGACTTAACCACTTCAAACATGATATACGATCCTCAAACAAGAAAAACACACATAATCGATTTCGGCCTCGGGTTTATATCCCATAAAGCAGAAGACAAAGCCGTAGACATTCACGTCTTCAAAGAAGCACTCGAAGCTAAACACCCTAAAAACCATGACCTGATCTACAGAGCATTCGTAACGGGTTACAAGACCTCAAAAAACGCCCTGCTTGTGCTCAAACAGCTTGAAAAAGTAGAAAAACGTGGGAGATATAAGGCTCAATACTAAGATGAAACAAAAAGTACTCATTGCCATAGGAATGTTCTTCGTTCTTTGGGGGTGCGCAGCAATATTCAAAAGTATTTACTTTGGAAACTATGGTCAAATACTTTGGGCCTGTTGGATAGGATTTATTATCCTCGGAATTGGAATAATAAGAAAAAATGACTCATTAGTAGTGAGTCAACTAAACATTCTCGCAGTTCCATGGGGTATATGGTCTATCGATTTTATTTACCGATTTATTGAACGTCGGTCGCTTTGGGGCATAACTGATTACGTATTTACACAAAGTCAAGAAATAGACACATTAGTAACGATGGCACATATTGTTGCGCTGCCTCTCGCACTCTACGCCCTCGCGTGGTTGAAACCAACCAAGATGCACGCGTGGAAAATAAGCCTCCTTGAACTTGCGGGGCTCTTGATATTGACCACAATCTTTACCGGCACGGGCTCGGACAATAAAATTAATTGTATTTACGGTCCATGCATCCCTATTGAAATACCACTCCCCGCACCAATTCCTTGGATACTTGCAGTGACCCTATTAGTCTTTGGTACCAATTACCTGATTACAAAGATATACCAAAAAGAACGTAACCTTTTTAACAGCCTAAACGCCCCTAGTAATAGAGCCCCGTAGTCTAGTGGTCAAGGATGCAGGCCTTTGGCGCCTGAGACCCCGGTTCGAATCCGGGCGGGGCTATGATTCGATGAAAACCTCCGAACGTCTGCAAGCGCGCGTATTAAACTTGCGAGCAACATCAATTAAACTGCTCTTTGATGCCCGAGAGTATTATCAAGCATACGGTGCGGAAACATGGGAAGAGTTTAGAGGGGACTACGAGTACCTAAAACGAAAGATTGTAACTGCATACGAGCACGCTTGCCGAAGCAAAATCGGACGAAAAACTATTGAAAGACTTAAAAGACAAGGGCTCGACCACTGGTTATCTTATCCCTCTTCATAAGAACCATAACCTTTAAAACCACTAAAAACACACCTCCCTCATGACAGAAACAAAAGCAAACTGGGTAACCGCACAACCAGAAGAGATTAAGAAACAAGTAATTGAACTTGCAAAAAAAGGATTAACCGCTGAAAAAATAGGGCTTGCATTACGAGACCAGCACGGAATACCTCGTGCAAAACTGGTTGGATTCAAAATAGGAGCAGTACTGAAAGAAGCAAATCTCTGGAAGGATTCAGAAGCAGAGGGGCGTGAGAAGAAAATGGAAACAAGAGCAAAACATGCAGCAGCCCATAAACATGATTACAAAGCAATTCGTTCGTTAACGCGCATAACTGCGCTCCATACACGACTTAGTAAAAAGAGGTAGATTAGCACTAATGCTAAAAGAGCAACTAAAAGAGGCAATTGTAAAACTCGAAGCACACGCACAGCAAAAGCCAATACGAGTCATCAGTCACCACGACACGGATGGAATAACCTCTGCAGCGATTTTCGCACGAGCCCTACAAAGATGGAATAAACGATTCTCGTTACAAATAGTAAAAAATCTCGAAAAACCGTTCATTGATAAATTGTCAGACAAAGAAACGCTCGTGTTTCTCGATCTTGCTTCCGGAAGTTTAGACTATCTGCGCGAGAAAAAAACAAGCGTGTTCATTTTCGACCACCACGAAATCGCCCAAGAAATCCCCAAAAACGTTACGATGATTAACCCCTTGTTATATAACGAAGAACCCTGTTCCGGAGCCGCAATAGCGTACAGATTTGCACGAGAATTATCCCCAAATAATACCGACCTTGCCACTCTTTCAATAATCGGCATGATTGGTGACATGTTCGAAAGCAATCTTACAAAAGGATATAGCGAACTCCTCAAAGAAGCAGATGTCACAATAAAAAAAGGGTTACTATTATATCCAGCAACGCGTCCTGTAGACAAAGTACTCGAATACTCGACGTCGTTATTCATTCCGGGTGTGACAGGTTCGTTCAAGGGAGTAATGGAGCTTTTAAGGGACGCAAACATCCCTCGAGGCCCAACGGGATTCAAAAGTCTAGCCGAGTTAAACGAAGAAGAAATGCAACGCCTCGTAACGTCCATTATGATACGGTGTACACAAGGAGAACTAACCAAAGATATTGTGGGAAACCTATACCTCATAAAATTCTTTAATAAACAAGAGGATGCCCGAGAGTTATCTGCAATGATAAATGCCTGCAGTCGCATGGGGCGCTCAGAAACGGCATTGAACTTCTGTCTTGGCAATAAAGAAGGACAAAAAGAAGCTGAAAAGATTTACATCGAGTACAAGCAAAGCATATCTTCCGCATTACGATTCATAAACGAAACACAGAAGATAACCGGAAAAAATTATACTATTGTAAACGCCCAAGACAAAATACGAGACACAATTATAGGCACAGCCGCATCAATCATGTCATTTTCTCCTCTTTACCCTGAAGGGACCATTATCATTGCAATGGCCTATGACCAAGACAAGATAAAGATTTCAGCACGACTTGCAGGAAGAAAAGGAAGAAATGTGCGGGAAATACTTGCGAAAGCCCTTATTCCCCTCTCGGGGGAAGTGGGCGGGCACCCCAATGCCGCAGGAGGACTCATAACGCGCGAACAAGAAGGACAATTTTTAGAAGAGATACAGAGAGTGCTTGAAGTAGACATTATAAAGGTTTAAAAAAGCCCTCACCGCTAACGAAACAGACGATGGAGAGTAAATTCTTGCGAATAAAATGCCCGCGGTGCAGAACCGCCCATATCATATTTGGAAAGGCGTCTACCCGAGTCAAATGCAAGAAGTGCAAAGAGTCGTTGGTACGCAACGCGGGGGGAAAAGCTAAAATAAAGGCATACGTGGAGGAGATACTATGACATACAAAGAAGATGACCTTATTCTATGCACGATAAAAGCGGTAGAAAACACCACCGTATTCGTAGAACTGGACGATAAAACAAAGGGAAGCATAACACTTTCCGAAGTCTCAGCGGGAAGAATACGAAACATTAGAGAATTCGTAAGTGCAGGCAAGAAAATAGTATGTAAAATATTACGTGTAAGGCCCGACCATCTTGAACTAAGTTTACGACGCGTTACTGCAAAAGAACGCGAAGCAGTACTTGAGAAACACAAAAAAGAGCGCACATTACGTGCAATTCTCATCCCAATTTTTGGAGAGAAAACAGACCAAACACTTGAAACAATAGCAAAGGATCACGACCTCGCAGAACTGCTAGATAAGGCCCGTGAAAAGCCAGAAGTCTTAGAAGAATATGTCACTAAAACACAGATGGAGGCGCTAAAAAAGATACTCTCTGAAAAAAAGGAAAAGGAAAAGGAGATCAAATGTACCCTAACGCTTAAAAGTCAAGGCGAGCGAGGACTCCAAGATATCCAAGAAGTGCTCACAACGAATAAGGCAGAGGTCCATTATCTGGGCTCATCAAAATTTAATGTAATTGTAAGAGATAAAGAGTTTAAAACGGCTAACTCGAAAATGCTCTCTCTGCTCGAAGAGTTTAAAGAACGGGCAAAGAAAAAACACTGTGTTCTCGAAATAAAAGAATGATGTTGCGCAAATGCCAAATTCATGGATACACGCTCGGAGAAATATGTGTTGCCTGTAAGAAACCAACACTCGACGCACATTACAAATACCTGAAACTAAAGGCAATAAAAAAATTAAAATAGGGTCTTCTGAGCAATTTCTCGCTTAACAATCTCAATATCCTGTTCCCACAATGGCAAAAGCGCCCGATTGTAAATGATGGCTGCCGGATGAAACAAAGGAATGAGTTTTATAGAAAGACCATCAAACTCAATAGTCTGTACCTTTCCGTGCAAGTTAGTAATTCCCTCTTGGTCATCCATCGCATCAACATTCCCCCGCGCAAGAAAAAACTTCGTAGCATAGTTGCCAAGAGAACAAACGACAAGAGGTTTCATCTCGCGTATCTGTTCAATAAGCCAAGGCGTATGAGCACGAATTTCTTCAGGAAGTGGATTTCTATTCTCAGGAGGACGACATTTGAGGATATTAGTAATGTAGATATCATCAAGACTCAAGCCAACCGACGCAAGGAGCTTATCGAGATTCTTCCCCGCAGCCCCTACAAAGGGTAATCCCTGTTCATCTTCGTTGCGACCAGGAGCCTCTCCGACAAAAAGTATCTTCGCCTTCAGATTGCCTTTGCCAACAACAACATTCGTGCATGCTTTACAAATGTCTGTATGCAAAGCAAGGGATTTATAATCTTCCATAAAAAAGAATAGAAAAAGTTATTTTTAATAGTTTATATATGAGACCATAATCTTTAAAACACCTTCAATCAGAGAACAGTATGGTCAAAGAACAAACCCTTGTAGTACTAAAACCCGATAGCGTATCAAGAAGCTTGGTAGGAGAACTTATCACTCGCTTCGAGAAAACGGGCCTGAAGATAGCCGCAATGAAAATGGTCTGGGTAGACGAAACCTTTGCAAAAAAGCATTATTTTTTAGACGAACAATGGGCAAAGAATGTGTTTGAAAAAACAAAAAAAGCGAAAGAAGCAGAAGGTAAACCGTTCCCCTACAAAAACCACATGGAATACGGAGGACTGATTCAATCGTGGAATGCGACCTTCTTACAGGAAGGCCCCGTTGTAGCACTAGTCCTTCAAGGTCCGCACGCCATTGAGACTGTAAGAAAAATGGTGGGCAGCACCGAGCCACGCCAAGCTACCCCGGGGACAATCCGAGGAGACTACGCCATGATCGAATCCTATGCCCTCGCAAACACCAAAGAACGCGTCTTGAGAAACCTCGTACACGCTTCAGACTCGCCAAAAACCGCCGAACGAGAAATTGCACTCTGGTTTACAAAAAAAGAGATTCACGACTATTCAAAAGAACTTGACAAGCACTTCTAATCAACGTTTAAAAACCCTCAACTCCCCCCAATAGCACGCCCCCGTAGTTTAACGGATAGAATACGACCTTGCGGAGGTTGGGACCGGGGTTCAATTCCTCGCGGGGGCGTAATTCTTGAACAAGTATAACGGAAACCCTGGAAAATTGAGGCTCCAAGAAGAATAACATAGCTTTAAAAACCAAAAAAAGAAGGACCTATACCATGACTCTGACTACTGAAGCACTAACAACAGAACAAAGACGAATTTACGACATTCTGAGAAACCATCCCAACGGTGCTCGTGAAGCAGCAATGCTTGCACTTTCAACGCCGGGCGATGACCCCACAGAGAGTGCACGAAGAGCTCAACTAACCTGTGTCGAAATCGTTGAAACAAGATACAACGGAAATGCGGAAAAGTTTTTAAGAGAATATGCCGAAGGAAAAATTGCTCGTTTAGATATTATTCTGCAATTGGGTCGTGAAGAACTGGGGCTTGCACCCGCAACTCCTGAAAACAGGGCATACGGTTAACACGCCCTCAACCCCAAAGCGCAATCGTGACCACTTCAAGCAACGCTCCCACAACCAAAAGAGGCACCGAAACCCTAACATAAAGCAGGAGCGTCTTCTTCAAAACAACGCGCCGTTCGTGCCTACGAAAAGCAGATTCTGCAAAAAAAGTCTTGATAGAAGGAGCCATAAGAGCAAGACCTATAAAAAAAAGAGAGCCGTTTGTCAAAAGAGAAGTTCCTCCCCTATAGAAAAGAAAAAAAGCTAAAGATACGCCAAGAAAACCCGTAATCGCAAGAAAGAGAGAAGCCCACGAATTAAAGCCATGTTTTTCTCGTAACTTCTGTCGTAAGTGTTCCATACCAATCTGCAATCCGAGAGCCCATGCAAAGATAAGCGCGAGAATCTCGGGAATCGCGAACATAAGTGTTTGCGCAATAGGGACAAGGGAGTCGTATCCACTTGCAAGATATCCGAACATATACCCGTTGCCCAACGCTGCTAAAAGGGGGATAATTCCAAAAAAAAGACCAAACACCACGGCAATAGCAGAAACAACAAGATTGTGAACAAAGATGAAAAGCCCGAGCTCAAGGAAGGATTTGCCCATAGCAGATTCGCGCGATTGAGTGATAAAGTCTTCTATAGGGGGAGAAGTTAAAAGAGCCATACCCTCCGAATAAAGAAGTCCAATCAGAATCCCTAAAAAGAAACATACGATAACGATGCCAAAGTACCAATAAAAATGCCGTCTGCTAAAAAAAGAGGGAACAAGAAAGGTCATAGAAAAACAAGCGAAGGAGTCTATTTATCTGTTACTCTTCGGCGCCTTCGTCACGCAAACCTTTCGTAGTAACAAAAAACTGCGCCTCATTGTCAGGCAAGTTAGGAGAGTCTATAAGTTTAGCAACACGGCTTCCCGCCTTACCCCGACGCAAATAGATACGATACGTTGAAGCGTGACCTACAATATTTCCCCCTATCGCCGTAGTCGGATCTCCAAACATCATGGCAGGATTTGCCATAACCTGATTAGTAACATATACCACAATGTTGTGCTGCTCTGCGAGCTTCATAAGTTGATGAAGATATCGATTCAACCGCTGTTGTCTATCTGCAAGCTGGCCTCGCCCCGAAAATTCGGCGCGAAAATGGGCAGTAAGCGAATCAATAATCATAAGCTTGATGGGTTCACCCTCCTTAATAAGTTCTCCAATTCTATCAAGAAGTAACATTTGGTGATCGGAGTTAAAAGCCCGAGCAACAAGAATATTTTTAAGCACCTTCTCCGGATTCGCTCCAATACCTTCTGCAATCTGTTTAATACGCTCGGGTCTAAACGTCCCTTCCGTATCGATGAACACGGCTTTGCCATTAGCACCCCCCTGCTCCTTAGGCAACTGAACATGCACAGCCAGTGTTAACCCCAGCTGTGTCTTTCCTGAACCAAAGGCGCCATATGCTTCAGTAATCGCCCGTGATTCAACCCCCTTTCCTCCCAGAAGCGCATCAAAATTCTTACTCCCCGTGGTAATATAATGTACATCTTTACGACGACGTTCAAACTCGCTACCATCAATAAAACCCAAGTTAAGCATACCACGAGCAGCCTGAATAGCCTTACGAGCAACACCCTCGCCTACCCCTGCGATCTCTGCAAGAGCGCTCGGACCCATTACCGCAAGACCCATCAAATCGTAAATACCAGCAGATTCAAGCTTAGTAGCAATACCGGGGCCAATTCCAGGCAGATCAGTCAGTTTACGCTCTTCAGGATTTTCAGAAACAGCAACACCCTCTTCCTCTTCCTTTACCATATCAAAACGATTCCGAAGTTCTTTATAAATATCGTGCTAATGAAAAATACATGTCGAGTTAGAGAAAGAAATTAATCAGGAGCACAAAATCAACAATACAAAAGCCGATAAAAAGCATAGATTCGACAGAACTACCTGACCTAAGGGGCCCTTTTGATTCATAACGTAATGGCCAAAAGGGCCTAATGCCCTCGACCGTAAACGAATCGGCAAAGAGATGCAAGCTATACCCTAAAAAGAAAGGCAGAGCGTAAATGGGAAGATAGATTGCGAGCAACGCAGAAACAACCAGCACAAAAGTCAAGCTATGAAAAAATCCGTGAATGTAAGGAGTAATGCGTGAAGTGCCAACCAAACGCTTTCCTCCAAACAAAGAGAACCCCGCACCAATGTCGGGAAATATGCCTGCAATTAAAGCCACAACGAAAAAAGCGAATTTATAGTGCACGTGTTGAATCAAGAAAAAAATAGAAAAAAGAGTAAGGGCGACATGAGTTCTAAACATCATAATAAAAAGAACGAAGCAAGCTTTAAATCAGTTGCGCCCGAGCGATACAATCAATTCTTCAGGATTAAGACGTTCAACTTTCTCAATATTCATTTCAACACGGTTAAAATAAGTGTTAGTCTTACACGAACCAACAAAAAACATTTCTTCCCCTAACAGTGCTTCCTTATGACGAACAAAAGAGTCAAGCGAAAAAACATCGGCGGAAGGAATACCAAACTGCTCAAGCGTGCGTTCATTAACGAGTGCGCGAATTGTTTCTGACCCATCATCCAACACAAAATTCACAAGGGCACGCTGCTGACCAGGATTTTTCTTGTCTTCAAAAATTTTAGGATCAAAAATTTGCACAATGGTGCCCCGTATCTTAAGATACGCTCCAGGCTTAGCGTCAAGAAGACTCCCTTCGATAAGGACTCTGCTTGTGTGTACCTGGGCAAGGACTTCAGAGCTCTGTTTTAAGTCAGAAAATGCACCAAGATGCAACTCGCCATTACGCATAGAAGCGTTTAAAATTTCAACAACAGATCCTTCCTTAAGCGCACCCGAGTTCAAAAGATCGATATGATGCGCGTCCCAGAGTACAACACGCAAATTAGAAGTTTCATCGCCCAATAAAAAGCTGCCTATCTGGCCTTCGCGACCATTTTTTGAATACGAACGAACGGGAAAAATCTGAGTTATTTTGCCAACAACGTGTGCACGCTTCATACCCTCAACAAGCTCATTAATTTTCATCAGCTCGTTATCAAAACTAATCCCCAACTCGGCAGCAATAATCTGCGCAGCACCTTCTTTAGAGATTAAACCAGAAAGCTTAGCGCGCTTCCCTTCGATTCGACGCTCAACCTCATCACGAGCAACATTCGCCGCCTTAGCGATTCTATCAAGAAGTGCATCATAATTAGCCATTAACACTCACTAAATTTCAAGTTTAAAAGGATTATGCCACGACAAAACAGATGAAGGGGCTACATTTAAAAACCATTAGTTCCAAAACGAGTAATGGGAGCAACCGTAATTTTATCGATAAAAGTGATGCCCGATTCGCCTCAGGCCCCGCTTCATGACATAAAAAATCATATCCGTAACTTTATGGAGAAGCACGGCGCAAAGAGTCTTTCGATTGACGAGCAAGACATAGCCTTTGGACTTAAAGCTCTTATCATCAAATGTGCATTGCCCGAAGAAAAAGGCACGGACCTCATTGAATCGGGCCTCGCCACAATACAAAACGTCTCTTCGGTAACCATTGAAGAGTATCGCCGAGCATTCGGCTAATGGCCTTTGCATCTCTTCTCAAAAACCCCGTTTTCTACGATATATTTGGACTTGTGGTATTCAGCTACTTCGCAATACTGGCAATATACCATCTCACAACAAATACGCCACTTACAAAAATAAACGCCCTCGTAATGCTCATTATCGCCCTTGCAGGATTAGTGGTAGATGGTTCAATGGTTCTCAAAACATTTATTATAAAACAAAAACCTCTTAAACGAGCACGCGCTTAAACAACCATGGCCCTTACGCCGCAAGAGATACAGGAATTAAAGAAACAACTTTCGTCTCAAATCCAACACCTTCCAGAAGACCAACGCGAAGAAGCCCAACAACAAATAGATGAAATGTCTCCCGAAGCGCTAGAACTTATGCTTAACCAGCAAAAGACTAAGCAACCTGAAAAGAACATTATGCGCCTCATCGTAAACGGTTCTTTGCCAAGCAAGAAAATAGATGCAAACAAATACGCACTCGCCGTGCTAGACATACGACCTGTGAGCCAAGGCCACGTACTTATCATTCCGCTGAGCGCCGTGACCGCGAAGCAACAGGTACCCACGCAAGCGTTCACGCTTGCAAAGAAAATAGCAAAACGAATGAAATCGAAGTTAGCGCCAGAAGGAATTGAAATTCAAACTGAAACAAAATTTAAAGAACAAGTAATCAACGTGATCCCTTGTTACGAAAAACCCCTCTCAATAACGTCCCCACGTTACGAAGCAACCGCAGAAGAACTTGATAAAATGCAAAAACGCTTGGCCGCAAAAGAGCGAAAACCTCGTGTAAAAAAGCAGGCCGTTAAACAAGAACCTTCTCAAAAAAAAGACACGATTATCTTAAAACATAGAATACCATAGCAAGAAAGGCCAACAGGAAAGCGGGACTAAACGGAATACCCTCTTTAATGGTTACCGATTTTTTGGCCTTCCGAAGCATCGCAATTTCTTTCAGAGTTAGCCCATGAACGCGCGCCCGAATAACCTGAGCACCAGCAGAAACATCACGCACCAACCAATCTCCTTCGGCAAGCTTCGAAGGAAGAACTCGTTTGATAAAAAAACAAGATTCTACCGTTTTCCCATAAAGGTAAAGAAATGGAAGCAACGCAAACGCCGCCAAAAAAAGCAAACCTGCGACAACATCAAGGAGAGCCATAGAAAGGCCAATAACGACCCCTAAAACAAAACAGAGATACATAAAAAAGCGAGAAGACTTCCATCGGGCTGCAAAACAGTTACTAAAGGGCTTCCAACGAGAGGGAATATAAGCGGCCGTATAAATCAAACTATAAATCGAACCTCCTAAAAAGAGGACAAACACAAAACCCAACCCAAGCACAATGAAATCATTGAACCATTCAAAGGGAATAAGAGGCCCTAACGCCATGAGAAGTTTGGCATCTCCACCCGCAAATGCTTTCCCATAGTAAAGCAAATACGCAAGAGCAATAAAGAATAACGTCCCAGCAATACCCCACCAAAAGAACTGCGCTTTGCCACTGTTAAACGCAACAAACCCTCGGTAAAAAAGCGCCAAACCCAAAAGAGAAAAATTTAGCCAATTAGAGATTTCACGGGTACGCAAATCCTGCACCACCGCAAAACAAAGCCAAACAAGCCCTAGCCCAAAAAGAAAATAATACTCCTGCATACCTGTCAAAGAGAAAGATAGTTTATAACCCTAGTGGCTTTTCCCCTCTGTAACTTCAGTTCCCCTGAACGTTCCACCTTGTTTGTATACGCGAACGCGCCGCTTTGCTCGTTTATCATTCTTGTTCTTCCGCCGTTCAGGATACACATAATCACTCATATCCTAAAAAGATAAGAACCATTTATAACAATTGCGTTATTGACAAAAGACTTGTTCACATTGAGCAGCCGCACATTCAACATCCAATCGGCTATCCGTACAAAGCACGCGTTCATCACCTAGAGCGTAACGAGTGCAACAAAACGAAGGATAGTTTTCAGCCGTACACGCGAGCCTGCACGCTTCCCGTAGAGCTGTAGATTCGGTCGTATCTGCAAAGGGTTTCGTAGCCTCTTTGAAACGCGCAAATCCGCCTGTCAAAAAGAACGCGAGCCCTATCAGAAGCAAAATCGCAATCACAAGCACAACCAACGTAGATATCGCAAGTTCAATCCCGCGTCGAGACAAAAGAACCATCACTCAGTAGAAGGAGTCGTCGTGCTTGCCTGATCATCGGCTACCTGTTCACAACCCGAAGTCGAAGCAAACGAATCACACACTAAACCTCCGACGCTCGCCTTAGCAATCGAGCCACACGTAGCTTTTATTTTACCGTCGCCATCGGCATCAATAGTAGCGAACCCAGAGGGAACATTACCTTTTCCGAAATTAACTTCTCGTAACCTTGAACAATAGTCGTATTGTGAATCGGAACTACATGCGATTTCACAGGCCTGCACAACGAGTTGCACATTCTCCTTGCTACCACCCAGATTAGAAATACGATCCCATAGATTACTCCATCCACCCGTAAACCCAATAACAACTAAAACTAAAACGATAATAGCCAAAACAATAAGGACGAGCGTCGATATCGACATCTCTTGACCTCTTTTTGAAAGCACACTGCGCATAAGAGCTAAAGAAGACAATTGTTTATAAAGCTTTTCACAACAGCCCGTCGCGAGTAAAGCGCACCTCGAGATCAAACGTACGAGTAATCTGATGCTTTCCATCAGTCGAACGAGTAGTCTGTTGAATGCCCAACACAGTAAGCGTGTAAACGTCCCCCGCTTCAGTAAGCGTGTACCGCTTCCGTTCAGTCACATCTTTGAAAAACGTACCAAACCGAGGGTCACCAGAATCGTACTGGCGCATGAGTGCAACAAATCGTTCCTCAAAACGTTCTCTGAAGGGTACCGCGTCCGATTCTTGCACGGCTCGTTTAACAACAAACCGCAAAACAGTTTCGGCATACTGCCGGGCGTAAACTGAAGACGAGGCGACCTCTGCAAAAGAAACCGAATTTGCCTCATAATCATCCCGAAAACTGAGAACAACGAGGTAGGTTGCTGCAAAGAGCACAGGCACAATAATAATCAGAAACGCCCAGCCCAGTTGGGCGCGACGCGCTAACATATCGCTCTCCCATCGACCGCGATGAACGCAGAACCAACAATCGAAGAAGCAAGTCTCGGATGCGTAGATGCGTAACTCCCGAAAACCGAGACGCCCCCATCATCGTACACACGGCTAGCCGTCGTAAACCCCTTACCAGAATAGAGCCGTTCAGGATATCCTAAAGAAAACCGAATCGCCGTTGACGAACTATCCGACCGCGTATCGGTTTTCTCAGCACCCAAATAGAGAACAACAAAAGAGTTTTTGCCTCCACATCCATAACGCTCAGAGAAAAGTTTCTCAAGCGCGAGCGCATCTTGCTCGCGACTTTCACGATCAGGAAGATTAACAAGCACTTCTTTGACATGGACGCCATTTAAAGTATCAGAGAGAAAAAGATCAAGAAGCATGCGAGAATCCGAAGAGGATTCCAACGAAGAAGCACTCGACCACGAAGGAGTGGCTTTAACAAAAACAGTTGTTGAAACCGCAAACACAAACGCCGCAGAACTAACCAGCGTGACTAAAATAACAAGAGGGATAACAATCCCTTCCCCTACGACGCCTCTTCGTTGCATTAACGAGTCCTCCGCGCACGCTGTGCACTACCCACAACACCCGTTACGGTTTGGCCATCAAACGTGCCCGAAAACGAAACACAAAGAGGAAAGCTCTTTTTTTCTGCAGCGTCACGCAAAAGACAAGTCGTAGCGTAACTCGTAACTCCATGACTGAAATTGAGCCCGTCCTCGCGATGTAAAAGCACGACGTGTTCCGAATTCAGCACGGCCGCATCAAGCCCACACTGTTCAAGCGTAAAAAGAGGATCAAACATATTTTCACGTTCAAGACAGCGCCCAATAACAAAACGCAGAGTTTCGGCATCACTCGCGCGAGCGTCATACCCTTCTCCAAAAAAAGTACCAATGCCAAATCTAATGCCTATAAGCGTGAGTGCTATAACCACAAGAGCCGTCGCAATGAGTAATGCATCTCCGCTTCCGGTACGTAGAGTCATTATGTTATGCGCAAACGAAGGGTGTTGCCGGGCAGAGCAACTCCTTCATTTAAGACCTCCACACTAGTAAAAAAAGAAAACGAATGTCCGCCCCCCTCTCGAAGGGAAACGACAACAAG
>ERZ1292629.686-Hain-H43-01um-R1-686-length-37442-cov-7_pt1 | contig 37442 bp, 34 predicted proteins | sample MGYA00564399_ERZ1292629 | MGnify/ENA primary metagenome ERZ1292629 (study PRJEB36523, sample SAMEA6512636) | groundwater metagenome | collected 2019-01-08 | study: AquaDiva: Metagenomics assemblies of 32 groundwater samples
TTCGATTAGCTTTTCACTCCTTACCACAAGTCATCCGATGAAGTTGAACGATCAACCGGTTCGGGCCTCCCCCCGCCTTTCGGCGAAGTTCACCCTGCTCATGGTAAGCTCATCAGGTTTCGGGTCTTATGTGTACTACTATTAGTTCGCGCTATTAACACTCGGTTTCCCTGTGGCTCCACCCTAAACGGGCTTAGCCAGCAGCACACATAAACTCGTTGGCTCATTCTTCAATAGGCACGCCATGACGGTGCTCCGCACCGCAACAAACAACTAACAATAAACAACCAACAATAAATTCGTAATTGAATTTTGTTGCGAGTTGTCGGTCGTTGGTTGTCGGTCGCGGTGCGAAGCACCGCGCTGACTCCTTGTAAGCATATGGTTTCAGGTCTATTTCACTGCCCTTACCGGGCTACTTTTCACCTTTCCCTCGCGGTACTAGTTCACTATCGGTCTTTTTAAGTATTTAGCCTTACCGGTTAGTTCCGGCAAATTCATCCAAGCTATTCGTGTCTTGAATTACTCAAGAGTGACGACAGAAGAGATGTGATGTTTTCGGCTACAGGGCCGTTACCTTCTTTGGCGTTGCGTTCCAGCAACTTCGCCTAACATCACATTTTTTAACTCTCTCAATATTAATTGCGTCATCATCTTATAACCCCGATTTTTTCTTGCGAAAAAATCGGTTTGGGCTCTTTCCTTTTCGCTCGCCGCTACTAAGGAAATAACAATTGTTCTATTTTCCTCCAGGTACTGAGATGTTTCACTTCCCTGGGTCTGCATTTTGTCTTACAACAAAATCTATTGCTCTTCGCAATAGAGGTTTCCCCATTCGGACATCTCCGGATCAAAGGTTGCTAGGCACCTCCCCGAAGCGTATCGCCGCCACGCCGCGTCCTTCATCGCCTTAAAAAGCCAAGGCATCCACCATACGCTCTTAAATTTCCGTCAGGAAATTTAAAAACCACTTGCCCGTCCCACTAAAGTGGGATTAGGGCTTTTTCTTTCCGCTATCAGCTTAAAAATAACGGAAAGTTTTGCCTGCCCTTGCCGACCGCTCGGCCTTGGGCAAACTATCCATTTCTCTTGCTCAAAGAAAAAAGGATTTTCGAAAAATCACTACAGTCGTGATTTTTCTTTTATCTTCCCCTGCCTAAGACATCCAACAAAGACCCCAGATGTTTTCACATTTGGAATAATAAACGGATGAAGTGGCAGGATTCTATTGTCAAAGTTCTTATCCGCCTTTGCGCGCACGGACAGGTCTGATTATGGAAACAAAAAAACCGCTTTTCAGGCGGTGGGACAAAACGAGAAACCCCGCGTTGGCCTTACCGCTTTTTTGGTTTAGTCGTTGTAAACATATTCAGATAAAAACAAGTATATACAAAAGAAAAAAGATGTCAATCATTAGGCAATTTAGCCCCCTCAAACAAAAAACAGGCACCAGCGCCTTGTGGCAGTATGCCTGTTTTTGAAGCCAATTAAGAGTGTTAACGGCTTGAAATGTCTTCGCGCAAACGCTCAATATAGCGAGCTGCCGCTTCACGGCCGCCAAGCCCGAAGGCAAGACCGCCGGCTAAAGCAAGCATTGCCACTACGCCCGTGAAGAGAATTTGCATGAACTGCGGAGCAATGCCCAAGTGAGCCATTGCGGTGATTAGGGCAAGAATCCAAATCGCCCATCGTGCAACACCTCCCAATAGGGCCGCCGAGTGCACCTGCGCCGCTTTGGCCGAACTTGTCACAACTCTCTGCGTAGCGTCAGCAACAACGCCGGCAACGAGAAGAATAAGTGCGGCAACTATCACGTTCGGCAAGTATCCGAGCACCACATCACGCAAAAATTCGTTGACCTGAGTAAGGCCTACGATTTGAAGCGAAGCAATAAGGAAAACGACGATGACGAACCAACGGACAAGCTGTCCGATAAATACGCCGGAATTCAGTTCCATCCCAGCACGGCGAAGAGTGTGGTCAAGCCCGATGCCGCGAAGTGCGTTGTCGAGCTTAAGAGCCCCGATTAATTGCGCCAGCACGCGGCCGACGACTGAGGCGATAATCCAGCCGATAACAAAGATAAGAACCGAAACAAGCAGGTTCGGCACAAAATTCACGACCCCGATAAAAAGGTCTTGGAATGCCGTCGCTACCATCTGCCACCATGTTTGTACTACCATATAATCTTTTGTGCATTTCCCGCTCCTGCCCCCGGCAGAAGCGGACCAGTTCGAAAACTGGTTTTGCGTTATTTAATAAAGTTTTTATGCATAATAACTTTAAAAAATCGACCTTTTAAAGTTAGCTTAATGATAGCAATTCCATAGATTTTTGTTTTAAGCGCTGTGGATAGTAAAAACCGGCATTAAACCTTTTGTTTATATGGTAATTTTTTCAATAAGCCGTTCGTGCGGATAATCCAAAATATCCCTTACGAACTTATCGTACATGTTTATGCGGTAAGAAAATTCCTGCGTATCCAAAATTGAATATCTAAGCTCTTTGCCTATCTCGGCTTCAAGTTGTTTTAAAGTGCTTTCAATGGCGGATTTTTTCAATCCATCGCCCACGATAAGCAAGTCAATGTTGGCATCGTCGTTTTTTAAGAAAATACCGGAAACAATAAATAATTTTATATTGCCCATATTCTTGAAACGTTTAAGAATCTCGCTTCGTTCAATAAATTTTGAATCAACCAGGAGGTCGCGGAGGGGTTTGCCATAATCAAAATTAACATTAAAAAACCATCCGTCAACCGAGGATTTTTTGGAAGAGAGTTGTTTTCCTCCTTTTTTAGGTTCCCGGTGAATCTTGCCCGGACGGATAAAATCTATCCCGCGCAGAAACGCGATTTCGCGGCGAGCGGCCTCGCGGGGAACCCGGCTCCGGCGCGACACTTCGGAAATTTCAAATCCGGTTTCCGGATTAAAAAGAAAAAGGCGCATTATTTTAACCCGCGTAGGACTTCCAAAAAGTTTCCCGAGTACTTCCATCCCGTTAGAGGCAGGTCGCGGTCAACCCCCGCCCTGTACAATTACTTTTGTGGATAATGATACGACCGTTATTCATATTATTTTAAGTCCTTTCTTAGAACCGTGACCGCGGCCTCTAACGGGACTCATGATGGTATATAGTACCAAAAATCAACTGATTGCCACAAGAAAAAGCCGCCTGGGGGCGGCAGAGAAAATCACTTCAGGCACGGATCGTATTTTTCGCATTTTGGGTTGCGACATACGTAGTAACCGCGGTAAAGCCAAAGGACCTTGAGGCAGGACCTGCAATACGGCGCATCCATTTGAACCTCCAAATCTGTCCACAGATTAATTCAAGCGCTTAAAACAGTCAAACAAAAAGCCCCGCTTAAACGGGGCTTTTTGTTTGTTATTAGGGACGGCCTATCTGGCCACGCGCTCGGCGGAAACCAGTAAGGGGTTCCGTTGAAGATTACTTCAACTCCACTTTTCCTCCCGCCTCTTCTATTTTTTTCTTGATAGCTTCAGCTTCCTCTTTCTTCACTCCGTCTTTAAGGAGAGAAGGGGCACCGTCTACGAGGTCTTTGGCTTCCTTAAGTCCGAGACCCAAGGCTTCCTTAACGACTTTCATAACGCCGATTTTTTGCGCTCCGGCATCCGTAAGGTGAACAGCGTAAGATTCTTTTTCCTCCGCGCCCGCCGCGGCTCCTGCCGCCGCCGGAGCCGCCATCGCCGCCGCCGATACTCCGAATTTCTCCTCAAGAGTCTTCACGAGTTCGTGGAGGTCAATAACCGACATCCCTTCAATCTTTTCTATAATATCTTTGAATTTGTCCGACATGGTATTAATTAGTTTGTAGTTTTTAGTTGGTAGTTTGTAGTTAACAAATACGAACTGGATTGATAATTACTGTTTCTTCCCGGCTATAGCATTAAGCACTACCGCAAAACGCTGTATAGGCGAATTAATAAGACTGACAAATTGGCCGATAAGCACATCGCGTCCCGGAATTGTCGCAAGACTTAGCATCGCCTTGGCATCCATATATTTTCCTTCAAAAACGCCGCCGGCAATGCGGATAGCGTCTTTATGGTCTTTGTGGAAGTTGTAAACTTCGCGCGCCGTGACAAGTTCATCCCCTCCTTCTTTAGATGGATAAGCGACGGCAATTTCTCCTTCAAGCGAAGGTATTTCTCCTTCAAACTTTTTGGCGGAAAGCGCGCGCTTAAGAAGAGTTTTCTTAGATACCGTGTATCCGATATCAAGAGAGCGGAGCTTGCGCCGAAGTAGCGTAGCATCCGCAACATTCAATCCCCGGAAATTAACAAAAACGACTGACGCCGCTTTTGAAAGAGCCTTGGAAAGTTTATCTACAATTTCTGCTTTCTTTTCTTTTTTTAAGGCCATTTTTAATTAGTTTCTAGTTGAAAGTTTTTAGTTCTTAGGAAAACCCAAAAAATAAGAAAATCAACCAACTACAAACAATAAAAGCTCCTAAATGGAGCCGTATAAACCTCCCCGCTATCGCGGGGAATTAGTTCGACCATTAGATAGGACTTGTGGACTAGTTGATAGGAATTCGGATTTAGGAATTAGTTTTGAATTACTAACTCCTAGCTCCTAACTTCCTAACTCCTACCCCTGCCTATCGTCTACGGCTTACGAAAGGAATGTTATAGGAAATGGGTAAAGCTGTCAAATTCATTTCTTGCCCTGTGCCTCCACTTTTAAATTCTCAGCTTTCCATCCGATGGCATTGGCAGAAACCTGAAAGAGCGACCAGCCCGTCGATAGCGAGTACAAAGAGCGGGAAATAGGCGTATGGGGTGTAGAAAAAGAAAAATATGGCAATTTTAGAAAATATAATACTCCTTAACCCTCGTTTGTAAAGAAATTTACTTAACTAAAAAATTAGTCACTCTAAAATGGAATACGGGTCTGAAAGGGAGCTTTGCACAGTGCAGTCATCAACTCTACTGGGAGCAATACACTTGCCGTTCGGATAAGCATCAGTGCTGGTGGAAAAGCCATAATAGGAAACAGTACCGGTTCCACCGGCACTAGAAATATCCCCATTTTTTTAGGCAGGCTCTCTCTCTAAACCATTTTTGGCCTATGTCTTCTCTATAAAACATGTAAGGTATTTTAATATTGTTTACTCTTCTATAGACAATTTCTCTCGCCTTTTTAACGGTTTTACCGCTCCCAGTGATTATCAGGTTCCATCCCGATATACCTGCTAACCTCCAAACCCCGCTATCGTTATATACGTCTCCAATATGTACTCCATTTTTCTTTTGTCCGCCTTTAAAAGAAATAGCTAATCCTCTATAAACCTCTTCCACATCTCGATTTTTCTCTGATAAAGCAGGTGGAGTAAATATCACAACTCCCATCTGGAAACCAGCTTTGGTCTTTAAATTAAATTTTTGTTTCGTAGCCAACATATATAACCACTTACCAAGTTTATCTTTTATCCCCTCAAGTTGAATTTGAATAGTTGGATAACCAAAACGAGATGTGAATTCTAGTGGATATATTCCATTTTTATTAACTATACAATTTAAATCTATATATTCTATATACCCCACTTTTTTTAGCTTGTCTCTAAATTTTGCAAGGGTCTTTTTAAATATATAATTTTCACCAGAATCCCAAAACATTAAAGTACCAGTTTCTCCTGTCATAGGGCCTAAATCACCATGAAAAAAACGTTTATGCTCAAAATTAACATTTATAGGATAAATAAAATCTACCCCATTAAAAAAAGCACCGACTGCAATTTCTACTCCGGCAACAAATTTCTGAAGTATAAATTCAGGTGCTTTCTTATAATAAATTTTTTTATTCTTTTTCAGAAATTCTATAAGATCTGACCCATCCTTTTTATGTCCAATAATTATTAAGTCTTTTGCACCAGACTGTTTCTCCCCTGTCGGCTTGAAAACATACCTATCTGGTTTATTTCTTATAAATCTTATAGCCGATTCGTAATCGTCAAATTTTTTTCTAGGGAGAGTTGTTATACCAAACTTTGCTAACTCAGATTGGCCAAAATCTCTTTGTTCTTCGAGTTTTTTAGTATATCTAGTTCCCCCTATGACAAACTTGCCATTCCGCCTAAGCCTCTCTGGGGCTAAACCGTAAAACTCATCATCAAAAACAATCACATCTGCCCATTTGATATATTTTCTCCAATTATGAACTTTTCGAAAAAATCCTTTATAAATATCCTTTTCTCTTTTAATCTTAGGGCTATAAAATATAACACTGTGCCCCTCATTAACAAGTTGAAAAGCTAAATCACCACCTAAGTTTGCTTTTGAAATAAAAAGAAATTTCTTAAACATCAAAAATTTTTACAATTTGTTTCTTCTGATATTCCAATACTTTTTGCAAAATCTATTAGAAATCCATTTGCTAGCTCATCAGAAAATCCTTCTTTGAGTAATCGTTCCCTGTATTCTTTTATTTCTTGATTATTGAAAGTAATACATACATAATAAGCAAATTGATTTGCAAGTGCGGTATAACCAATCAGTTTTTCTTCCCCTAACGCATATATATCATATAAAAAGTATAAATAATCATCTATATCATAGTCACTAAAATCTCCACCATTTATTGTAAATATCTTGCCTCTGCTGTATAGGTATTGTTCTTCTATAGCTGTACTTATATTTCTATATTTAGGATTATCAGAGAAAGTTCTGCTATATTCATATATTAATTGACGTTTGGTTGTCCTTGTATCAACAATTTTATCAAAATTAAAAGAAATTATAGAACTTACCAATGCTGAAACAACAATTGAAATAATAATTTCTTTCCCAATTACAAACTTTTCTTTTTTAAGATAATCAACTATACTCATATTTTATATTTTATCAAAAACTTTTTATTGTTGGGGCTTTGCCCCATCATAATTACTCGCAGTTAACAAGTTACTAAGTGTGCTCATATACTTAGTGTACTCCGCACGCTAAGTACTCGCGAACCCGTCTCGCTTTCGTTACAAGTATTCACGACATAGCTACGACTTTCAAATTTTAACACAGCTAATAAATTAGCTTGCTTCTTATTTATATATAGGAAAAATTTGAACAAATGCGGGCAGAATTAGGGTATTTTTTAAAAATCGCGAGTTCAACATCGCCTTTTTTGAGAGCATCTATAAAAAGATTTAGGGTTTCTTCAGGAGTTGCCCCGCCGTATACGTCCTTTTTGTAGGCCTCTTCCAGGTTTTTGTAATACCGTTCAAATTCCCCAGCGGTCTTGAAAGCGCGCAAATCAGCCCCCGGCCCGAATTTTTTTGAATCCCGATACCAGACATAAACAGAAAAAACTAGAGCTATAACAATAAGCCCAGCGAACAAAACATTCTTCTTGGTAAGCATAATTTAATTAATTATATCAATACAAAAGCACCCCGCGCACAAAGATAAGTAAAAGAAGTGGATAACTGGATAATTAATGATAACTAATATTCCTTATAAAAACACTATAATTATACGACCGTGAGATTATAGTGTATATAGAAACCTTAAAACTTCCGTGAGCCGCGAACGCTAATGAAAAAAATATTTAAGAAAGGTTAAAATATTTTTTTAAAGATCTATCATTCTCTACACTATCAGCTATTAAATAAAGGATTTCCTTGCCTACTCTAAAATCTGCTTTTATAAGAGCAATAAGATCTTCACAGTCATAAGGATACACCCACACGCTGTTTTGCAGTTTTATAAATCCGAAAGCTGCCAGGGTAGATCTAAACTTATCACGCAACATCCTTTTATTTTCCCTAAGGTCATAAATAACCACCCTCCATTTTCCGTCCCACTTAGGCGGCTTATTAACCGTAAGTTCTCCCGCATACGCCATTTCTGTTAATTTCTGCCCTTTAGGGGTGAGTCGAGCAAATTTACCATTAGTTGTATTTTCAAATACTATCAGCCCTTCATTGATCAGGCCGCGGATGGCTCGATTTATTCTGTAATTTTTATTTTTGAAATTACCACCAGTAAGTTTCATAATTGTACTTACCGCGTTTGGCGCAAGTATTGCCACACTTAACATCCCGACACCATATATAGTGCTGAGGATTATTTTCTTTATGTTTTGTTTTTTTGAACGGGCTTTCGATTCTTTTTCTAATTTCCCCATATTATAAACATAATACACTATATTCTCACGGCCGTGAGAATATAGTGTATTATGTTTATGTATATATGTATAATGTATATATACATATATTGTACATTGATAGTGATTGTTCGGGTCTTGTATACATATGTATACAAGATGTCCTAAATTACAAAGTCACTTGAAAGCCCCGATGACAGACGCCTTTATGGAATCAAGATACGGAGAAGCGTAAGAGGAAAGGGCGATACCGGTTACGCCGAGAATAATGAATATGGTAAATCCAGCCGCCAGTTTTAAAAAATCATTGTTCATTTGTATTAAGCAATTATTGCATAATTGCGCGCCGCTCGGCGGCAACCGATTCTTCAAGCGCCTCGTCCCCTGTCTTCAAAATCTCCGCTAGCGCCTTGTCATAATAAATAATTGCCTGTGCCTTATCGCCGGAATCGCGATAATATTGGGCAAGAATAATTACAAAATCATAATTTTTAGGATTTGAAGTTATGGCATTTTTAAGTATTTTCGGTATTTCGGAAGATTTTTCCGTATAAAAAAATTTATAAAGCTCGTATAAAGAACGGTGGCTGTTTGGAACATTCGGTTTAAGATATATAGATTCCAAATAATTGGATTCAGCCTTTTTGTAATCCTTAAGATGGTAATGATAAATATCTCCCATGTTATGAAAAATAACGTAGTTATCCGGGGAAAGAGCGGCGGCGTATTCAAGCGCCTGTAAGGATTTACCGTAATCCCCCGCCACTTTGTATTGCATGCTCAAATCAATCAACAAACCGGAATCTTTCGGGCTTCTTTCAATAGACAGCAAAAGGTTGGAAACATTCCGGGAAATAATCGTTTTTATATCATTTGATATTGACGGACCGAAAGAAATACCGGAAGAAAAAACCGGCGCTTTAATATTCCCTGAAATATCGTCTTTCGCAACAGACGGGGTCTCGGCTTTTTTCGGATAAAAAAATACCGCCGCCGCGAGCGCGAGCAAAATTATGATAATGACCGCTATTAACTTCCAGAAACGTAAAGACATAACGGGATTCTAGCAAAAAAGCCCGTGAGACGCCACGGGCTTTTTTGCATAATAAGACCACAACCCCAGCACCATAAGACATACGGGCTCGCGCTTCGCCCATAATGAAAGTGCTATTCGCACACGTGCTCGCCCTGGGAATGGTGCGGGGTTCTCAATGTGGCAAAACAGCGCAAAGCGCTGGCCACATTGGAAAAAACAAAACTCACAAATCAACCCCTTCGGGGTTGTTCGCGAGCCCGCCTCGACGACCCGGCGAGCTGAATGTCATACATTTCCTCGCCGGGTGCCCGTCTCCGGCTGTTTTTGTTTTTTGTCCACATAACCAATGCTTCGCATTGGGATATGTACAAAAAACAAAAACCCCTTCGTGAGAAGGGGTTTTTGCCAGCTATTCGCTTGCGCTTAGGTTGCTGAAGACTTAGGCGCGAAACGAATCACAAGTAGCTATTAGATTTACTTAGGCGACACTGTCGTAGCGTCGAGACCAGTTGACGGCAAAGACGGGAGTCCATAACCGTTCGTCCAGTCTGCGTGGGTTGACGTCGACGATGTCGTTGCGTTTGGAGACCAAACAAAGTCTCTGTCGGAACCAACACCAAGGGCAACAAGCTGGGCCATTTTTCCGCTAATGTTAACCAAGTAAGTAGAATCACCGGTTAACCTAGTCGTAATCGTGGCACCGAACGTACCGGTACCGGCAGTATTTACGACATCACCAGTTGCTTTGAAGTAAATGGTGCTACCGGCCGGAATTTGTACGATTGAACTTGTCGTCGCAATGTTATCACCGCTGTTCAAGAGCTCCGCAACGTTAGCCACAACTAGACCAGACGTGAAGCCTGAAATCGGTGTTGCAAAACCAGAATCGGTATAAGCATACACTTTCAGGTTTCTAGCCGTAGTTGTTCCAGAAACCGCAGACCCTGTGGTAGTAGCTATGTTAAGCGTGAACCTCCCAAGACCAACACCATTGCCTCCCGCGGGAGCAGAGATGCTGAAGCGGTAGAGTTCGGTGTCATTTCCTTGGTTCGGAGTCAAGTTAGGAACAGCCACTTTCGCAAGTGTCGGGTATGCCTTGAACATTCTGAATCCGTCAACCGCAGTATCTACAAGAGAGGTTGCGGCAAGAGCCGTACCGGCTGATGTATAAGCAGTTGTCGTTCCTGTTGAGCTGTTGTTGAAATCCCAGTCAACAGCAAGGAAGGCGCCTTCGCGAGATGCGGCCGAAGCCGAATCAATCGCGGCGGTATCAACCTTGATAGTCAGGAGCTTAGAGCTGTCCTTAGGAATGGTCAAGCGCGGGCTTAATGTGACAGTCATGGTCGTCGCTGAACCGTCAAATATGCCAGAACCAACGAACGTCCCGCCATCATAGAGATTAACCGAGTTAATATCTGAAGCCGAGCTTGAAGCATTATTCGTAAGAATAAGAGCTATTTGCCCGAGAGCTATCGTGTCGTTTGTCGCCTGAATGTTAAGTATTCCCGCCGTTACGCCTGCCGTACCGGCTGTAACAACCGTATACGAAGGGTTAGACGAAGCTTTGGTAATCGTGTACGAAGCTGAACCCATTGTCATCAATGGACCAGTTGACGTGTTTGCTGTTTCGCTAATATCCGACCCGGAAGTTACGCCTGTCGTAGTGATAGACGCGCCCGAAGTGACCCCCCACTTGTAAGAGCTCGAGCTCGTTGCCGAACTTGAGATATTGCAGCGTAGAGCCAATGTCTTAACGGTTCCCTTAGGAACGGTCAGAGACTGGTCAAACGTGTAAGTTACCGCGGCTCCGGTTAATACCGTTGAGGCCGGGTTTACCGTATTACCACCGCTGTTAAGTGCGGTTGAACCGTCAAACAACTGACATGAAGTCAGGTAGTTCGCTGTTCCATCGTAGGTATACGTAAGAGGGATTGAGCCGAAGCGTACATCTTCGCCGGAACTCGTGGTATTAAGCTGGTAATTGGTAAAGAGGTAGTTCTGCGTTCCTGCTACCACTGTCTGTGCCGCGGGAGATCCCGAAACGCTAATTGTAAGCGCGCCAGATTTCACCGTCATAGCGTTCATCGTAATCAGACCGCTACCAGTCAATGAAATTGAATTTCCTGACGTTTGGCCAGTTGCGGTCGTCCACTGTGACGACGGTGTCGTCGAAACAGTAAGTGAACCGCTTGTAAACGTAGAAGGAATCTTCCCTTTAATCGTGTATGTTCCCTTTCCTATAGGGAAGGTTACAAGATCCGTGAAAGTAGCGGTTTGAGCACCGGCTACATAAGCTCCATCAACCGGACCGGCAACAATGTTGCCGTTCGGACCATAGAGCGAAATGCTCGTAATTTGACCGGTACCAGTAAGGGACGAGGTTGCGATTGAGAAGACCATCTGCTGAACCGAAATCGCTTCACCTTTTATGTCAGCGTCGAATCCGCCGAGCGTCTGGTTAGGAACATTCGGAGCGACGTTTTGCGCCCCAACAGAGGTCGCGTTCGAGATTGAAGTAATGGAACCTGCCGATACGGTCACTTTGGAACCGTCAAAGAACGGTGTTCCAACCGTACCGGAGCTTGCACAAGTTATGCTTGAGTTTATGAACTCAGAACCCGTCGTTGCGGTTGAAGCAACTGCGTTACAGTTACCTGCCGCTGTCGGCGTTATACCGTAACCGTAGGTCTCACCGGTGATGTAGATATCGGTGTTTTTGTATACGTCAAACTGAACCGTGCGTCCAGCCGAGCTTGAACCGATAACATCGCCCTGGACCCAGATTTCTTTTGAAAGACCTTTGTCAATGACGATACCGGAACCGAAGTTCGCGGTGTAATACTTGCCGTCGGAAGAAATGGCTGCGCTGTAGGCGGTGCCGTCAACATAAACCATTACATTTGAGAGGTCGGACGAACCCGCTGAACCGCTTTGATTCCAGCGGAAATTGCGGACGCGAACCTGCTCGGCCGAGCCGGCAGTAACTTTAATGCCTGAGAACTTGTAGCCCGTCGTTCCTATTTCCTTCGACTGCGCCCCATTCGGGTCGTACGAAGCAATAAGGAGAGTCGCTGTTCCGATTGAAAGAGATGCGTTCACTGTGTGAAGCGCGCCTGTTATCGGAAGCGAACCTGAAACGGTGCCGCCTGTGTTAACCGCAATCACGCTTAAGCCGACAACCTGTCCGGCATAGCTCGTGAGCGATGTTGCCATGTTACCGGCAATGGTAACCGTCTTTGATGTTCCCGCGCGCACTGTGAACGGCGAACCAACAGATGCCTGGTGGTTGGAATTCAAAGCCTTGGCTACTCCGAGCTGCGTGCCGTCTTCATCAAGAAGAACGACGCCGGAGAATACTGCATCAAGCGCAGGACCGCCGCGCTCTATCGTGATGCTGTTAACTGTTACGTCGGAAGGACCGGCGGTAAGAGTTACGCGTGTGAACGGAACTCTGGAAGCCGATGCTACCGCAAGAGCGTTTGAAGGCTGTGAAGCCGCGTTAACGCTCATCGCTCCGCCCGTTGTCGGGGCCGGAACTGTGGATACGCCGCCGCAGATAGCATTAAGCTTCGCGCGCGACATAGCTCCAACGAATCCGGTGCCTGATCTTAACCCGACCGGGGTAAGTACTTCAGAAGCGTAGAGATTCTGGAAACGGATAACCGCCGCTTTGGTTGCTGAACCGAAGTAGGAGGTTTCCCTGCCAGGAGAACCTGCGCCGGAAGACGAAACCTGTGTTGCGGCGTTCAAGTTAAGAACCTTTTGGAGGTTCATAACACTGGTGCCCGTTGAGCCCTGCTTTAGATTCGTTGAGAAACTATAGCTGCATGCCGCTGCTTCCGCCTGTTGTACTCCAAGTACGGCGAAACCCATAAGCATAAGGGCTGATGCAATAACGACGGCAGTTAAAATGCCTGTTATTGATTTGTTAATACTCATAATTTATTTTCTTTTACTTTAAAATTCTCGGTTCCACTCGCCCTTTTAATGACTCGCGAAACCGAAGAACTTTGCGCAACTTACCCATTAGCTTCGACAGCACTAAGATGTTGCGCAAATTAAACTTAATACCCGGCGACTTTCGTACGCCGGATTAAGTTACAAAAATTGGGAACTAATAATCGAATCGAATTTGCAACCATGGAAACCATTCGGAAAATTCAGAAAAACTGATTCGTTATTTTACTGTCAACGATCTCTCCTGTTTTTTCCGGCTAAACTCGACTAGTAAAGCCGTACTCCACACCTTCCTTTAAAGCCGGTATCCGAAAGATTTAATTCAGTACCGTTCTTTAAGGAAGAAATCTGCCAAATATCGACTTATAGCGCAATGCGGAAAATGCACACGCTAAAATCCTGGATTCATTATATAGCCAATGCGGAATACCGCAAAAACTATATATGTGGATAACCACAAGATAGAAAACCTAAAAAAGGCTTACAACTTATGATTATTTACGCACTTTATGCGTACGGCCATATTCTCATAAAACCGGGGCTTGGTCAAGGCAGTTTTATCACGCCAGAGAATAGCGGCTCCAACGCTTATTCCCCACCCGAACAATAACCCTTTCTTCAAGCATTCTCGCGAGTTCCCTCTGGACGGTTTTCCCCCCCACCCCAACCAAATGATTGCATATTTCCTTTATCCCCACATCGCTATTTTTCTTTATAAAATCAAGAATGGAGCTTCTCCTTTTTTCCTTATCAGCTGATTTAGCCCCATTATTGTTAACTTTATAAAGGACATTATTCTGTCCTTTATAACCGGAGTTATGTGCTTGCCTTAAAACGTTATTTTTCAGCTTTTCTTTTATTTCAGCCAAGGTTGGCAAAGACGGCTTATTTTCCGTTAATAAAGGGATTTCCTCCAAAAAAAAGCTCTCCGGTAAAAATGGCTTTTTATCCGCTTCGGCTTGTAATTTTACAATAGCTTCTTTGGTGCTTATAAGCTCCCGGAACATGATGTTGTAATTGCTTTCGGACACTAATTTTATCAAAAAGACTATGTCAAAAAGGACAATCAGTTCATTTATTGTTTTCTCGGCAAAAGTAAAAAAATATGTCCTATTTTTAAATGAATCCTCATTAGTAGAAAAAATGTCCTTTATAAGAGATGTGGAGCATTCCCTAATTCTATTTTTTAATGGCTCATTATCATTTAGATGGTTTGTTAAAATATAACAAGCAGTAGACATCTTTTGGATTTTACCAAATAAAGAAGATAAATTGTGAACACTGTGCAAGGATAGTCCCTTATTATCCCTCGTTGTCTCTTTCGTGTCCCTTTGTCTTTTATTGCTAACTTTGTCCTTTTTGTCTTCCATTTGTCCTTTATAGTGAGAGATTAATTTTGTCCATTATATATCGGACATTGCCAGTGTCAAATCCGACCAAGTCGGACTACCGCAAGATCAAACCCGGGGAATCCATGCTTTCCGGAAGCCGGAAATTTTTGCAATACCAATACGCAGGACGTTACCCCAACCCAGTAGGAACTTCCTGTGGGCTAATTAAATATTGTAAGTTTTTAATCCTTGGTTTTTAGAGGTCCCCCGCAAACGCTTAAAAACCACTTTTGCGAATTTATAAATACTGAAAAAAACTAAAAACTGTAAACTAAAAACTTCCCCTTGTGTTATAATTCCAAAAAATAATGGCTAAGAAAAGCGATAAAAAGGGCAATTTCGATTTTCTGGGAACGATAGAAAAATTAAAACCGGGGCTCAAAGAAGAGACGGTCCATGCTGTGTTCGCGGTTCTTTTTTTTATAGCCGGCGTGGTGTTTATTCTTGCCGCCTTGGGCAAGGCGGGGATGGCAGGCAATGGCCTTTATTCCCTGCTTAACCTTCTTTTTGGGGTCGGTTATTTCCTCCTGCCGGCTTTATTTTTTATTCTGGGCATTTCATTTGTCCGTTCCATAAGGCCGGATGTCGCCACGGCGCACATTATCGGCTCACTTGTTTTTCTTCTTTCAGGACTCGGCATAATTGAAATCGCCTATTCCGGCGCCGGGGGAATTGTCGGCGGTTTTGTTTCCAGGATTTTTATAAAACTTTTTGACGTTTATACCAGCCTGGTTGCCCTTTCCGGCATGCTCGTAATATCCCTCTTTGTCATCTTTGACGCACGGCCCACCAAAGAAACGTTTTTGCGCTTAATACGGTTATTCCGCAGAAAAAATTCGGGAATAAATATCTCCTCTCCCGTAATAACCGGAGATGAAACGCCGGTAGAGAATAAGATGTGGGGAAATACGGCAACACCCATGGAAAAAATGTTCGGTCTTGGGCCACAAAAAAAAGAAAAAGACGCCGCAAATAAAAACGAAGAGGATATACTAATCAGTCCAAAAATCGGGAAAAGCATGCGCGCGCTTGCTGACTATTCCCCTCCCCCGCTTTCAATATTTGAAAAAGATTCCGGCAAGCCGGATGTCGGCGACATCAAGGCAAACGCCAACATTATAAAAAGAACTTTGCAAAATTTCGGCATTGATGTGGAAATGGACGAGGTTTCAATCGGACCGACCGTAACCCGCTACGCCCTCAAGCCCGCGGAGGGCGTAAAACTCTCGCGCATCGTGGGACTGAAAAACGATTTGTCTCTCGCTCTCGCGGCGCATCCAATCCGCATTGAAGCACCAATCCCGGGAAAATCTTTGGTCGGCGTCGAAATCCCAAATATGGCAAAAGCAACCGTTGGACTTGCCAATTTATTTTCGGACGCGACCTTTACCACGGCGCACAAAGCTCTTATGCTCGCGCTCGGCCGGGCGGTTTCAGGAAAATCAATTTTTGCCAACCTTTCCAAAATGCCCCACCTTCTTATCGCCGGCGCCACCGGTTCCGGAAAATCAGTCACCATACACGCCATTATAAATTCCTTGCTTTTCAGAAACCCGCCGGAAGATATGCGCTTCATCATGATAGACCCGAAACGGGTGGAACTTACTCTTTACAATAAAATCCCCCATCTTCTGACCCCGGTCATCACCGACGCCAAGAAAGCCATTCTTTCTCTCAAGTGGGCGGCCAAAGAAATGGAGAGACGCTACGACATATTGGAAACCGAATCGGTGCGCGACATTGAGTCGTATCACAACAATATTGTAATCCCGGCATACTCCAAGCGGAAAAAAGACGGCGACGAAGAATTTTCCGAAATGCCGGAAAGAATGCCTTACATAATAATCGTTATAGACGAGCTCGCCGACATCATGACCTCTTACCCGCGAGAACTTGAAGCGGGAATCGTCCGCCTGGCGCAAATGTCGCGCGCCGTCGGCATCCATCTTATTCTTTCCACTCAGCGTCCATCCGTAAACGTAATCACCGGACTGATTAAAGCCAATATCCCCGCTCGAATCGCGCTCCAGGTTTCTTCGCAAATAGACTCCAGGACAATTTTAGACCAGGGCGGCGCGGAAACTCTTTTGGGTTCCGGCGACATGCTCTACATTTCCGGAGATATGTCCAAACCGGAACGCATCCAATCCGCCTACATCAGCGAGCAGGAGGTCAAAAAAGTCGTTTCATATCTCGCGAATCAATACAAAAACGAAGTGCCGGAAGAAATTTCCATGACCGAAGCTGAAGGGAAAGTTAATTCGTCCATATTTGACGCTGATTTAGTGAATGGAGAAGTAGAAGACGATGACAATTTATACGAAGACGCACGGCAAGTCGTCATGGAAGCCGGGAAGGCTTCATCGTCATATCTTCAAAGGAAACTTAAGGTCGGTTATGCTCGCGCCGCCCGATTGATAGACATGCTTGAGGAACGCGGCGTCATAGGTCCCGGAGAAGGAGCAAAGCCAAGAGAAGTGCTTATGCGACCTCAAGACGGCGCAAACGAAACAGGGCCATGACGGAAAATCCGCGCAACACCATAAAAATTTCCATCTGGCTTGCATTTGCTCTTTTCATATTGTTTTACGCCATAGACAAGACTAAAAACCTTTTGGAGGGGCCGGTTATTGCCGTAAATACGCCTGAAAATGGAATAGCCGTGGAAGAATCCGTGGTTCTGGTTAGCGGAACAACTCGGAATATCTCTCGCATGACGATAAACGGACACCTCACTCCGGTAGATGAAAAGGGGTCATTTCAGGAACAACTGGTAGTGGGGAAAGGATATAATATAATAAATGTGGTCGGCTCAGACCGTTTCGGAAAAACACGGGGAAAAACGATAGAACTTATAAGAAAAGACAACACGGTAACAATCCTTCATGATTAAAAAAATAAAAAAAGAAGACAGAGAAATCGGCGCTTCAGTGGAAGACACAATAAGGGAAATTCAAACAAAGTTCGGTGAAGGGTCAATTATGAAATTGGGTGAAAAGCCCAAAGTGGACGTTGGGGTAATCCCGACCGGCTCAATGGGGCTTGATTACGCACTGGGGGTCGGCGGGATACCGCGCGGGCGCATTATTGAAATTTTCGGACCGGAATCTTCCGGCAAAACAACATTGACACTTCACATTATCGCCGAAGCGCAAAAGAAGGGAGGAATTTGCGCCTTCATTGACGCGGAGCATGCCATGGACCCGGAATATTCCAAAAAACTTGGCGTACAAATAAACGACCTTCTGATTTCCCAACCGGATACGGGAGAGCAGGCGCTTGAAATAGTGGAAAGCCTCGTGCGCTCTGGAAAAATAGACGTCGTAGTTATTGACTCCGTCGCGGCGCTCACCCCGAAAGACGAAATCGAAGGAGACATGGGGGCGCAACATATGGGAAAACAAGCGCGATTGATGTCACAAGCGCTAAGAAAACTCACCGCCATTACCGCCAAATCAAAAACAATCGTTATTTTCATAAACCAAATACGAATGCAAATAGGAATGATGTTTGGCAATCCGGAAACAACTCCGGGGGGCAAGGCTCTGAAATTCTACACTTCCGTCCGTCTCGATATAAGAAAAATCGCTTCCATTAAAAAAGGAGAAGAAACCGTCGGTTCGCGCACGCGCGTAAAAGTGGTAAAAAACAAAGTCGCCGCCCCTTTTAAATCAACCGAATTTGACATAATTTACGGCGAAGGAATTTCCAAAGAAGGAGAAATTATCGCTCTCGGGGAAAAATTCGGGATTATTGAAAAATCAGGCGGCGGCGGGTATGCCTTCGGTGACGTTAAGCTCGGGCGCGGCTATGACGCCACGCGCACATTTTTGAGAGAAAACAAAAAAATAACCAACGACATAGAAAAAGAAATAAAAAGGAAGTTTACGGAAGAATCCAAGGCAAAGTAAGTAAAAAGAATGAGCCGCGGTCTATTGCGGCTCATGTTCGGGAGCTAAGCGGGGTTGTTTGTCTTTCCCGAATCACTTCAAGGATTTCTTTCTCTGCATCGTCCACGGCAATTTTCCGCGAACGAACATCCTTTATCAGACTGATTACCACCGGGTTCTTTTCAGAAACAAGCCGGAAAAATTCGTAGACTTCCCTTTCGGCCGGCATACCGAACATTTTGTCGGTAGCCTCTCCGGCAGTGATTAACCGGCAATGAAGCTGAAAAACTATTCTTGATACGTTCCGGTTTTGCCGGTAAAGCGACACCAGCACCGACAACAGGCTGCACGGGTCTCCTACCATATCGGTCTCCTTTCCGGAGTTAAGAACCGCTCCTGCCCGTATAGTACAACTGCTACGGGAAGCGTCAAAGAACCTACAACATTTCAACAAAGGCAGGGAATAATTCCGCATTACTATAGAACTATCGTTAAGATAGACATTTAAAAAAAATTTGTTAGGATGTTTTGTATTGTTTCTGTATTTGTTTCTAACAATCAACCCCAGTAGCAGAACAAAACTTACTACGGGACAGGCTACTAAAAACTATTTACTAAAAACTGCCCATTATGCTTGAATATAACGAAATTAAACCGGGGAAATGCATAGTCTACGAAAACGCTCCGTACGAAGTGCTTGAATCGCATGTGGCCCGCACGCAAATGCGCAAGCCGCAAAATCAGACTAAATTAAGAAATCTTCTAAACGGCCGAATCGTACCGGCAACCTTCCATGCCACGGACAAGGTTGATGAAGCGGATTTGGGGAAAAGAACCGTCAAATTTTTATACCACAACAAGGGAGAATATTGGTTTTGCGAAGAGCGGGACCCGAGTAAACGATTTAAAATAGAAGACGTAATACTTGGCGAGCCGAAAAAATTTCTCAAGGGGAATACTTTGATTGATGTGATTACTTTTTCGGAAGACGAAGACGAGGAGCCGAAAATTATCGGAATCCGTTTGCCGGTTAAAGTTGAACTTAAAGTAACGGATGCCCCGCCGTCAATCAAAGGGAATACGGCATCCGGTGGCGGGAAAATGGCTACGCTTGAAACCGGCACCGCTATCAATGTTCCTTTTTTCGTTAATATAGGAGATATTATCCGCGTAAATACCGAAAGCGGAGAATACGTGGAACGCGTGGAGAAAAAATAAAAAGCCACCCTCGGATGGCTTTTTACACAACAGGAATCTTGCTGTTGCGTACCGCAAGAAGCGCTTCGCATATCACTCGCCCTACTGGTGTCAGCCGATAGTAGCGACGCGGAATCACTCTCCCTTTTCGCGACTTCAATTCTGTTTTCCCGACAATGAAACCTCTTTCTTCCAGTCTGGAGAGAACGACATAAATACCTGCTAGTGGAACTTTTGTTTTTTTGGAAAGTCCAAAACCGTATGCCCGCCCTGAACCCAGCTCACAAAGAACCCGCGCCATCTGACCTTGAGGTATTCTGGCGAATATAACTTTTGGTGCAGCGCACATCGAACACTCCTCAGAGAAAAAGAAACTGCTATATTCCTATAGCAATTTCTTTACAAAGTCAAACAGGAAATTACCTCTTACTACACAAGCAATGATTCTGTTTACCTGGAAAGGTAAGGCTAAACCATCAAAGATGGTGCCCCCCTAGGCCGACGGTATAAGCCGGGCTAGGTCGGTCTCCCTACCGGGAAACGTAAGGCAGAAGTCCCATGTATCTGGCGCGTTTTATGGCTAAAGAAAGCTTGCGCTGATATTTTGAAGAAACCCCGCTTCTTTTCTTGGATTGAAGACGCGCGTGCGGCGTTAAAAATTTCTTAAGAACATCAACGTCTTTATAATCGATGTGCTTGATATTGTTTTGGGAGAAATAGCATTGTTTGGCCATAGATTTAAAATTAAAAATTGTAAATTTAGAAAGGAATATCTTCCGGGCTAGCTTCCTCTGCCGGATACTCAATAGCACTGCCCTCTTCCGGAATTTCCTGTTTAGGAGTTGGAGCCCCTCCTCCTCCCCCTCCCGTCCCGCTTTTCGGCCCAAATTGCACGCGATCGGCGACAATTTCAGTGCGGTATTTTTTTTCGCCCGTTCCTTTGTCGTCCCAGCTCCTGGTCTGGATTCTTCCTTCCACGAGCGCCGACTGACCTTTTTTCAAATACTGCGCCACGGTTTCCGCTTGGCGGCCAAAAACGACAATGTTGTGAAAATCAACCGATTCCTGCCTCGTCCCGGAAGCATCCTTCCAGACGCGGTTTGTCGCAAGAGAAAAAGTCGTAACCTTTGAACCGGATGGGAGCGATTTAAGTTCCGGGTCTCTGGTCAAATTTCCTACAATGAGAGCTTTGTTTAAATACATATAGTTTTTAGTTTATAGTTTTAAGTTTTTAGAAAAAAATTACTCGGCAACCAAAGCTTCAACCGTTTTTTCTATTTCTTCCTCGCTCATTGGCGGTTTTTCCGAACGAACTGCGGGGCGGCCCGGCGCGCGGCGGGAAGAAAGAGTATTTTCACGAACAGTTGAAATTAAAATAAAGCGTATAACCGAATCTTCATCCTTAAGCATTTTTTCAATGAGCGGGATATTTTCCGAGCCGATTTCAAACTTTATCCACCCGAAATAAGCATTACCAAAAGCCTCTTTGGTGTGGCCGATGGTTTTTTGAATAGGATAAGCGAGGTCACGAAGTTTTGGGAAATCCTCGGCAATCTCAGCTCCGCCATTTTCCGCTATGGCGGCTTTAAAAGAGGAGACTATCCCTGAAATTTTTTCCTCGGAAATATGGGGCGACAGAAGAAACCCGGCTTCATAAATTTTCGGGGCGCTCTCTCTGGTCTCTGTGCTTTTTGTCATAGCGAGCATACTACCAAAGGGGTAAGTAAAAGTCAAAAGAGGCTTCTAATTCAAGCCGAAAACGCGGTAAGCGTTATCAACAAGCGCCTTGGATACCCTGTTTTTATCCTCTCCTTTGATGGCGGCTATGCGGTCGGAAATTATGGAAATAAAAGAAGGTTCGTTTCTCTTGCCTCGGTAAGGCAAGGGCGCGGCATAAGGGCAATCCGTTTCCGAAAGAATTGAATCAAGGGGCGTATAACGTACAACCTCGTCATAATCGGACGTAAAAGTAACCACCCCGGTAAAAGAGAGGGTAAACCCCAAATCAAGAAACTTACGGGCTGTTTCCTTGTCGCCAGAAAAAAAATGAATGTCGCCAAAAATTCCGGATTCATTTTTGTAATGGCCAAGAATATCCAAAATATCGCGGTATGCGTCCATACTTCCCTTGCTCGGCCGCCCGTGTATCATCAAGGGCTTTCCGAGCTTCATGGCAAATTCTATCTGCGCGGAAAATTCTTTCTCCTGCCTTTTTTTATCGCCCTCATCGGTGCCGCCTCGGAAATAATCCAGTCCGCACTCCCCTATGGCAACAACTTTCGGCTCCGCCGCGAGCGCGGCATATAATTTTTCGTCAAATATTTCTTTAGTATCAGTCGGATGAAGCCCAACCGTTGCCCATACCCCTTCCTCTTCGCGTGCCAGTTCAACGGCGGCGCGCGAGCTTTCTAAATGTGTGCCTACAGTAATGGTTCCGGTTTCTGCCGCGCGCATGCGCGCCAAAACATCCGCCCGGTCGGCGGAAAATTCTTTCTCGTGGATATGAGAATGTGCGTCAAAAAATTTAAACATTCAGTCTGGCGAAAAGCGGCTTTTCGGGCATTTTGTTTTCTCTTATGAGTTCTCTTACGGCAAGAGATGTTTTTGGGAGAAATGGCTCTAATTCATATGAAGTCCTGAGTAAGTGACTTAACAGATACGCTACATCTTTTCTAGCAGAAGTCTCATTAGACTTAATTTTTTTATACGGCTCGTTGGTTTGTATGTATACATCAAGAGCTCTAACTTTCTTCCAAATATTTTCGACAACTAACTTCAAATCAAAAATGTCGTATGCTTTGTCCCATTCCCCGGGGTAATTGTGAAAAACATTATTATCCCCTATGTATTCTTCCCATTTAACATTAGTATCAAAATATGTTGTCGCCATTTTCATTACTCGAGAAACAAGATTCCCCAACCCGTCCTGCAAGTTGGCACGGTACGATTTCTTTATTGATTCCATAGTCAAATCGCCGTCTTCAAAAGAAGGAATGTCATGGAGTAAAACAAACCGCAAAACGTCTTCCGGAAAATCCGTTACGTTTTTGAATTCATCAATGACATCAAACGGCGAAATCACGTTGCCTAAAGATTTGGACATTTTCTGTCCGCCGCTCTGGATAAATCCGTTTATGACAATGTGTCTTGACTGGGGCAACCCCGCGGCCATAAGCATCGCCTGCCACATCGCCGATTGCTGGCGGTTGTTGTCTTTTCCACAATACTGGACCATCCCGCCGTTCCCGACATGCCATTTATTGAATTTCTCCACATCGTCTGGCCAGCCGATTGCCGAAATGTAATTCACCAGCGCGTCAAACCAGACGTACATTACGTGCTCCGGGTCGCCAGGCACTTCTATCCCCCACGGCATCTTTGACTTCAGGCGTGAGATGGAAAAATCCTGAAGGCCGCGGGAAACGAAAGATTTTATCTCGTTGAACCTGAAATCGGGAATTACAAAATCGGGACTTTTTTCGTAAAACTCAAGGAGAGGTTTTTGAAAGGCCGAAAATTTGAAAAAATAATTCTCTTCGCTGATAATTTCTATTTCCTTATTGGGGTGTATCGGACAGCATCCGTTTTCATTAAGTTCCGACTCGGTTTTTTCAAGCTCGCAACCGACGCAGTATTTTATTTCGTAATTTTTCTTGTATATATAGCCGTTTTTGTCGCAGAGCCGCCAAAATTCCTGCGCCGCCATTTCGTGATGCGGGTTGGTAGTACGGATAAAATTATCAATGGATAGATTGAGTTTGTCTTTAAGCAGGCGGAAGCGCGCGGCGTATTCGTCCACGTAATCCTTCACATCTCTTCCCGCCGCGCGCGCGTCATTCAAAAGCTTCGCGCCATGTTCGTCGGTGCCGGTGTTGAAAAAAACTTCGTTGCCGGAAAGGCGGCGGTATCTCGCGACAGCATCGGCACGGATAATTTCCATGGCAAAGCCGACATGAGGATCCGCATTGACGTACGGAAGCGTCGTCGTGATGTAAAACGGTTTTTTATTCATAGCCAGGAATTACCGACCTAAACGCCGAGAGATTTTTTATCATGCCCTACCGGCAGAAATTCTTTCTTTGCGCTTTTCTATATCGCCCGCCAGTTCCATAACCAAAGTTGCGAAAGGGACGGCAAGCACCATCCCGAAAAATCCGGCGAGTTGGAACCCGACTATAAGCGAAATAATGACCAAAAGAGGCGGGACGCCGGTAATTTTCCGTACGACAAGAGGATAAATCAAATGATTTTCAAATTGCTGGATGATAACGTAGAAGCCGACAACCAGAAAGCCGAGCATCAATCCGCCGTCTACAAAAGCGAGTATGACAGCCGGAATCGCGCCCATAATCGGGCCGACAACCGGAATAAGTTCAAACACCGCGGCGACAAGAGCAAGAAGGAAGGCGTATTTAACCCCAAGGACGGTCAATCCTAGATAAACAAGGACGCCAATCAAGAGGCCGAGCAATAATTGCCCCTGCATCCAAAGAGCTATTTTGTTCTGAGTGCGCTTCCAAAGGTCCAGGGCATATTTTTCATGGCGAAGCGGCACAACCACTCTCAAAAAATTTTCAATTCCTTTTTCTTGCACCGCAAGATAAAAAGATATTACAAGAATAAGCACAACTCCGGTAATCCCGCCGAAAAACAAACTAATCGCCTGAAGCGCCCCGCCGGATATCCCGAAAAGCGCGGCGCGCGCGTCAGATAGAAGGTCGACTATGGAAAAATTTGAAGTGATGTCGTTTAGAAGATTCTGGGCGCCAAAAAGGGAATCAATAGTGGAATCCAGCCCCTCAACTGAACCGACGTACTCCGGCAAAGAAGCGACGAAGTTTGAAAATTCGGTAAGAAGAGGAGGAACGAAAAAGAACAGAACGGCAAAAAACGCAATTATAAAAAGTAGAAAAAGGGAAATAACCGAAATTATTCTGGGAACACCGAAACCAACCAGGCGCCTGGTAAAAGGCTCAAGGGCCGAAGCAATAACCACCGATGTGAGAAGTATAAGAACGAAATCACGTATTTTATAAAGAGCCGCCGCCACGGCAAAAACGGCAAGGACTTTGACGACCCCCCCTATGGTCACCGTAAATTCGGTGCGTTCTTTCTCCATATACGAAAAGTTTAACGCGATTTTGCTTATGGCGCAATTAAATGACGAGAATCAAGAAATCCTCTCTGACAGAAACGAGGCTATCCCCGAGACCTTTATCCGTTCTTGCTCGCCGGTGTCGCGGTCGCGGACAGTCACCGTATCATCACCGAGAGTGTCAAAATCAATGGTTATGCAATAAGGCGTGCCTATCTCGTCTTGCCTTCTGTAGCGTTTGCCAATGTTGCCGTTATCGTCAAAAATAACCGCACCAATTTCGCGCTTTAGTTCATTGTAAACGCCGCGGGCCTTTTCGACGAGCTCCGGCTTGTTCTTGAGAAGCGGGAAAACGGCGGCTTTGACAGGAGCCACGCGCGGCGAAAATTTCAAGTATGTGCGCATTTCTCCCCCCATTTCGTCTTCCACATACGCATCGCATAAAACAGCGAGGATGGTTCTGTCCAGTCCCCAAGTAGGCTCTATGACGTGCGGCGTAAATTTTTCTTTCGTCTCTTCGTCGTAATATTCAAGCGCCGCACTGCTTTCCCTGGAGTGATTGGAGAGGTCAAAGTCGGTACGATATGCCAAACCGTAAAGCTCTTTTTTACCGAACGGAAAATCATATTCAAAGTCTATCGTTCGCTTTGAATAATGGGCCCTGTCCCCATCCGGGACCTCAAGTTCATGGATATTTTTTTTGTTGAGCCCGATTAAATTAATCCATTCAAGCATGTGCTTGCGCCAAATTTCAAATTCTTCTTTCCAATCGCTCCCGCGGATGAAATATTCTATCTCCATCTGTTCAAACTCGCGCGAACGGAAAAGAAAATCTCTCGGCGCAATTTCGTTTCTGAAAGCTTTCCCTATCTGGGCAATGCCAAAGGGCAATTTTGGGTGGAATGAATCTATAATATTTTTGAAATTTACAAACATCCCCTGTGCCGTCTCCGGTCTGAGATACGAAACTGATGATTCGTCTTCCGTGGCGCCGACATTCGTCTTGAACATCAAATTAAATCTCCTTTCAATGCCCAGCTTGCCGCCGCAATCAGGACAGATGGAAACATCCTCCAATTGATCCGCGCGAAATCTTTTTTTACATTTTCCGCATTCGACGAGAGGGTCGGAAAATCCGGCAGAGAGATGCCCGCTCGCCTGCCAAACTTTCGGGTTCATGATAATCGCCGCGTCCACGCCGTACATATCTTCGCGGCCGTCCACAAACATTTTCCACCAAAGATTTTTTATGTTGTTTTTGAGCGCCACGCCCAAGGGCCCGTAATCAAAGGTGCCGGAGAGCCCCCCGTAAATTTCCGAACCCTGATAAATGAATCCTCGGCGCTTGCAGAGAGAAACTATATTTTCCATTAGGTTATCCATTACAGTTTTGGAATTAGCTTACCAACTATAAACCAAAAACTCTAAACTAAAAACTATTTCTGGATTATATCATCCCCTACCCTAACTCCGGTGTCGCCGGAAAGTTTGGTTGAGAGAGCGGTAACTGACGAGGTAATTAGGGCTTTTGAAAAGGTATCCTCCGCTTCAAACAACGCGCTACCGGTAATGGGCGCGGGGGCGCCAATCTGGGAGGTGGACGGCGTAACCCCCAATTGGAACGAAACCTTTCTCAGAGAAATGGTGATGCCGGTTCCGGCTTCAAGCCGCCCAATATCCCAGATGACCTCGCGTGTTACCGAATTATAAGAAATGTTTTCATCGGAAGGGCTCGTATTTTCAGTAAACCGGACATACGACGGAAGAATCGTTTTCACCTTGGCGTGCGACAAATCATTTGATGAATTGGACACAGACCAGGTCACTGTGTAAGTCGTTTCTTTATCCGCGCGCGGGGGGATTACACCGAAATTTTTAAACGGACCGCTGTAATAAGAAGATACGGCGGATAACTGGACATTGGAACTTACTTTAATTGTTTTTTTCTCGGAAGAAGAAATTTCTTCCGGGACGTTTCCTTCTCCTATACGCCTCGCTTGGACACTCACGTTAAGGGTAAGCGAAGGATTTCTTACTGCTCCCTGATTCCCGGAAGAAAGGGGTAGAATATTGAATGAGAAATTAAATTGGCCGCTGTCACCTCCTTCCAATTCGGTAAGAGACGGCGAAGTGTCTTTGTTCCAAGTTAGGGTTGAATCGCTTGAGCTGTAAAAAGCTCCGACGGCGGAAACGGATTTTTTATCAAGAATTGTCCCGTTAATCTGCACGGATATTTCGGCATCAAGCACTCGCCCCGGCACATTATTTGTCCAATAAATTACACCGTTTATCCTGCCGCTTGCCGGAACTGAAATTTCAGGACCGGATTCATCGTTTATAAGAAGCTTGGCTTCTATGAACGGCCGCTTGATGGAAATTGTATGCAGTATTGAACCGTACACAACACCAATATCACCTTGGTTTTTATCGTCCTCCCTCCCCGCGTAAATCCGGAAAGACCTTTCCTCTCCGTCTTCTCCTGAAAGAGTGCCGCGAATCGTTATTTTCTTTCTGGTTCCTTTTTCAAGGTCCCCCAAGCGCCAGGCGTTATTGCCAAATGAAGTATCCGGGGATGGTTTACCCAAAGAAAATCCTGAGGGATATTCCACGCGAAGCATCATATTCCCTACTATTTTTTCCGCGTTGGCGAGAACTTCAACTTCAAGAAAAATTTCCTGGCCTGAATTTGCTTCTTTCATGCCGCTTATGGAAAGAGAGATGGGGCTTGAAGTCACGTGAACTACATATTCAGATTCTTTGACGAAAATCGCGTTTGATCCCTGTATGCGGTATTCAAGTGTCGCGCGCACCGTTCGCTCGCTTCCTTCAGCGCCAAAAAGAGTTATCTTGGCTCGCTTGGAAGCCGAATTGCCGGCTCCGATATCACCCACGAATTGCCTTATGCGCGCGACATTATTATCTCCTTCAAGAGTCGCCCCACGCGGGTATTCCACTATCAAGTCGGCATATTCAAGCCCTTGGTTGTTTTTATTTCTAATATCAAATTCAAGCTCAATTTCGTTCCCCCCCTCGACGAAAGCCGGGCCTAAAATGGAAAGGTCTATGTTTTTATTTGAGACGATATTGCGGCCACCGAAAAAAGCGGCAAGAGAAAAAATCAAGGAAACGGCAAAAAAAATCGCCGAACCGATAAAAAGCTTTTTTAAAAACGGAACATGCGGAGATGGTTCTTCCTCTTCATGGTTTCCCTCGCCCCAATCCCGCCTGATATCATATTCCTGCTTATGCAAAACGCCCGGGCGGTGCTTTGTTACAACGCCGTCATTGCGGTACAAATTCTGAGAAATTTTCTCAAGCGGGTCCTTTTTATCTTCCGGAGAAACCATATTTAAAATTATACCAGCTATAAATGGCTTTCGGAGAGGGCGCGGTTAACTTCTTTGGAAATGAAGCGGCGCACAGGCGGAATTTTATTCAAAGCGGCATCGCCAATCGGCTCTTCTATGAGGGCGGACATTTTTTCATCCCCTCCCCAGTATCCCAAGCTTTTTACGATTTTTGCGGCAAGAAAAACTTCTATATCGTTTAGGCGGCTGGTATTTGTACTGTCGGCATATGAAAATCCGCCACGAAGAGTCTCGAAAAGCTCTTCATTGCGTTCTTCGCCATGCAAAAGCCGCCTTGCAAGAAGAGAGAGTCGGGCGAGCAACATCATTCGCTCCACTCCCGATAAAAAACTGCCGCGGGTTTCTTTTATATCGGCGTTGACTATGCGCCAGGCATCGCGTCCGCGGATGAGGTCAAGCGAAACGTGGGAAAAATCGGAAAGCTGAGGACGAAGTTTGGAGCGGACTTCCCTTACGCCTTGCGCGAAGGCGATTAAAAATCCCAGGTCTTTCGTCATCAGATAGTAATAACGGTTTGATTCGCCGATGGGAGCGCTCCCTAAAATTATTCCTTCAGTTTGATAGACGTGGTAAGACATTAAAGCAGTTGGTAGTTGGTAGGAAATTAGGAATTAGAAAAATCTAAAATTGATTCAAGGGCACTTGGAAGTTCTGTCACCCCCTCATCTTCGTTAAAATGCCCCTTATTGTGTTCAATAATAATTTGAGAACCGAGTTTATCTCTAAAATCATCTTGATTATCTAATGGAACATAAGGGTCGTTATCGGAGAAAATAGCGACACTTTTATTAAGATGCGCCCTGACTTTTATAAGGTCTGGGGGCGCACCAAGCCAGTGCTTTTCAGTTTCGCGCACACCTTCTTCGTCCTCCAATCCAGATAAACTTTTAAAAAACCCCGCCACGAAAACCGCACCGCCAACTTTTTGGCCTTCAGACAATGATTCAATATAGCGAGCAATTGTTTGGCACCCCATGCTATGACCAACAAAATAAGTTTCCTCATCAGCTACACCAACGACTTTAGCTAACGCCGGAACCCATTTGTATATCCTGGGGTTACCGGCATCGGGCAATTGCGGAACGAAAACACCATATCCCCTATCTTCAAGTTCCTTTTTCAACCAAGGAAACCAGTTACTTTCGGGAACTCCATCCCATCCGTGCACGATAAATACTCTTTTTTTCATTTTTTTATATTGATTTTAAATGATAATTCCCCTATTTTTATTTCTTCCCCTTCAATTTTTTCAAAACTGATTTCTTTCATCATGGTCGCCTTTTTTATTTCTTTTTCAAACTTGGAAACGAAAGATTTCGCGGAGTCATCGCCGTCTACTGAAAGAACTGCCAAATCGTGCGGAGTCAATTTTTCTTTTTTACGTAAATCCTGAATGTTTCTGATCAGTTCGCGCAAATCACCTTCCTCTTTGAGCTCCGGCGTAATATTGGCGTCCAATTTTACGGTTCCCTTGGGAAGCGTGTCTCTTAAGATTTTTTTTACGTTTACCTCGTCCATAATAAGTCCCTCAAAAAATTCTCCTTCTTCCTTACTCAAGGTTAGCAGGGCGAGCGGTTGGCGCACTTTAATCCCGGACTCGGCGCGTACGGCAAGAGAAAGTTCAACCAGATATCTGGTATTTTTCATTTTCTCTATTATTTCTTTACCGATTTTTCGTGCCTTCGGCCAGTCTTCCAGATGAACGCTTTCTTTGCCATCGCGTTCGCGCACTTTCTGATAAATTTCTTCGGCCGTGAAAGGCATGAATGGCGCGATTAATTTTGAAAGAGTAAGCAAAACGCGGTGCATCGTTGAAAGGGAGAATTCTTTGTCTTCCCTATCATCGCCCTTTACGCGCTCGCGGCTGCGCCTCAAATACCATGTGGAAAAATCATCAATGAATTTTTCTATGCCGCGTGAAGCGGTATCCAACTCATATTTCTCCATGCCACCCGTAATTTCTGACACAAGCTCGGAGAGCCGCGCCATAATCCACAGGTCAAGAGGATTTTTACTTTTCTCCCACGAATCTTCAAAGCGAAGCTCGTGGGCGTACATTTCATAGAAACTGACCACGTTAAGAAGGCGCGAAACCACCTTGCGGTACACTTCCCCCACTCCCTTTTCGGAAAAAGCGATGTCTTCGCCGCGAACAACCGGCGAAAAAAGCAGGTAATAACGCAAAGAATCGGCGCCATATTTTTCTATGACTTCCATGGGGTCGGGATAATTCTTGAGTTTTTTAGACATTTTCTGCCCGTCCTCACCCAAAATAAGCCCGTTCACTATGACGTTTCTGTACGGCGTTTCGCCGAAAAGCGCCACCCCCAAAACAAGCATGCTGTAAAACCATCCGCGCGTCTGGTCCAATCCTTCGGCGATGAAATCGGCCGGGAAATTTTTTTCAAACTCTTTTTTATTCTCAAACGGATAATGGAACTGGCCGTAAGGCATGGAACCTGATTCAAACCAGCAGTCAAAAACATCTTTAACGCGCTCCATTTTCCCGCCGCACTGGCATGAAAGTTTTACTTCATCTATGTACGGGCGGTGGTAATCAAGCTCCCAATCTCGGTTGTGAGGGAGCGGCGCAAAAGGAATTTCCAGCACTCCGGCGGTTTTTATAAACTCGGGTTTTTTGTCGGCAATCGTTTCGCCAACCGAAAATCCGCTCGCGCCGGACGACATCATCCAAGTCGGATATTCATGGGAAATAAAAAGGATTTTGGAGTCCTTACGAGACAGTTCGACTGATTCCATAAATTCCATCACCCGGCGCTTCAAATCAGAAAGATTCTCTCCCTCGGGCGGCCGCTTTTCAAACATTTCGCGGTAATCCTTAAAATAAGCGTGGTATTCGCCAACATCTTTTCCTTGAAAAATCCCGGTATTTATTTCCCGCAAGCGCTTGTCATAAATTATTTCGGAAGCCGGTATTCCTATTTCTTCCGCGACAATTTCCGCCGTTTCTCTGGCACGGACAAAATCGGAAGAATAAATAGCTGTTATGCCCGAACGTTTCAAGGATTTAGCGGAAATGCGCGCCGCCTCGCGGCCGCGTTCGGTCAAATGAACTTGTTCGCGCGAATCGCTCGAGACATGATTTGAAACATTGCTCTCCGCCTCGCCATGACGCATAACGGTATAGATGTTCCCGCTTTTATGTACGTGTTTTTGCAGTTCTTTAAGGGAGCCGATAACTTTTGATTCTTTGCAGTCTTCACACCTCCAAACCGGGAGCGGAGCACCCCAGAAACGAGTCCGCGAGACAGCCCAGTCGCGCGCCGCCTCGAGCCACTTGCCGAATCTTCCCTCTTTCATGTGCGCAGGCACCCAGTTTATTTTTTTGTTCTCCCTTAAAAGTTTGTCTTTAATCTCCGTCACCTTCACGAACCAGGACGAGGTCGCGTAATTGATTAGAGGCGTATCGCACCGCCAGCAAACCGGGTACGGATGGACGATTTTTTCTTTGGAAAAAAGCGCTCCCGTGCGGGCGAGGTGTTTTAAAACCTCAATATCGGTGGACTGCGTGTCGCCTTTTTGCTTAACGTAGAGCCCGCGGAAGTCTTTCACTTCATCTTTTATGCGCCCGTCCATGCCTACATGCTGAATAACGGGAATATTATTTTTTACCGCGAGCTCCATGTCTTCCTCGCCGAAAGCCGGCGCTTCATGGGCGATGCCAGTCCCGGTATCAGTGGTGACGAAATCGGCGTGCCAAACTTTCCAGCCGTTCTCGCGGTTTTTCAGATTTTTGTCGTTGATATAGTAATCAAACGGCGGCTTGTATTTCTTGCCAACAAGCTCGCTTCCTTTAAATTCAGCGATTACTTCATATTTTTTTCCCTTAAAGACATCAATTAAGCGGCTTTTTGCCAAAATATAGAATTCTTTTTCGTTGTCAGTTGTATGTTGTTGGTTGTTGGTTACCTTGACGTAGTCAAGGTTGGGGTTCACCGCAATCGCGGTGTTCCCCGGCAATGTCCACGGCGTCGTTGTCCAAGCAAGAAGATACGTGCCCGGTTCGTCAACCAGTTCAAATTTAACCGTTACCGATATATCGGTTGTATCACGGTAGCCGCCGAGCGCCACTTCCGATTGCGCGAGCGTCGTTTCGCAGCGCGGACAAACGAGCATTACCTTGTATCCTTCGTAGACAAGCTTTTTGTCATGGAGAGTTTTGAACGCCCACCAGACGCTCTCGGTATAAGAAGAATCCATCGTTTTATATGGGTGCTCCATGTCCACGAACCTGCCGGTGCGCGGAACAATTTTTCTCCAATCATTATCAAAACGAAGCACGGCGTTTTTCGCCGCAACGTTAAATTTTTCAACTCCGAATTCTTCTATATCTTTTTTATGTTTTAGCCCGAGTTCCTGCTCAATAATATTTTCAAGGGGAAGGCCGTGGCAGTCCCAGCCCCATTCGCGGCGCACGAATCTCCCGCGCATGGTTTCAAAACGCGGTATCACGTCCTTGATGGTTCCGGCAAGAATATGGCCGTAATGAGGGAGCCCCGTGGCAAACGGCGGACCGTCGTAGAAAACAAAAGGCTTCCCGTCGCGCGATTCCAGGGTTTTTTTGAAAATTTGATTTTCGTTCCAGAATTTAAGTATGTCGTCCTCCCTTTGCATTTGTTGAAAATAGTATCACACCCGCACACTAAATATCTCTACATTTTTTCGGGCGCCGAAATTCCCAGAAGCCCGAGTGTCCGCGAAAGCGCTTCCTTGGCGGAAAGCAAAAGTTCGTACGCTCCTTTGGCGTACGACTCACCTTCTATAATTCTCACATCGCGATAGAAACCGGAAAAAGCCGAAGCGAGTTCATAAGCGTAAGAAGTCAGGCGCTGAACCTGAAAATCACGCGCCGCTTCAAAAACAACTTCTCCCAAAGCGGCGATTTTGAGCGCAAGCGCACGCGCCGCAGGCGCTTTGATGACATCGGTGAGTTCGGTTATGTCCTCCGGCAAACCTTTCGCTTTATCCAGTATTGAGCAGATTCTGGCGTGCGCATACTGTACGTAAAATACGGGATTTTTTTCCGTCTTCTCCTTCGCGCGCGCGGCGTCAAATTCCATGTGCGTGGAAAGAGATTTTTCGTTGTAAAACCAGCGCACGACATCAAGACCGAATTCATTCACCAAGTCTTCCAGCAAAACTACGTTCCCGGCACGCTTGGACATTTTTGAACTTGAGTCGCCTTCTTTTATGGAAACAAGTTGGGTGATAAAAACGCGGAGCTCTCCCGGCCAGGAAAGCATTTTCTTAGCGGCGAGAAGTCGCTTCACGTGCCCGTGATGGTCGGCTCCCCAGACATCTACAGCCGTATCGTAACCACGCGAGAATTTGTCACCGTGATAAGAAATGTCGGAGAGAAAGTAGCTTGAAGTTCCGTCGGAACGGACAAGAACTCTGTCTTCATCATCGCCGTATTCGGAAGTCTTAAGCCAGACCGCGCCGTCTTTTTCGTAAGTGAGCTCTTTCATTTTAAGAGCCAGAAGCGTGCGTTCGTTTAACTTTGTGGCGCGAATTTTTTCGTCTTCCGAATACCATTCGTCAAAATTTATCTTAAGTTTTTCTTCTATAAAAAGCTTGTTGTGAGTTTGTACCAACTCGGCAAGTTTAAAACCAGCTTCACTTTCTTCGGTAATATCACCGGGGATGAGAGCAATAATATTATCTATCTCTGCGGTTTTATACTGTTCACCTTTTCCTAATGCGGTTTTGCCCAACTCTTTTATCTGATTGCTCTCGCGCGAATCGTTTATATAGTATTCGCGCGCAACCTCGGCGCCGGAAAAAGACAAAACGTTCGCAAGCGTGTCGCCGTAAAAAGCCCCGCGTCCGTGGCCGATATGAAGCTTCCCGGTCGGGTTCGCGGAAATAAATTCCACGTTTATTTTTCTTCCTTTTAGAAACTCAAAACCGTTTTTTATGTTTTCGGAAACTTCTTTAATCTCCGCGATTATGGCGCTGTCTTTAAGAAAAAAATTTATGAATCCGGGGCCGGCGATTTCTATTTTTTCAACGATTTCAGCAAGCTCTTTTTCAATGTCGCTCTTTATTTTCTCCGCGAGTTCGCGCGGATTCGCCTTTTCCGCCTGAGCGAGTACAAGCGCGCAATTGGTCGTAATATGACCATTTCTTGGGTTGTCGGAAAATTGGACGGAGTATTCAGGAACACCGGCATATTGCCCCGCCGCCCCATGAAGCGCCTTTTCTATCAGTCCTTTAACCATAAGGGGATTCTAACACGCGATTGACAATGAATGGAGCGAAATGTAGCGTTGTGACAGACGCACTTTCCAAACATTTTTTGAAGAGGGAATTATGACGGAAGAGAAACCTCCTGTTGTAAACTACAGGCCGTACAAGGACCGCACGCCGGACCATCAATTTCGCAATATCATCCGTAACGTCATGGATTACGGGGAAATTTCAACCCCACCGCAAGGAGAGGAGGCGCGACGGCTCATCGGCGTTCAGCTTCGCTACCCAATGGAGAACGGGTTTCCCCTCATGACCGAACGCGACCTGACGCTCGCTCTCGGGGGGTCGAACGGTGAAATCATCGGATTCACCCACGGAGAACGGACGCTTGAAGGTCTCAAAAAATACGGGTGTCCCGAAGTATTCTGGGCGCGATGGGTAACAGCCGAAAAATGCGCGATTTTCGGGCTTGAACCGGGAGACCTCGGCGACGGCTCGTACGGCATGCAGTTCGGCAAACCGAAATGCGAAGGCGGCGAGTTCAGCCAGATCGAGGCGGCGCTTGAGCTCGCCAGGGCGTTTCCGAACACGAGAACTATACGAATAACCACCTGGCGTTTGGCCCACCTCCTGCTTAACGCAGACCCGAAAAAGCGCCGCACCGTCGTGGCGCCATGCCACGGCGACTTTACCGTCGTACTCGACCCGAAAAAGAAAACGGTGAGGGTCATTCATAGGCAGCGTTCCGCCGACCTATTGGTAGGGTGGACCGGAAACGTGACACAATACGCCTGGATGGGAATGGTGTTCGCGCACCTGCTCGGCTACACCATGATGGAGCTTGTGCATTACATCGAAGACGCTCATATCTACGCAAGCCAGTACAAGTCGGTTGATGAACTCTTCGCCAACCCAACCAAACCATTCCCGACGGTCACGATCGATGAGTACATCACGGACTATTTCGCCTTCCGCAGAGAGCACCTGTTCCTGTCCGACTACGACCATGGCCCAAAGATGGTCATCCCTACGCCGGTATAATCGGCAGCCGCCCACGGGCGGTTTTCTTTTTGACAAAATTATTTTTGTGTGGTAGATTTTTCTTAGATAAAACTTTACAGGAGCGTTCTTTATGTCAGAAGTAAACGTAGTACACGCGCACACCGAAAGGTATCGGCAAATGCTCGAAGATATCGCAAGAGATGGTGTTTGTCCTTTTTGTGTAGATTTTTGCCGTGGCAATCCCCCGAAATATCACCCTCACCCGAAAATCATTGAAACAGAGTGCTGGGTGGTGACGAAAAATGTCCAGCCCATTGAAGGATCCGTCTATCACCTTCTGCTAGTCGCAAAAGACCATGTAACAAATCCGTGGTCTCTCCAAAAAGATGCATGGGCAGATCTTCAAGAGGTGCTCGCCGAATTGCATGCCAAGCACGGGATAAACCACGGAGCATTACTGCATCGCTTTGGCGACACGAATTCCACCGGCGGAAGCGTCACTCACCTCCACGCGCAGTTGATTGTCGGTGTGTCGAGAAAAGAAAATACCGAACCGCTTCTCGTGTACTGTGGCTACAAAAAGATGCGCTAGATTTGCTAACCGTCCAAAGGGGCGACCATTTTCTGGTCGCCCTTCCTTTTTATATTTTTTAAAATAAAACGCGGATAACTTTCACCCCATGGTTCCGTAAGACTTCTCGGCCGTTTAAATTGGCATACCCGTCTTTAAAATACACGCTCCGCACCCCAGCTGCCGCAAGCATGTGCGCACAAGAAACACATGGAAACACAGTCTGGTAGATATCCGCCCCGCGAAGCGAGAGATTTTTCCGCGACGCTGCCGCTGTGAGCAATGCCCTCTCCGCATGCATAAATAAAGAACACTCTATCATTTCACCTGCGTTGAAATTGCTTCGCGGGTCGCCGTCTGCGTATTGTTGTTGCGGCGGGATGCTTTCATTAAATGCGGCTAAACGCTTTCCGTCACGCATAATCGCGATTGCTCCTATTGGGCGCCAAAAATCCGAGCTTTTCTTGCCAAGTTCTACTGCTTGGCGCAAAAACTTTCTAGCAACCATTGAAGATGCCGAGGCAACATCCTCATCAGGCGGAAGTTTAGAAAGTGCACTCATGCCGTCCCAGCGAAGAAAAAAATTATAAAATATTACGTGCCGCTTGCCAAAAAATTTCTTGACTATATGGTGCGAAATGTCTTCGTCGGGAAATATAAATTGCGTATCCTTGCGTTTGGCAAGCTTTCGCAAGTCAACAGCCTTAACTACTGAAACCCGCTTGAGCGAGGTTGCCACCAATCCCTTCTCTTTGTTAAGCATTGACGCAAGAAGGTTCGGATCAACGGCTCGCATATCCCGCGCGATACCTACAATTTTATGAGACACGCTCGGATGAAGAAGATGGAGTTCTTCTGCTCCACTTTTATCAATGAAACTACGATACCCCTCGTGGAACACGGGAATATAGGCAACGACAATCTTCATTTTTTATATTTTAAATTTAATTTATTCGGAACTACCGAGTCCGGTATGCCGGGCAATTACTTCCATAATTTCTTCTGCCATAGTAGACGCACCGCCCATCATAAATCGTCTAATGCGGGCTGTTGTAGAGGTATCAGCTTGAGCGGCCAGTCTTTTTATTTCTCCGCAATGTTCTTTCAGATATTTAATGTGTTCTGGCCCAATATCTTTTGTAGTTTCTGAAAGAATTAAAATGTCAGGCTGAACAAGTTCCACCAATGCTTCAATCTTTGGCCCTACGTCGCGTACTGTTACAATGTCCACGTGGCGGGTATGAAGAAGCATTTCTACCCTGTCTTCAAGCGGATCAAATGGTCTAGGCACACCAGTTATTGAAGACTTTCTTTGTCGAGTAAGCTCGTCTGAATCAACTCCGACAATAAGTATGTCTCCTGATGCCTTTGCCCCTTCAAGATAGCGAACATGACCTCGATGCAAAAGATCGTAAACTCCTTGCGTGAGAACTATTTTGTATCCTCCTTCACGCAAGTGTTCAACTGTCTTCTTTAGAAGTTCATGATTCGGAATGTAACGACTCTCATGATTTCTTTCTCTAGAGGTAACTATAGATTTAACATCGGGCAATTTCATAAACTTACTTTTACTCTTTTGTAGAAAAATGTAAAGCCCCGCT
>ERZ1292629.687-Hain-H43-01um-R1-687-length-37332-cov-23_pt1 | contig 37332 bp, 44 predicted proteins | sample MGYA00564399_ERZ1292629 | MGnify/ENA primary metagenome ERZ1292629 (study PRJEB36523, sample SAMEA6512636) | groundwater metagenome | collected 2019-01-08 | study: AquaDiva: Metagenomics assemblies of 32 groundwater samples
CTCCAGAAGGTCAGGAGCCACCTCCTCCTGGCTGCACTCCCAGTCCGTCATGCGCCACATTGGGATGCGGCCAGACTGACAGTTGCGGAACCTATTGCGGAGCTTGCGGTTGTACCCCGGATCCGTCATGCGCCACATTGGGATGCGGACAAACTGACAATTGTGGAACCTATTGCGGAGCTTGCGGAGGCAATTCTCCGCCCAATCAACCCGCTCAAGCTTCGCCCACAACTTGGGACAACTGTATTTTTGCCGGGATAAGCATTCCGACTTTTCATTGGACATATTCCGATCCAAACGGCGATCCTCAAGCAGCCTATGAAATAGAGGTGGATGACAACGCTGCTTTCGCTGCTCCGAAATTCAATCATCTGGTTAATGTCGCCGCCACTTCTTACGCTCTGGACCTTAGTCAGGACGACAACGGAGATTGGCTGACAACGCTTGACTGGCAGACATCTTATCATTGGAGGGTCAGAGTCAAAGACAATCCCGGCGCTTGGTCGGAGTGGTCAAATCAGAATCAATTCCAAACGCCTCAAGAGGCCTATCCTTATTCCGGCTTTTCCTGGACTCCCCAAACACCTAACCAGGGAGAGGTGGTTGTTTTTACGCCCGATGACGCTGGGTTATCTTATCTTTGGACAATCACCTTGGGTTCAGCCACTTTCACTGACGGCACCACCGCCACTTCACAAAATCCTCACCTGATATTTAACAGTCGTACCAATAAGGTAATGCTTCAAGTAACTCAAGGGTCGTATTCCTGCATATCGCAAGAATACTCAATCAACGCCAACTTGCCCTTGCCCGGATACAGAGAAGTGTCGCCGATTATCTGGTTGAAAAATTTCTTTCTGCAAATGGCGGGATTCACAGCGGGCTTGTTTAAAATTTAATATTCTGTTATACTTTAAATCAGTTTAATTGCCATGCCAAATCCCAAATGGCGACATACCAAGTCAAGAAGGAACAAGCGCAGAATGCACCTCTTTATCAAGGTGCCGGCTTTGGCCGTGTGTCCGAAATGCGCGAAGCCAATTTTGCCCCACATGGTTTGTAAGGCCTGCGGTTTTTATAAAGGAGTGGAGGCCGTCAATGTTTTAAAGAAATTGAATAAGAAAGACAGAAAACAGAAAGAGAAAGAAATGGCCGCTAAAGAAGCCGCCTCTAAAGGAGGCGAGCCTCGCCCCGCCAAAGCGGGGCGGGACGAAGAAAATAAAGCTCAATAAATTTCATGGCTTCCCGTCATTTATCACGTTCCATTGTCATGCAATCCCTCTACGAGTGGGATTTTTTTGGTAAAAAAGAGGACGCCTTAGACAAGATCGTGGGAAAAAACCTCAAAGAATACGGACCGGGATTGGAGAACGCCGATTTTGTCTGGCAACTGATTAAGGGCGTTTGTAAGCATCTTTCTCAAATAGACAAGATCATCGAAAAAGCGGCTCCGGAGTGGCCTTTGGATCAGATCACGATTGTTGACCGGAATGTTTTGAGAATCGGGCTTTTTGAGCTTCTATATAGTAATAAGGAAGAGGTGCCTCCTAAGGTCGCCATTAACGAAGCCATTGAGTTGGCCAAAACCTTTGGCGGAGAAAGCTCCGGCAAGTTTATCAACGGAGTTTTGGGGACTGTTTTCAAAGAGATTGAGCCGAGCGAAACCCCGCCCCCTAAGCCGCTAAAAGTTTAGTAAAATTTAATAAAATTAATTTCCTGCCCAATTTGCTTTTTGCTGATTTCAAACAGCATAGGGGGCGGGGTGCTCACTACGTTCACATGCCTAAGGTGTCAAAACAACTCAATCCGGATATTGAGAAAAAATTTAATGCTCTCGAAAAAGCGCTGAAAATTAAGTTTAAAAAAAGGGACTTATTGATCCAGGCGTTTATTCACCGTTCTTTTTTAAACGAGAATCCCGACTTTCATCTTTTTCATAATGAAAGGCTCGAGTTTTTGGGCGACGCGGTTTTGGAATTGGTCGTGACACAGTACCTCTTTTTAAAATATCCCGAAAAGCCCGAGGGCGAGCTGACCGGCTGGCGGGCGGCGTTGGTTAATGCTAAGATACTCGCGCAGATTTCCCAGGAGGTGGGTTTTAATGACTTTCTTTTATTAAGCAAGGGTGAGCAAAAAGAGCTTGGCAAGGCCCGGCAGTATATTCTGGCCAACACCTTCGAAGCGTTCATCGGCAGTCTTTATTTAGACAAAGGATATGACCCTTGCCAGAAATTTATTAACAAATATTTATTGAAAGAACTGCCGCGTATTATTGAAGGACATCTTTTCAAGGATGCTAAATCCTATTTTCAGGAACAGGCCCAGGAAATTGCGGGAGTCACCCCTACTTACAGAATTATGAAAGATTGGGGGCCCGACCACGCCAAGCACTTTATCGTCGGTGTTTTTTTGAAAGACGGATTGGTGGCTGAGGGCGGAGGTTCTTCCAAGCAGGAAGCGGAAGTGGCGGCCGCCCAAAAAGCCCTTGCAATAAAAAAATGGTAGTATCGCTCAAGTCCTATCTTTTCTTCGCGCTTTACCCTAAAGGGCTCCGACACGTCTCAGAAAATCCAGGACTCTCGCTTTACATTAATAGAATTTTGTGTATACTATATTATTATGTTAGTTTTTCGTTTATTTCGCGTCGGTAAAAATAATCAGCCTTCTTTCAAGATAGTGGTGACTGACAAAAGAAACTCCTCAAAGGGGGGCCGTTTTGTGGAACAGGTCGGTTTTTACAACCCTGTGACCAAAGAGAAGACTTTGAACAAGGAAAGGATTCAATATTGGCTCAAGCAAGGCGTTCAGCCTTCGCCCACTCTGCATAATTTCTTTATCAAAGAGGGGATTTTAGAAGGCAAAAAGATCTCTGTACACAAGAAATCAAAGAAGGCGCCGGTTGCTGCTCCCGCCTCCGCTGGAGCTGCGGCGGGCAAGCCGACCGAAGTCGCGCCGCCCGTTGAGGCCGAGCCTCAACCAGTCGAAGTTCCGAAAACCGAGTAGGGCCTGTAGTTCAGTTGGCTAGAACGCCTCATTTGCAATGAGGAGGTCGCCGGTTCGAGTCCGGCCGGGTCCACTGCTTAAACCGATCGTTAAAAATTTAGGGGAAAAGGAGGTCAACAAAATGGATCGCGGATTTCTTAGGGTACTGGCAATAGTTGTTACAATCGCTGTGGCAATTCTTGTTACGCTGATTATCATCCATCCCGATATTTATTTAGGAGATAAAGTATTTGCCGGTTCATTATTTGCTCTTTTTGTCCTTCTGATAAAAGATATCCTGACCGGTAAATTTTGGGATTACGAACATAAAAAGGAAAAACCCAAGGACGGTTGAAAACAAAGGAATGAAACAGGGAGGTGTTTCATGGAAAAGAGCGATGTTATTGTTCTGTTCGTCCTGATTGCTATGGGCTTGTTGGCGATAATCTCAGTAGTAAATAATGTTAACGGCGGATAGGCGCAATAAAAAGGGTCATTTATAAAGAGTGGCCCTTTCCTTTTTCTCCGAATTTGCCGCTACTCTGGTTCAGGGTTATCCACAGGGGATGGCTTTTTTGTTTACTCTAGGGAGGGTATAATACACTAATCTCTAAACTAGGTAGTGAAAATTGGACTTGCTTCGCAAATAAAAATTTGTCCAATTTCTACTACCTGGAAAGGTCGAAAAGTTAGTTTATTAATAAAATCACTAATAATATGATTTTAGATTGGTATTCAGTCACCGTTGAAGCCTTACAAAATCTTTGGCAAGGATTCGTGGAATTCGCTCCGGCCCTGATCGGCGCCATCATTGTTTTTGTCGTCGGCTGGGTTATCTCTGTTTTTCTGGGCAAATTGGTTGCCGAAATCTTAAGGAAAATAAGATTCAACCAGATATTCGAAAAAGGGAACTGGGATGAAGCTTTAGCTAAGGCCGACATCAAAGTGGACGCTTCAGCTTTCATCGGCGCCATTATCAAATGGGTTTTCGCCATCGTCTTTTTGATGGCTGCGGTGGAAGTTTTGGGTCTGAAAGGCTTTGCCGGCTTTTTGAGCAACGTCTTAGGATATTTGCCCAACGTCATAGTTGCAGCCTTTATCTTAGTGGTAACGGTTATTATCACCGATATCCTGGAAAAGGTCGTTAGAGCAGCAGTAGAGTCAATTAAGGTAGGGTATGGCCAAGTAGTCGCCGCAATCATCAGATGGTCAATTTGGATTTTCGCCATTTTAGCTATTTTGATTCAATTAAAGGTGGCTCCTTCCTTGATTCAAACCTTATTCACCGGCTTAATCGCGGTGATCGTTATTTCAGCCGGTCTCGCTTTCGGTCTTGGCGGGAAAGAGATTGCCACGGACGTTTTGCGGGATTTGTACAAGAAACTAAAGAGTTAATTGAGATTATTAACATCGTTCTTTACTTCCCCGCCCTCTAAGCTGTCTGAATGTGTTTCAAATATTGGAATTAGGAAATTTCCTTTTTCCAAATAGAAACATAATTCGGGTGGCATAGAGGGCGGGGTTGTTTTTGCGAAATAAAATGCTAAGATAAAAGGGAAAAAGAGCCTCGCCCGTAGGGCTATGGCCGAGGGCGCATAGCTCAGTTGGTTAGAGCGTTGCATTCACATTGCAAAGGTCTCTGGTTCGAGTCCAGATGCGCCCACCGATTAAAAAAAGGAGGTGCACATTAAAAATGGAAAAAGCGATAAATAGTGTTCCTGTCCCGGTAGATACTAAAGAGCTGAAAAGAGCTATCTCCCGAGTGTTGCCTTGCGTCAGCAGAGACGATTATAGACTTATATTCCAGTACGTTCTGTTTGAGTCAAAAAACGGTTTACTTACCTTAGTCGCCGCCGATGGTTTCAGAATGGCTTACGCTACTTTAAAAGTAGCTTTGCCGGACGGAGAATGGGTCGTTCACCATACCGATGTTCGGGAACTCCGGACCCTGTTAAAGATAGGACAGAAGGCAGATTTAAGAATAAATCAGGGAGAGCTCGTTGTTGATATAAAAGGAACCACTCTGTTTTTAACAAGAGGGAATGAGTTAAAATATGTGAATTGGAGAGCTTATCTTCCTGCCTCGTTCGGCACCGACGGTACCGAAATAATTTTTTCGACTCAAGCGATGAAAAAAGCCCTAAAAGAAATTCGTCAGAAATATCCGTGGCACGTAAAATTAGAAGTAGCAGAGGGCAAAATTAAGTTGCGCTGCAAGAATGAAAAAGGCGATTTTGAGGAAGCTGTTATTCCGGCAGACGTAAAGGGGTCCCCCATTAAGATAGCTCTTGACGGGGTCTATCTCAGACAGATGGTAAACGCATTTAGCAAAGAGGTGTTATTAAAAATAGACCATCCCTACCATCCGGCTCTATTTCAAAAAGACAACGCAAGTTGGGTGGTGATGTCGGCATATGTCGATTGGTAAGTTATCGTTGATAAGAAAACCGCATTCAAAACAGGATGCGGTTTTTATTTTGTATGCTACAATATAATTGATGAGCCAAAATATTTTCATCAAATATTTAGTGTGGCATTTTTTCGATACTCCTAAGGGCATTTTGAGGGGGTGGCAAAATTGTCTCAGGTTTAATTTAAACCATTGGTCGGTTCCTTTGCTTTTGCGTACCTGGTTCTCTCCTTGGCGGCGCTATAAGTCTTCTTACGGCAAGGGATTCAGTTTCTCTAAATACTTTGAAGTCTTTACTTTCAACCTGACTTCCCGGGTTATCGGCGCCATCATGAGAAGCGTTCTGATTATTATGGGGTCATTGGCGCAGATTTTAGTGTTTTTTGCGGGAGCCACCGTATTTTTAACTTGGTTAGTCTTGCCTCTTCTTTTGGTCTTAGGTTTTATCTATGGATGCGAAATTCTTTTTTAGTTTAAAAGAGACCCAGATTTATCAAACCGTCAAATGGGATCGATTCCATATTTTCAGTTTGGCTAAAGTTTTGAGCAGAGTTTTTTTCGTTTTGCTCGTTCTTGATTTGTTCTTGTTTCTCTACGGCTTTCCGGGGAGTAATTTTTCGGACAGTGCCAATTCGGCCTTACTCGGTTTTTTTCTCATCTTTTCAACTTTATCAATCGGGTTTAAATTAGAGTACTCCTTTTTTAACCTCAAACTTAAAAAACCAAAACTGGCCTTAACCATTAACGACGCTTTGGACGGGATGAAGGGCGTGGATTTGGCTGAGTTTTTGGATTTTGAAACAGCTAAAGCCGTGGATGCGGCAGATAGATTCGCCGATTCTCTCCGACTGCCCTTAACCAATTCCACGGTTCTTTTCCATTTTCTTCTGGAAAAATCACGAGGGCTCGAATTCATTTTTTCCCGGGACCTTTTAGATATCAAGGAGATTAAGTCTCAGCTTAGGGTCAAAATGAGAGAATATGCGGCCAAGGAGGAAGCGGAGCGCGGTTATACTCAGGATTACCAGGATACTATTTGGGAAGCGCTAAAGATTGCTCAAAGAAGAAATCACAAGCATGTCGCCGTCGGCGATGTTTTAAGCGCCCTGGCTACTTATGATCCGGTGTTCCAAAAAATCTTGACTGACGCCGGGTTGAAGAATGCCGATATTGAAAATTTGAGTTGGTGGCTGGAATCTGTAAAAAGCAGCATTAGAGAAAGAAAGAGGTGGTGGGAGTACCACAACCTGATGCGCCGGGGGACTTTGGCTAAAGAATGGACGGCCGGTTACACAATAACCCTTGATAGATATTCTGTTGATTGGACGGAAATCGCCAAAAAAGAAGGGTTCCCGGAAATCATTGGTCACGAGAAAGAAATCGAACAGGCCGAACGCGTTTTAGCGCGCCATGAAAATAATAACGTTCTTTTAGTAGGGGAACCGGGGGTGGGCAGAAAAGGCGTTATTCAGGGGTTGGTGAGGCGGGCGGTTCTGGGCCTGAGTCTGCCCGATGTTAATTATAAAAGAGTGGTGGAGCTGGACATGTCAGGGCTTTTAGCCGGAACCAAAACCAGCGATGAATTGGAAGGCGTTCTGGATAAAATTTTCCAAGAGTCGGTTTTAGCCGGCAACGTTATTTTGGTCATCAACGAATTCCATAATTTTATCGGCAATAAGCCCGGGGCGGGCACGGCGGATATTGCCGGGGTCATTTTTCCTTATTTAAATTTGCCTAATTTTCAGATCGTCGCTGTTTGCAGTTTCGTCGGGTTGCATAAAAATATCGAACAGAATCCATCGGTTTTGAATCTTTTTGAGAAAGTCGAGGTTTCTGAAATTTCCGAAAAAGAAACCATGATGGCCCTAGAGAATCTGGTTCCGTTTTTGGAACACAAATACAAAATTTTCGTCAGTTACCCGGCCTTGAGGGAAATAATTTCTTTAAGCAGGCGTTATCTGCCTTCCTTGCCTTTTCCGAAAAAAGCCTTGGATATTCTCGACGAAGTCATGATTTACGCCAAAAAGTCAGCCAAAGCGAAAATTCTTTTACCTTCCCACATTAACGCCATCATCACCGAGAAAGCTCAAATGCCCGTAGGCGAAATGGAAACGAAAGAAAAGAATATCCTTCTTAACTTAGAGGATTTGATCCATCAAAGAATAATCAATCAAGCAGAGGCGGTTACCGGCGTTGCTACCGCCCTGAGAAGGGCTAGGGCCGAGGTAAGCGCGAGAAAGGGCCCCATGGGAACCTTTCTTTTCTTGGGACCCACCGGCGTGGGCAAGACCGAGACCTCAAAGGCCTTGGCTCAAATTTATTTCGGTTCGGAATCCAAGATGATAAGGTTGGACATGTCGGAGTTTCAGGAGATAAAAGACATTTCAAGACTGGTGGGCGGCATTGGCGAAGAGGGGATGCTCACAACCCCGGTCATAGAAAGTCCGTTTTCTCTGATTCTCCTGGATGAAATCGAGAAAGCCCATCCCAATATCTTGAATTTATTTTTACAGGTTTTAGACGAGGGCTTTTTAAACGACGGCCAGGGCAGGAAGGTTGATTTCAAAAATTCCATCATCATTGCCACGAGCAATGCCGGCTATCAGGTTATCTTGGAAGCGGTAAAAACACCAGACGCCTGGTCGGGCGTCAAGCAGAAGCTTTTTGACTATGTTTTTGATAAAGCGATTTTCCGGCCGGAGTTTATCAACCGTTTTGACGCAGTGGTTGTTTTTAAGCCCTTAAACAAGGAAAACCTTTTGGCTATTGCGGAACTTATGCTCAAATCCCTTAAAAAACACCTCAAGGAAAAAGGCATTGATTTTCTTATCACCATGTCTTTGAAAGAAAAAATCGTCGAATTAAGTTATAATCCGACTTTCGGCGCGAGGGAAATGAAAAGAGTGATTCAGGATAAGGTGGAGAACGTTTTAGCTGAAGCCATGTTATCGGGCGCCTTAAAAAGAGGGGATATGGCGGAAATTGATCCTCAAGAATTCAAACTGAAGGTTAAAAGTGTTTAGACATGCAAAAACAAATATGGGCGATTATTATTTTGATTGTTCTCTTTCTTGCCTCAGCCATCGGAGGTTTTTTTGTCGTTTCAAATCGTCAGTCGCCTGCGGGCGTTGAGTTGGGACAGTCCCTTATTATTAAAGAAGCCCCGCCAGTCAAAGAGGCGACTGAATCCGAAGATCCCGGCCTTAAATATATTGCTTCGGAAATAGAGAGGGTGGCTAAAGTATCGGCAGAGGTAGTTGCAGAAGCCCAAAAATTCATCGAAGAGGAAAACGAGAAAAAGATATTGATTAATCAGGCCTTGAATAAATCGTCCCAGGTCAAGGGAATTTATCTTAATGAATTTATAGCTAATTACCAGACACCCTTTGCTAAAGCTTCCCGAGAGAATATAAAAAAAATGCTGCAAGAGACCGAGCTTAATGGCGTGGTTATTGATATTAAAGAAAACAACGGACCCAATTTGCCCGATTCCCTGAAAGCTTTTATCGAGGAGCTTCATCAACAGGATGTTTGGGTGATTGCGAGAATCTGCGTTTTCCGCGATTCTTCCTTAAGAGAAAAAAAACCGGAATGGTACTTGAAAGATTCCAGCGCCACTTCCTCTGATAATATTTGGAAAGATCCGGCCGGCGCTTCATGGCTGGATGCCAGCAGTACGGAAGTCCAGGCATACATCGTTGATTTTTCAAAGAAAGCTATTGATTTCGGTTTTGACGAACTTCAATTCGATTACATCCGCTTTCCTTCGGACGGAAAGATAAAAAACATCGTTTATCCTTTTTATGATGCGAAAACCGAAAAATACGAAGTCATCGGCGGTTTTTTCTCCAAGCTCCCCCGTGATTTAAAAGAATATAAACCATCGATTATTCTTTCGGCCGACCTGTTCGGGTACTTGGCCACGCAGTTCCAATCGTTTGACATCGGGCAACGTTTGCTTGATGCCGGCAAATATTTTGATTATCTTTCTTTCATGCTTTATCCCAGCCATTTCTACGGGGGCTTCCGGGTTGATTACGATGAACAAAGAGGATTGCCGGCCTTGAGATTGCTTTATAAAGACGAAACAACCACCTCCTCCCTCAATTTGGTTTCTAGTAATCCTTATTCCGTTATTTTACGGTCGGTACTTTCGAGCGTTGATTACTTATCAGCGTACGGCTTAACAACTAAAGTCCGTCCCTGGCTTCAAGATTTTAATTTAAGCTACGATGTGTCCAGGGGGATTATTTACGATGTCGAGAGAGTCAAAGCCCAGATCCAAGGAGCTGAAGATGCCGGCAGCGCCGGCTGGCTCTTGTGGAACTCAGCCAATATCTATACGGAAGCCGCTCTTAAAAAAACCGGACAATAGGGTAAATAAAGGTTAACTGTGGATAATATGTGGATAAAAAGCCCTTTTAAGGGGCTTTTTGGTGTTTTTGGGATGGTTGACGCAAGTCCTTGAGTGGATGATAATGGAGTTGTAGTGGATAGTTGTGGATAAGTATGGGGATAAATACCTTAAACTGTGTATAAGTTTATGCTTATAGGCGAATACCAACACACCATTGATACCAAAAGAAGATTAGCTATTCCGTCTAAATTCCGAAAGGATTTGGGCGAACAAGCGGTTATCACTAAAGGATTGGAAAGTTGTTTGGTAATTTATACTTTAGAAGAATGGGGGAAGCAAGCTCAAAAATTAGAAGCCTTGCCGAACAGTCAGGCTGATGCCAGGAACTATGCCCGGGTGATGTTGTCGGGAGCTTCGGATGTCGAGCTTGATAAATTAGGCAGAGTCTTGATTCCGGATTATTTAAAAAATTACGCGGTTTTAAAGAAAAACGTTACCTTGCTCGGCCTTTCCAATAAAATTGAAATTTGGGATTCGGAGAAATGGGAAGAGCATAAGAAGAGAACCGAAAGTTCGGTCGGGGATATCGCTGAACGTTTAAAGGAGTTGGGTATCTGAGCGAAGCGAAACCCCGCCCCCTATGCTGTTTGAAATTAATAAAAAGTAAATTGAGCAAGAATCGCCTTTTATTGTATTTCGCTTAATTCTAGCGGCTTAGAGGGCGGGGTACTCACTACGTTCGTATGCACATTCCAGTTTTACAAAAAGAAGTTTTAAGATATCTGGATCCGAAGCCCAACGAGAATTTCATTGATGCGACCATCGGCGGGGGAGGACACGCTTTAGAGGTTTTACAAAAGATAGCGCCGAGGGGAAAGGTGTTGGGAATTGATTGGACGCCGGAAGCGATTCGCGAACTTAAGACATATCAGAAAGATATGCCAAACCTGATTCTTACCTGTGATAATTTTGCGAATTTAGCCGAGATTGTGAAACAGTATAAGTTTAACAAAGTGAGCGGTATTTTATTCGATCTGGGATATTCGAGCTGGCACTTGGAGGGATCGGAGAGAGGATTCTCGTTCCAGAGAAAAGAACCTCTGGACATGAGGTATAACACTCAAAATCAGCTGACCGCAGAAAAAATACTTAATTACTGGTCAAAATTCGACATTGAGAGAATCTTGAGAGAATACGGCGAAGAAAAGTTCGCGGACAAGATTGCCGAAAACATCGTCCAAGAAAGAAAAACAAGGGTCATCGAGAACACCCTTCAATTAGTAGAAATAATCAATCAATCGGTCAGGGGGAGGCAAAAGATTCATCCGGCCACCAGAACTTTTCAAGCTTTGAGAATCGCCGTCAACGATGAATTGAACAATATCGAGAAGGTGTTGCCCCAGGCTCTGGAGATCCTGGAGCCCGGAGGAAGATTGGTCGTCATTTCTTTCCATTCCTTGGAAGACAGAATCGTTAAAAACTTTTTAAAAAATAATTCTTTAAAACTTAATCTTTTAATCAAAAAACCGGTCGTGCCGGCCTGGCAAGAAATAAGAATTAACAATAGGGCCAGGTCAGCTAAATTAAGAGCAGCCATAAAAATATGAATTACGAATATATACTCAATCCGTCGCTGATTCGTCCTCTTGTTTTCAGATTTAAATTAAGTTTGAAGGCGGCTTGGATTTTAGGATTTTCCTTAGTTGTCTCCTTGATCGGTTTTTATGTCTTCCAGATAAGCTTCATCACCCAGGCAAGCTTTACTTTAGCTAATTTAGAGAAGCAAATTACCGGCTTAAATAAGGAATTCAAAAATCTGCAACTTAACCTTTCTGGGGCAAGTTCTTTATCTGGCCTTGAAAAGGCGCTGGTTGCTAACGGCTACGAAAAGGTGGGTAAGATTCATTATATCCAAGTGTTAGAAAGCACGGCCGTGGCCAAATAAACCTTGATTACTTCGTAATTAAACATGAAAAATTGGAGAATTAATCTTGTCTTAGCGCTAATTTTTATACTTTCAGCGGCCATTACGTGCCGTCTGTTTTTTTTACAGGTAATCCGCCATGATTTTTATACCGCTTTAGCCAGAGGCCAGCAGAAATTATTCTGGGATGTCATCGGCGATCGGGGAGAGATTTTTTTCGCCAACAATGATTTGCCCATAGCGACCAATCGCGAATACTCATTTTTATACCTCTCGCCGGCCGAGGTGCCCGGAGACGAAAAAGAAAAAGTGGCCTCGGCTTTGTCGGAAAAATTGGACATGGACAAAAATTATCTTCTATCTAAACTCCAAGAAGACAGCCTTTACGCGCTCATCCGGGACAAAATGACCGATGAAGAGGTGGTCTCAATTGAGGATCTTAACCTTACCGGCGTTCATTTTAAAAAACAAACGTTCAGGGAGTATCCTTATGGTGATTTCGCTTCCCACATTTTAGGCTTCGTGAACGAGGCAGGCGAAGGTCAATACGGGGCGGAAGAATACTTTAACGATGTTTTGCGCGGCAAGGAAGAGTTTTGGGAAGGGATTAAAGGGCCTTTGGGCTATTTTTTCTCCGGGTTGAGCAATTCTGACAATAAAGGAGCTGATCTTCATTTGACGATTGATTACAACATTCAGTATTTTGCCGAAAAGCTTTTACGCAATGTTGAAAAAACTTTAAACATCGAGGGTGGTACGATCATCGTCATTGACCCCAACTCCGGAAAATTATTAGCCCTGGCCGATTTGCCGAGCTTTAATCCTTCTGAGTATTCGGAAAAGACGGATTTCAGCGTTTTTCAATCAGACGTCACTCAGAAAATTTTCGAACCAGGTTCTGTTTTTAAACCGATCACTATGGCCGGGGCGATAGATCAGGGTAAAATTACGCCCGAAACCATCTATCAAGATCCGGGAGTTTTAGAAATCGGCGGTTGGCCGATTTATAATTACAGTCAGCGCCGATATCCGGGCGATATTACGATGACCCAGGTTTTGGAAAAATCCATTAATACTGGGGCTGTTTTTGCCGAAAGCCAGCTAGGTCACAAAAAGTTTTTGGAATACGTCACGAATTTCGGGATTTTTAAAAAAACTGGCATTGATTTGCAGGGGGAGATTGCTCCGGCAAATATGGAGTTCAAAAAGGGCTATGAAATCAATTATGCGACAGCGAGTTTCGGCCAGGGCATTGAGATGACGCCGATTCAATTAGTGAGAGCATTCTCGGCTATTGCCAACGGCGGAAAACTGGTGAAGCCCTATTTAGTTGAAGAAGATCAGGAAATAAGCAATAATAATGTAATCTCTCCGCAGACCGCCTCTAAGGTGACGGCGATGCTGGTGAGCGTGGTGGAGGCGGCCTATACCAAAGCCGCTCAAGTTCCGGGTTATTATGTGGCTGGTAAAACCGGCACCGCCCAGGTTTCTTATTCGGCTTTAGGTATTAATCAAAAAGGGTATTCTGACAAAACATGGCAGAGCTTCATCGGATTCGCTCCGGCCTTCAACCCCCAATTTTTAATCTTGGTTAAATTAAATAATCCCGCTACCCAGACCGCCGAGTATTCGGCCGTACCAGTTTTTCAGGAACTCGCCAAATACATTATTGATTATTATCAAATACCGCCCGATCGCTATGAAAATGAATAACACCTTCAGCAAAATAAAAGTTTTCTTAACGAGACCTAGGGTTGTGATGATTTTGGGCAACGGCAAAGAAACTGCTTCTTTAGCCATCAGCCAGGTTTTGCAGGGTTCTCCGCACGGCAAGAAGATTCTGATTTATCAGGCAGACCCTTTGAAGATGAAAGAAGCTGAATTTTTATTGAAAAAAGCCGGATCAGTCATTTTAGTATTGACTCATGCGGGTGAATATCATGCGGAAAAAGAGTTTTTTGCCGCAGAAAAATCAGGAGTAGCAGTTATGGAAAAGCTGGTCGGGATTCTGCCCAAGCACGGGAAGCTTGTTTTGAATTTTGATGATGAAACAATCAGAGATATTAAAAATCAAACGAGCGTGAGCGCCCTATCTTTCGGTTTCGGGGCGAGAGCCGATATCCAAGCGACCGACGTGTTTCTGACTCAATCGCCGGACTTGGGCGCCAACTTTAAAATAAATTACGAGGGCAACATCGTGCCTGTTTGGCTGAAAAATCTTTTCGGCAAAGAGCACATTTACGCCGCTTTGACGGCGGTGGCCGTGGGCGAGCTTCTGGGTTTAAATTTGGTGGAAATTTCCGATTCGCTTAAGTCGTATCAGGGATTACCGGGTAGAATGAAATTAATTGAGGGGGTTAAAAATACCCTTATTCTCGACGATTCCGAATCAGCCATGCCTTTATCCATGGCCGAGGGCTTGGATATTTTAAAGAAGATGACAATTGCCGGCCGGAAGATTGCTGTTTTGGGCGATATTATCAATATCGGCCCAAATACTCTTGAGGCCCATGAAGCCATCGGAGAGCTGGTCAAAGTTTCAGCCGATCTATTTTTTACCGTCGGATTGCGGGCTAAATTTTATGCCGAGGGAGCCAAGAAAAAAGGCTTTCCTGAAGATAAAATTTTCTCTTTCAATGAAGTAAAAGAGGCCAGCGCGGCTTTACAGAAAGAAATGAATGAGGGCGACTTGATTCTGGTTGACGGATCGCGAGAGCTCAAAATGACTAAGATCGTTGACGAGATCAGAAAAATTTGATAGACCATCTGTATCTGTGTTAAATTTCGCGCCGTCATCGTCTAGTCTGGTCTAGGACACCAGCTTCTCAAGCTGGGAACTCGGGTTCGAATCCCGATGACGGCACAAAAAACACCGGCCTGCCCCGTACCTCCCGCTTGGCGGGATGGTGCGGGGTTCAACTCCGGTTGGGGCCACTTTTTTCCTCTGATGAAAATCAGAGGCCTTGTTTTTTTTCCCGATTTTAGTAAGGTTATTAGAGAACATTAAAATTATTATAGATAGGGGGTATTTATGAAAAATAACGGAAGACTCAAGGTTTTGATTGTTTATGGTTATCATCCTAAAGAAGTTTTTGCCGTGGAGACGGGTAAGCATCTTTCGAGAGACGCTCCAAGCTCCGATATAAAAGTTGTGGAATATAACGGGAGATTTGACGAAGGAGTATCTACTTATTATTTACGTAAGTTTGTCGAAACGTTTGATCCGTTGGTTTCGCCCGTTGTTTTACACGGCGATGATGATATGGGTGCGGACATGGCGATTATTTATAGAGCTAAATCGAAACAAGCAAGGAGAGCGGCGCATAGACCATTATTGGAATTTTGTTTTGACCGTAGTAATTGCGGCAACGAGGTGATTGTTTGGGGTAGGTTTTTAACTCATAACAACAATTACGGCGTTATTGACATAGAGCTCGATTCGAGAATGGGTATAGAAAAATCAGCTGCGATGATTAGGGATTTTTCTCAATATCTTATCGGCTTGTATTTGGAGAAAAAGGTGAGATTATAATAAAAAAGGAGGCAGAAAGATGGCATACGAAGTCAGAGACTGGAAGCAGCCGGAGTGTTCTTTATCTTTAGATGTCCTTGGGTTGTCGGATCGCGAAATTTCTTCGTCGGAAATCCAAAAAAAATATAGCGAGGGCGGCGCACTAAATGTCAATTATCGGACAGCAGAAGCTATAGCTATCGCGGCTAATGCCCTGGGTAAAGCGGGCCTGGAGTACGGAAAGGATTTCATCTTTAAAACCGGCTGCCCGTATCATATTATCTTTGATTTCTGCGACAAAGCCACTCGAGACAAGGCCGAAAGGATTATTAAGGAACTCCCAGGGGCCCCTTATTACGGGGAAGGAGCCGGGTAATTCAAATAAAGGCGACTTCTTAAAAAGTCGCCTTTTTGTTTACGCTGAGCCCGTTGAAGTGTTTACACTGAGTTTACCGAAGTGTTTACACTGAGTTTATCGAAGTGTTATAATAAAGGAACATGATTTTACAAATTATTATTTTACTCGGCTCTTTTTTGTTGCTTGCTTTTGCCGGCAAGTGGCTGATCGACGCTTTATCGCGAATCGGCGTTTGTTTGAAATTAAAAGAATTTGTGCTGGCTTTTTTTGTGGTGGGCGTTGGATCCACCATCCCTAATCTGATTATCGGCGTTGTCTCGGCTTTTCGCGGCATACCCGAACTTTCTTTTGGCGATGTCGTCGGTTCCAATATTTTCGATATTTCTATGGTCGTGGGCTTAGCTGCTTTGGTTTCCCGCGGCGGTCTTTCATCAAACAGCCGGACAGTTCAGGGGAGTTCTATTTTTATAATGATTATTGCGCTTTTGCCTCTTTTTTTGATTTTCGACGGCAATTTATCCAGTTCGGACGGGGTCATTCTTTTAGCTGGTTTTGCGGCTTATGTCGTGTGGCTTTTTTCCAAAAAAGACAGATTTACGAAAGTTTACGAGAATTCTCCGTTAAAATTCAGCCGGCGGGAAATCGTCAAAGATGTTTTTACTATTCTTACCGGATTAATTTTACTTTTTATCGGAGGTTTGGGGGTGGTTCATTCGGCCACCTTTCTTTACGAAACATTTCATCTTCCTTTGGGATTAATCGGTATTTTTGTCGTCGCCATCGGCACTTGCGCGCCCGAAACATTTTTTAGCCTTCACGCCGCGAGACGCGGCCACGATTGGATGATTTTGGGTAATTTAATGGGCAACGTCGCCATTACATCAACTTTAATCCTGGGGATAGTCTCTTTAATTGCGCCGATTAAAATTGTTGACTTTTCTCCTTTCGCCATTGCCCGGGTTTTCCTTATAGTCGCTGTTTTGACCTTCCTTTTCCTTATCAAAACCGATCAGAAAATAACCAGAAAAGAGGGCCTTGTTTTGATCGGCGTATACATAGTATTTTTAATAACCGAGATTCTAACGAAATGAATGGTTTAATATTTATTTTAGCCGCTTTTTTAATTGCCTTAGGGACAGTTGCTGTTTTTTTCTATTTTAAAAAAACCAAGACCGATCAGGTTCAGACCGACGCCATCAGGGATTTAGAGAGGCGGCTGACCGATGTGATGATTGGCCAATTGGATAAAATTCGGGGTAGCGTTGACGGTACTTCCCATGCCATGAATGACCAGATGCGTTCTTTCACCAAAGAAGCGACTCAGATCAGAGAAGATTTAAAACAGGTCCAGGCCACGGTGAAAGACGTTTCCACTTTCCAGGAAATTTTTAAGTCGCCCAAATTGCGGGGCCAATGGGGCGAGGCGTCTTTGGAGCATATTTTAGCTCAGCATTTCCCTAAAGAACTTTATAAAATCCAGCATCTTTTTCCTTCGGGTGAGCAGGTGGATGCCGCCTTGAACCTGCCTAACGATCTGATCCTGCCGATTGACTCTAAATTTCCGGTAGAAAATTTCGATAAGATGGTAAGGGCCGGCACCGAAACCGAGAAGGCTTTTTTTAGAAAGAATTTTCTGGAAGACGTTAAAAACAGGATCAACGAAATTGCCTCAAAATATATTCTGCCTTCAGAAAGCACGACTGACTTCGCTTTAATGTATGTTCCGGCCGAAGCCATTTACTACGAGATCGTCCACAATATGAGCAAAGAGATTGATGTCGCGGCTTTTTCTTGGTCAAAGAAAGTGATTCTAACTTCGCCTAATACGATTTATCTAACCTTAAGAACAATTGAGCATTGGTTCCGCGATACGCAGGTTTCCAAGCAAACTCAGGAGATCTTAAAGAAGCTGGCCAAGGTTCACCAGGACGCCGAAAAGCTGATGGACGATTTCCGGAAGCTCGGCAGCCACTTAAGAGACGCTTCCTCGGCTTACGGGAATTCTGAAAAACGCCTCGGGCTACTTGACGAAAAGGTGGAAAAACTGGTACAAATAGGGGAGTATAAGAAATTAAAAGAACCTAAGTGAAGCGAAACCCCGCCCCCTATGCAGTATGTATTATGTTTACGTCTTAGAAAATATAAAGAGTAAGGAATTATATATAGGATATACCGGGGATTTAAAAAGAAGGATAAGCCAACACCAATATAAAAAGATCGGTTTTAAATTAATTTATTACGAAGCTTATTTGAGTGATAAATTAGCAAGGTCGAGAGAAAGAAAATTAAAATATTATGGAAGTGCTTGGCGTGCCCTAAGAGAAAGAATTATGGCTTAGGGGGCGGGGTACTCACTACGTTCGTATGTTAGCTGTCATCAAAACCGGCGGCAAGCAATACTTAATTGCCCCGAAGAACAGAATTAAAGTAGAAAAATTGGAAGGCAAGGAAGGCGGGGAAGTAGTCTTCAACGAAGTTTTATTATTGGAGAAAAATAATCACTTAGAAATTGGAGCTCCCTTGGTAGCCGGAGCCAAGGTTTTTGCCAAGATTTTAGACCAGGGCAGGGCTAAGAAGATTATCATTGGTAAATTCAAGGCCAAAAAGCGCTATCATCTGAAAAAAGGACATCGTCAGTTTTTCACTCAAGTGGAAATCACCAAAATAGAAGCTTAAAAATTTCAAAAAGGAGGGGATAATGGGAAGCGCCGAAGAAAAGAAAAAATGCCCGCATTGCAACGGAGAAGGTAAGATTACTTGTGAAAGTTGTCACGGTTCGGGCGAGATACGCTATGAGCCCTTTTTACCTCTTATGCCGTGGCAGATTTTCCCGTATTTTAAGACATTAATAAGCTTTGAAACATGTGGTCAGTGCGGCGGGTTAGGAACGGTGGAATGCCAACAATGTAATGGTACGGGACGAATTTGAGAATTATAAAAGTGGCTGTCGCATCACGACAACCACTTTTTATTTTCTTCCATCTAGGGCAGAGCCCAGTGTTTCTTCGTCCGCGTACTCTAACTCGCCGCCTAGGGGCAATCCGCGGGCAAGTTTGGTTATTTTCTTGCCCTGAGCTGTGTCGAAGGGTTTCAGTAGTCTTGTTACATACAGGCTCGTAGCTTCACCTTCGGTAGTAGAGTTAAAAGCTAAAATAATCTCTTGGATATCTTTTTGGCCGACTCTGGCTAAAAGTTCTTCGGTCCGCAAGTCCTTCAAGTCTTCACGGTTGAATCGGGAGAGCGCGCCGCCTAAAATGAAATACCTGCCCGGGTATTTTTTAGTTTTTTCAATAGGGATGAGGTCCGTTTCTTTTTCGACAATGCAGAGCATTGTCTGGTTCCTCCGCGGGTCGCGACAAATATCGCATAAATCGTCTTTACCCTGAGCTGCGTTGGAGGGTTTACCCTGAGTTGTATCGAAGGGTTCAAAAGGATTAAAACAAAACGAGCACTGTTTGACCGTGCTTTTCAGAACTGCTATTGAATTGGCAATCTCTTTCAGTTCCGCGTCAGATGATTTTAATAAGTAAAAAACAAAACGGGCGGCGGTGCGGGGGCCGATCGTGGGAAATTTGGAAAACAACGCTATAAGCTTTTGGATGGAAGGAGGGTACATGGTCATTCTTGAAAATCTTTTTCAAGATTGCGGTAAGTGACTCTTTCTGAGTCAAAAAATAATTTGGCGGCGCCGACGGGACCGTTGCGGTGCTTGGCAATAATAATTTCGGCGATATTAGAAGGCACGGTTTCGCCCATTTCTTTTTCGCGGTAAATGAACAAAACAACATCGGCATCCTGTTCCAAGCTGCCTGATTCTCTTAAGTCAGAGAGCCTGGGACGGGGCGGAGAGCGGAATTCCACTGATCTTGAGAGTTGGGAAAGCGCCAAGACCGGGATATTCAATTCTCTGGCTAAACCTTTAAGGGACCTCGAAATTTCAGTTACTTGCTGGACGGCGTTCGCTTGAACATTTCTGGATTCCATTAATTGCAGGTAGTCAACGATAATTAAGCCAAGCCCTTTGGCTGCCTGGAGGCGTCTCGCTAAAGCTCTCATTTGCAGGATATTGGTACTGGCCGCATCGTCGATATAAACGGGCATTTCAGCTAAAACTCCGAGCGCTTGTTGGATTTTGGTAAAATCGTTGTCGGGTCCTTCGTTGGAAAGTCGACCGGTTCTTAATTTCCATAAATCAACTCCGGCCTCGGCGGCGATCATCCTATCGACGACCTGGTCTTTGGACATTTCCAAACTGAAGATGCCGACCGGAAGTTTCGTGCGTTTGGCGACGCTTCTCGCGATATCTACGGCCAGAGCCGATTTACCCATGCTGGGCCGCGAAGCCAAAATAATGAAGTCAGATTTTTGCAAACCGGCTAAGATGTTATCTAAGTCCGTGAAGCCGGTCGGGATGCCCCGCATTTCCCCGCCGTGCTTGGATAATCGGTCTATCCTTTCAAAGGCTTCTTCCAAAGTGGCTCCCACCGGAATGAAGTTTTGGGAAAGCGATTTTTGGGCGATGCTGAAAATCTTCTTTTCGGCTTGATCCAAAAGTTCTTCCACGTCTTCGTCTTCAGCATAACCCATGAGCCCGATTTCATGGCTGGCCGAAATCATATCTCTTAAAATTCTTTTTTTCTGGACGATTTTGGCGTAGTTCAAAACATGGGTCGCCGTGGGTATTGAGTTGATAAGCTCGGTTAAATAGGCGTTGCCGCCGATGGTATCAAGTTTCTCTTTTTCTTTGAGTCTCGTCGAAACGGAAAGCACGTCCACCGGTTCGCCTCGGCCGAAAATATCGGCCATGGCCGTATAAATTTCCTGGTGGATGCCCTTATAGAAATCTCTAGCTTGCAAAAAATCGACCACCTTGATGATCGCGTCTTTATCAAGCATCAAAGAGCCGAGGAGCGATTGCTCTGCTTCAATGCTTTGAGGTGGGATTTTGTCCGGGAGTTTATCTGGCATGTATACTTCAAAATATCATGCGTCAACTTTCTTGGCAAGCAAATAAAATTTTGCTAAGATGCGTCAATGAGTAGAGATGTGGTAATTAGTTATTCCACCTCGTCTAGGCCGGGCGGTCAAAGGCGGGATAAGAAGAAAACAGCGGTGATACTTCATCATTTGCCGTCGAATATTATTGTTAGGGTTGATGAACAGAGGTTGCAGTCGCAAAACAAGAAAATCGCTTTTCAGATTTTAGCCGAGAAGTTGAAGAAGGCGCGAAAATCAAAAAAGAAGAGAATTCCGACCAGGATTCCCAGGGGAGCCAAAGAAAAACGCCTTCAGATAAAAAAGTACCGTTCTTTTAAAAAAAAGTTGCGCGGAAAAGGAGGTAACGATGAGTTATAAAGAATCGTCCGGTCACGGGGGCGAGATGGACTTGATACATCAGGGTCTTGAAATGGCGCGGAAAGAAAAAGCCGAACTTTACAGTAAACAGCCCGAATTGTTGGTTGACGAAATCCAAGAGATGGCTGATGAGCATCCTAATATCAGCGGTAAAAAATATTTTATGGCTTTTGCGGCTGGCTGTTTGGTGGAAAGATACGGTATTTCCGTACCTACAGCTGATAAAGCTGTTAAAGTTTGGAGTTCAAATAAAAAAGCACCTGCCTAAGGATGCTTTTTCTTTTACAATTTTTTCAGCTTCGGACCGTTTTTGGTGTCCTCGACTTGCCAGCCGAGTTCCGTAATTTTCTTTCTCAACTCATCCGCTTTCTGCCAGTTATTTTCTTTTCTTTGTTTTTCTCTTTCTTTTGCAAGGTCGATAATTTCCTGCGGAGTTTTTTCTACAGCAGTCGGCCAAAAGATGAAGCCGAGTATCCGGTCGATTTTCTTCAAAAATCTCAGAATATCCCGAGCATCGGCCTTTTGTTCTTTCATCAAGTTAAAAATACAGGCAATGGCTTTGGGCGTATTAAAATCATCGTCCATGGCTTGCTCAAACTCTTTTCGGATAATAGGCAGTCCGACTTCCCCCTTAATTTTGGGGGAAGTCGAACTGCCAGATAATTTATCGACGAATTCATCAATGCGTTCGAGTTCTTTTTTGGCTTGAGCGACCGATGCTTCGGTATAGTCCATGGGGGAGCGATAAAGGCTTTTAACGGTAAGGAATCTTAAAATTCTGGCCGGATGCCGCTTGAGAAAATCTTGGATAGTGATGAAGTTGCCCAGGGACTTGGACATCTTTTTTCCATTGACGGTTAAAAATCCCGTATGGATCCAGTATTTGACCATGGGTTTTTTGCCGGAGATCGCTTCCATTTGCGCGATTTCGGCTTCATGGTGGGGGAAGATTAAGTCTTTCCCTCCGCCGTGCATATCATATTGCGTCCCGAAGAATTTTTGGGCAATCGCCGTGTCTTCAATGTGCCAACCTGGCCGCCCCGCCGGTAGGCGGGGCGAGCCTCGCCCCGCTGGGGCGGGCCGCCATGTTGGTTCTCCAGGTTTACTTACTTTCCACAAGCAAAAATCGCCCTTGTTTTTTTTCTCCTTACTTTCATCGATACGGGAAATCCCGTCTTCGGCCTGGGCAACCGTTCTTCTTGAAAGTTTTCCGTAGTTTTTAAACCGGCTTATATCGTAATAGACGCCATCGGCTATTTGGTAGGCGAATCCTTTTTTTTGGAGAGTTCTAATCTGTTCGATAATTTCTTTAATGTAGTCAGTCGCCCGGGCGTACTTGGTGACGCTGTCAATCCTTAAAGACTTCATGTTCTGCAGATATTCTTTTTCAAAATTTTTGGCGAGTTTCTCTGCGGTTGTGCCTTTTTCTCTGGCTCTTTGGATGATTTTATCGTCAATGTCCGTGATGTTCTGAAGATAGAAAACGTCAAACCATTTTTCTTTCAAGTACTTTACGATCACGTCAAAAGCGACATAGGTTCGCGCATGCCCTATGTGCGAGTAATCGTAAACCGTAGGTCCGCAAACGAAAAACTTCAGTTTTTCGCCTCTTCGAGCCTGAGTCTCAGAGCCGAAGGCCTGAGTCGCATCGAAGGGCTTCAATATCTCCTTCTTTCCCGAGAGTGTATTGTAGATTCGCAGCATCGATTTTATTATATCATAATATCATATGGTTTGTTATTTGACTTTTTTATTTGGTTTGTTAATCTTAAGGGAGAATAATAGGGAGGTGTCCTTTGAAAAATAAAACAACTGAATTATCTGCCGAAACGAAGGAGTTATCAGAGATTTGTAAGTGTTTTCAGCTTTGGTTCCAGTTTCTGGGAAAATTACACTTGGTTGCCGAAACGGAGAAAGAGCTGAAAGAGAACATTGCTCTTCTCCGTTTTATCAAAACAGACATTTCTTTTTCTTATAAAAGCAGAAAGGCGCCTTGGTCCCAGCAGATGGCTTTTCTTGCGGGTAAGGGAGACATCTCACTTTCTCGGGAGGTTTCCTTTGAAGAAGTGAAAGATTTGCTCGAACCCCTTAATGTTTCTTGCGAATGTGGTAATCCCGCCACAGTTATACTTAATTGTAGTTGTGGAAATTATGTTTGGTGCCAGGACTGCGTTGACTCGTGCATCTTCTGGAATCATGCCGATCATGATTGCTCTCCCGAATGCTGCGCTCAGGAACATAAAGCACCCGCCATCACCTTAACCGAACTTGAAACCATGGTTGACCCGCTGAATATTGAGATGAAAAAATCACATTCCTTGAAATATCGAGATGTTTTCGTGGTTTTTGTTCATCTCAAAACAGCTAGCGAACTTTTTGAGGAAATGCGTTGGGTGGCGAGTAATCGTTATAGCGCAGTTCTTGATCAAAACGGCAAGGAGATAGATTTTTTTAATGATTTTAGAGTAAGAGACAATTATCCGCAGCTTCGGATGTTTGTTTAAGGGCGGTCTTCCAAGATCGCCCTTTTGTTTTCGGCAATTTTTTGTTAAGATGATTTAATTAGTTATGGCGAATCTGGTTTTGTATCGTAAATATCGGCCCAAATTGTTTTCGGAAATTACCGGGCAGGAGCACGTTGTGCAAACCCTGACGAACGCTTTGGTTTCGGGCACCCACTCGCACGCTTATTTGTTTTGCGGACCCAGGGGGTCGGGTAAAACCACTATTGCGCGTCTTTTGGCGAAAGCTTTAAATTGCGAAGGCCGGAAAGAAAAAGAATTCGAACCCTGTAACGCTTGCTCATCCTGTTTGGAAATCAACGAGGGTAGAAGCATTGATTTGATCGAAATTGACGCCGCTTCAAATAGAGGCGTGGATGACGTTAGGGAGTTGAGGGACGGCATCAAGTTCCGCCCCGTTAAATCCAAATATAAAGTTTTTATTATTGACGAAGCTCACCAATTGACCAAAGAAGCGGCCAATGCCCTTTTAAAGACTTTGGAAGAGCCGCCGGCGCACGCTGTTTTTATTCTGGCCACTACGGAAACCCACAAAATGATTCCCACGATTATTTCCCGCTGCCAGAGATTCGATTTCAGGAAACTGACTTTGTCAGAAATTATTTCAAGACTGGAAATGGTCGCTAAAAAAGAAGGAGTTCGTATCGACCGGGACGCTTTAGAATTGATCGCCCTGAATTCGGGAGGGGCCATCAGAGACGCCGAGGGGTTGCTCGACCAGGCCATGACGTTTTCGGGAACACTCGGTAGGACCGGCGTGATTAAGGCGGAAGATTTAAAAGAGTTGCTTGGCATGGTAGATGTCAAAATCATCAGCGATTTCGTCGACTTTTTATGCCAGAAAAATTGCAGGGGAGCTATTAAATTTCTAAACGAGATTTTGGAAAAAGGCAAAGATATCCAGGAGTTTACCAGAGCCGCTATTAACTATTTGCGGCAGGGTTTGATTTTGAAGATCGGCGTTGAAGCTTCAAATCCCATGATCGTTGGTTTGACTAACGAAGAACAGGTGAAACTCCAAGCCCAGGTCGCGGTTTTTCAAGAGGCGGATTTAAAAAGTATTTTGCATCTTTTTATGGAGGCGGAAAACAAGATGAAATATTCTTCAATTCCGCAATTGCCCTTGGAACTCGCCGTCATTGAGGCCCTAAACCAGAACTGAGTTCGGTTCAGGGTAGACCTTGAAATTGGGCGAAAAATAAGGTATAAACGAATTGTCCAATTGCCAATTGACCAATTGTTCAATTATTTTTTGCGAGGTCGTCTAATGGTCGGACAATGGCCTTTGAAGCCATTTATCCTGGTTCGAGCCCAGGCCTCGCAACTATGAAAAAAGAACAAGAAGAAATTCTTTACGAAAAGGAATTTAAGGCGCTGAACGCCGCTAAGATAGATTACGCGGTTTGCGGCGGATTGGCCGTTATTTTATACGGTTATAGTCGGCTTACCGCTGATTTAGACTTAATCGTTAGTCTAGAAAAACAGAACTTGGCAAAACTTTACGACACTTTAATAGGTTTAAATTATCGCACACAAGCTCCCATCAAAAGAGAAGCGTTCATTGAAAGGGAGACGTTAGAAAAATTAGCCGAAGATAAAAATATGAAAGTCGTTTGCTTTCAAAACATAGAAGATCCCATGAGGGTAATCGATATCGGAGTGAATTTACCCAAGAATCAGGAAATTTTGAAAAGTAAAAAATATCTTAAAATTGACGGCTTTAGTATTCCAATTATTTCTATTGATGATTTAATAAAGATGAAGGAGGATTTAGCTCGTCCCCGCGACTTAATAGATGTTGAAAACCTCAAAAAGATTAAAAAAGAAAAGTGACGTTGACGAGCACTTGCTTTATATTGTCAGAAACACCACTCCATACCAGCGGTTAGTTTGGCTTAAAAAAGCCGTTAACTTTTGGAAAACCGCGCAGAAAATTAAAAAATAATAAGCGATTGGAGAGGACAGGCTATGGAGAGGACAGTCCTCTCCAATCGGGTAAAGAAAATCGCCAAACGGGCGATTTTTTGCTAAGATACAATAAAACACAATGTTAATTGACGACGTCAAAATTAAAATCATCGCGGGACACGGCGGCCGAGGCGCCGTGGCTTTTAATAAGACGAAGATGAATCTGGGACCGGCCGGAGCCAATGGCGGCCGAGGCGGCAGTATTTCTTTTGAGGGGACATCAAGCATTGATACTCTCCAGCAATTCCGTTTTAAGAAAAAGATTGAAGCTCAAAACGGCGAGAACGGCAAAACCCAATTTGATGACGGAAAAAGCGGTAAGGATTTGATTCTCAAGATTCCGGTGGGGACTGTCGTGACCGACTTGGTTACGGGCAAAAGCATTGAGATTATTGCTATTGGCGAGAGGCTACTCATGGCCCGAGGGGGTAAGGGCGGCATGGGTAATTTACATTTTCGTTCATCGACCAATACCACTCCGATGCAATTCGGCAAGGGCCAGCCCGGCGAGGAGCGCGAATTAAGGTTGGAGCTCAAACTGATTGCCGATGTCGGACTGATTGGTTTGCCCAATGTCGGCAAATCAAGCTTATTAAATACTTTAACTAATGCTAAAAGCAGAGTTGCTAATTATCCTTTCACCACGTTAAATCCAAGCCTGGGTGTTTACTACGAATTAGTTTTAGCTGATATTCCTGGTTTGATTGAAGGAGCTTCGGCGGGCAAGGGACTGGGTATTAAGTTTTTGCGCCACATTGAACGGACCAAAACTCTTTTCCATCTTGTTTCTGCAGAATCCCCGGATCCCGTGAAGGATTACCAAATTATCAGGCGGGAACTCGGAGTCTATAATAAAGAATTGCTTTCTAAACAGGAATATGTTTTTATATGTAAAAGCGACCTGGTTGACAATGCAGAACTCAAGAAAAAACTCGGTCAGCTAAAAAAAATAGGAGTGAAGGCAATGCCTGTTTCCATTATTGACGATGAAAGCATGAAAAACGTGGAGAAAATTTTAAGAGAGCTTATTAAACAGAAGTCCGCCGCACAATAGTTCTTTTATAAAGGAGGCGCGATATCAGTAGAAAAAAGCAGGCCAAAGCAAGACAGAAAAGAATTGAACAGAAAAAGCGCGAACAGGAAAGACGCGATCGTGAGCATCAAAATGGCCATCATATTATTCCGCGAAGCCGTCTTAGTGGACAAAAGATGCTTTTGCCAGTTATAGATGAGACCGTTTATCTCACGCTTTTTTTAAGAATGTCGCCGTCAGAAGTTATCGGCTGGCTCAATAGAATTTTTTGGAGAAAAGAATATAAGATCGGTATTACTAAAAATCCCGAACCGTTGATCGTCAAAAAATTACATGTTGACGCTTACCACAAAATCCAACAGAGTCGCCTTAGGGACGAAATAGCCGTTGTAGAAATAGACGAGCATATCATTTATCACAAACTTTTTCGCAATATGACGCCGCGAGAAATTGTCGGTTGGCTTAACGGGAAATATTGGGGCAATGAATACGAAATCAATATCCGGGAAAGAATAGTTTAAATGACAAAAGAAAAAGGGGAGAAAAATCTCTCCTTTTTAATTGTTGCTTTATAATGTGATAAGGTGCTTCGACAGGTAATTCAACGGCTTTTTAGCTAAGTAGAATTTTCGCGAGAACGATCTCAGGATTTTGTCCAAATTGTTGGCTCGGGCTTTTTCGTGCATTGCGGCCAATTCGTAGCATTCCTTGCCGAGTATTTCGTAATCTCCCATGGTTCTCATTAATTTTCCGGTGATAGGGATTTTTTTGTTGAGAAAAAGATAATCATAGTCGTACATAACGTATTCGGGGAATACGCCCAGAACCAATAAACAGACGTCGGCGATTCTTTTGTAGACCTCGAAACGCTGATCGTCAGTAGCATCAATCCCTAGTTTGATCAGATTATTGATGTCAATATCGGTTGCGGTTTCTTCCTCATGAGTTACGAAAGATACCAACAAGCTAATCAAGTAATCTAAGACGCCTTCTTCGTGAACGAAATTTAGGGTATCTATCGTGTCGAACACCGGAATTTTTTGAGAGACACTTCTGTCGACCGTATAGATGCTTTTTCTCATTTCCTTGAGGGACCGCCGTAAAAGAACTTCGAAGTAAAGAGTGAATGACGTTCCTATAATTAATTGGCGGTTATTAACAATGCGTTCGAAAAGCAAGTCCTCGCCGATAATCCTCTCTCTGAAATCTCTATCTTCACGAATTGCTATTTTGATCCGTTCTTTATTTCGGGCGTTGGGGGAAATAACACTTACCACGAAATCCAGATCGCGCTCTTCAAGAATAGCCATTTCCTCCCTCCTTTATCAAATATTTTTTAAAAGTGCCTTATAAAATAATTTTATCAAGATGGGCAAATAAATCAAGACGGTTCAGTTTCATTGACTTTTTGTTAAAATATTATAAAGTAAAGTATTCTTTGACAATTAAAAATAAGGAGGGAGAGAGTATGAGTGAAACGATGGTGATGGGTCCGATTGTTTCGGCTTTGGTGAAAAGCGAGGACATTCTGGGGAAAAATCCAAACTGGAGGGCTGTTAAAGACGAGCAGGCTATTTTTATAAAAGATTTTTTCTCAAGACGCCATGAGATCGCTATATTTTTCGGGAAGGAACTGCGCAGTTGGGCGAGTCTAGTGGCCGCCGAATTGAACGAGGTTCTACAAAAGGAAGGGTTTGATATTCGTTTGAACGATTTTGGAGAAAAGGAGTTCGGAGTTGTTTCTATTCTGAACATCCTAGTTGAGTGGCTGGAAAAGGGCACGAAGATAAATTTGCTTGTTAAGGGAAAAAGATACCCGGCTATTAGGCTCGAAAGTGGTTTTGAAGCCCGCGAGTCGCTAAAATATTCCAAATCGATAGCCGTTCTTAACACTAAATCGGGCGATCAGGTTTTCATGACCGTTGCCGATCGTCCCTACGAAGGATTTGAACTGATCTCGCGTATTGAAGAAATCAGTAATGGTTTCATGTTAAATGGATCGCGCTATGACTCTTTGACGTTTCCGATGGTTGATCTTAATCACGAGGTCAACATCGGTTGGCTTAAGGGGATGTGGACGCGGGATCAAAAGGGAGATGAGTTTGAGATTTCCCAGGCGCTTCAACAAACCAAATTTAAAATGAATGAAGCCGGCGCCCGAGTAAAAAGCGCGGTAGCCCTGGGCGTCAGATTTGTCGCTGCGCTGCCGACCCGTTCGTTCATTATCGATAAACCTTTCTTTTTATGGATCAGGCGACCGGGTATGTCCGTTCCGGTGATATACGCCTATATTGACGAGGCGGATTGGAAAGATCCGGGCAGCTTAGAGATGTAATTAATACTTTCAACGAAAACAAAACGACCCCGCCTAGCGGAGTCGTTTTTTTAGTCATTAGCGAATGACCACCATTAGGAAAGATGCTTTGAAACTAACTTCGTCATCTCGAACATATTAACAACGCCTTTTCCTTTGAAAACCTTCTTCAGGTTAGCATCGGCATTGATGTTCCTTCTGTTCTTCTTGTCCTGAAGAGCATTTTTCTTGATGTAGACCCAGAGTTTTTTGACGACTTCGGATCTCGGCATCGGACCCTTGCCCACGACAGCAGCTAAATCTTCGCTGATCTTCATCGGTTTCATGAACGCAGAATTTGATTTTGCCATAGTTATTTAATTTTTAAAACCTAATGCGACCTTTATTACTATACGACTAACACCGTTCTTTATTAAAGTATACTATGCCCCGAAATCTTTGACAAGCCATACCCCCTGTGGGACAATGAAAGCACACTATGGAAAACAATACCATCAAGCAAAATACGCCCAAGGATGTTTTTTTGCACCTTTTAAATATTCTCACTTTTTATTTAAGCATTATCGGTTTCATGCAGCTTTATATCCAGTATATCTCGATTCTTTTCCCCGATCCGCTTAATTTTTATTATACGGGCATAACCAACAGCGTCCGCGTCTTCACTTCAATATTGGTGATCGCTTTTCCGGTTTTTGTGCTGACCGCTTGGTTGCTGGGCCATGATCTTAAAACCAATCCGGATAATCGGGAACTGAAATTGAGAAAATGGCTGACCTACCTCACGCTTTTCGTCTCAGCCGTAACCATCATCATCGACCTGATTATTCTGGTCAATCATTTCCTGTCCGGGGAATTGACCGTCAGATTTATTTTGAAGGTGCTCGTGGTGCTGCTGACGGCGGCCGGAGTCTTCGGCTATTACATCTGGGATTTAAAAAGAAAAGACAAAGAGTTTTCCAAAACTCCTAAAAAACTGGCGATTATCGCGGCTGGCTTGATTTTAGCGAGCGTTATCGCCGGATTCTTTATTGTGGGGACTCCCCAAGAACAGCGCAGAATAAAGTTTGACGATCAGCGCATCAGCGACCTGCAGAATATCCAGGGCCAGATTATCAATTATTGGATTAATAAAAATGCCTTGCCCGTTATCCTGACCGACTTGAACGACAGCATCTCCGGATTTTTCGTGCCCCAGGATCCCGAAACCAAAGCGCCTTATATTTACAAGATTACCGGCCTGCTTTCTTTCGAACTGTGCGCTACTTTTAAAACTTCAAGCAAAAATTCTGATGCGACCTTAAAAGGAGTCAGGATTGCCTATCCTGCCTATCCTTATCCTTATTACGATTTATCTCAGCAGAACTGGCAACACGAGGCCCAAGAAACTTGTTTCCCAAGAACTATCGATCCGCAACTCTACAAACCCGCCAAGTAGAAAATGAGGGAGGCCGAACCTCCCTCATTGCTTTTATTCGGAGAATAAGGTATGCTGAAACCAGAGGTTAAATCCTTGGGAGCACATCTTATGACAAAGAAACAGCAATTTCTATCGGAGCATAACAGGCTGGCTTCTATTGATATGCAAGCGACAGCTTCCATGTTGTCTCTGTTTAAGGTGGAAAAAGCGTCTCTTTTCAAAGACAAGAACTGGTCCACGGACAAGCTCCGCCGGCCCTTCATTTTCTGGATGACGTCTCTGACCCCCAAAGAAAAGGAAGATTTCAAGAAGGTCAGGGAAGTGTAAGAATTGTCACGGTCGCTAACGCTCCCATTCCACTTCTTGATTTCCACGCCTGCGGCGTGAAAATTAGTTTCATTATCTACCCCCGTCGGAATCAATCCGGCGGGGTTTTGTTTTGACAAGACGATTAAAAGGTGATAAACTGCAAGGTATAAAAATATTGGTCTTTTACATTTTGGATAGGAGGTATCGAATTGAAAGTCAAAGTCGTCGGTATTGATTTGGACGGAACCATTACCCCATACACCTTTTTTAACCCCGACATTCCCTTGCCTTGGTGGTTATTCTATCTTTTAGCTCCTCTTGATTTTGTGTCGAGACCGCGAAAGTCGGTAGTTGAGAAAATGCGGTTAATGGTAGCTCAAGGCTATCAATTCAAGGTTTTTACGCGCCGGCCCCAACAATTTTCTCGGTTTACCGAACGACGGCTTACGGCTCATCACGTGCCGTTTGTCAGAGTTTTTTGTGTCGGCATTGGTAGAGGAGCGAACGAACGAAAACTTAAGGCGATCAAAGAAGAAAAAGTAGACGTGTTTGTCGACAGCAGTAAAGCGCACTGCGAGTTTATGAAAAGAAACTTAATTAACGCAGTCACCAGCCTCGAAGAAATTTTTTAATAAGAACTGTCACAGTCGCTAACGCTTCTGTTCCATTTCTTGATTCCCACGCCTGCGGCGTGAAAATTTAAAAACCCCCATCATTTATTATGACGGGGTTTTTACATCAGGGCCTTTTTGTTGTAGGATTTGATAAGACATGATTCTATCTGTTGATTCCAAAAAACTGTTCAAGAGCTTCGGGTTCGCTTTTTCGGGCTTAAAAACAATCTTTGAAGAAGAGCACGCTTTTAAGATTATGTTTTTTATCGCTATTCTGGTCATTGCGGCCATGTTTTATTTTGATTTGCCCCTGACTCAGAAAGCGGTCTTATTCACCATGATTTTCTTGGTTCTGATTTTGGAACTAATCAATTCGGTCATTGAAAAAGTCTTGGATTTCGTTTGTTCGGAGCTCAACGGAAAAGTAAAAATCATCAAAGACGTGCTGGCTGGCATCGTCTTACTGGCCTCTCTGGGCGCAGCGGCCATAGGAATTTTAATCTTCCTGCCATACTTTTAACGGCACTTGACAAGATTTGGGCGGTATGCTATCATTTAAATATCGCAGCAATCTTTAGCTGCTCTCTCCGCGAGGACGTTTCCCGGTCGGTCGGAGAGTATACAGGGATATCCTTGGCGGTATGTGCTCGCTGTCAAGGAGAATAAGGAGCGCCCTCAGACTTGTAGTCTGAGGAAAGATGCGCCCCCCGCCGGTTGATTACTCTATGAGTGATTCGCGGGGGGCCTTTTCTTTTGACAAAAACCTCAGAATTTGCTTTGCTATTAACAGTACCCAAGGTTAAGCGCGGGAGAGTAGCTCAAAGATAGAGCGTTCGGCTCTGCCGAAAAGGTTGGAGGTTCGAATCCTCCCTCTCCCATGCCACGCAAAGCATAGCCCAAAAGAGATTTCTCTTGCGGGCTTTTTCTTTTGCCAAAATTAAAATGAAAGAGGTTCGGCCCCTTTCATTTAAGGGGTTGAAGAAGGGGTAAATTAAGGTTAAAGTGAAATAAGAATAGTTAATCATAAATATATGACACAACTTAAACAAATTTATCGATGCAGCGTTTGCGGCAATATCGTGGAAGTTATCCATGCGTCCGGAGGGGAGCTCGTTTGCTGCTCGAAGCCCATGGAATTGCTTGTCGAAAAGACTAAGGATGTAGGTTACGAAAAGCACGTACCTGTGATTGAGCAAACCGAACAGGGGATTTTGGTCAAAGTGGGTTCCATTCCTCATCCCATGGAAGAGGCTCATTATATCGAGTGGATTGAGATCATCGCTGACGGCAAATACTGCCGGAAGTTCCTGAAACCGGGCGACAAACCGGAAGCCTTGTTTACGGTTACGGCCCAAGAGGTCACAGCCCGAAGTTATTGCAACGTCCACGGCTTGTGGAGGGGGTAAAAGATGAAACGAAAGAAGGTATTAAGTTTAAAAATATGGGTAAACACGAAAGACAATCAATAAAGGGGGCCGAAAAAACTATTGTTAAGATTTTGGGTTCTAAGAACTTGAATAGTTCCGATACAAAAAATCGTTGGTTTAAGCACGCATTTTTTATAGCAAAAAAGATCGGGAAAGATTTTACTAAAATTACTTTCGCGCGTCATTTGGGGAATCGTTACGACAATACGGGAGATATTTTAACAATTTCTAATGGTAAAGAAATTCTTATTGAGGTGAAGATGAGTGATACAAAATTAGGCGTGGGGACTAAGGCAAATATTAGCCAAAATGCGCTTACTGAAAACTACCTTTTTTCTGGTAACATCAAAAGTTGGAGTAAGTTTCGTGAAGAAAAACAACACGACAAGTGGGTTAACGATTATCTGGGCAGGTATACTAAATACCCGCTTAAAATTTATAAAATTACTAATCTTATATTACAAAAAGAAGCAAAAGCAAGACATCTAAGAGATTTAAAGAAGAAAAGAAATAAAATAGCAACAGACATTTTGGGTTTGATTCGCGAGAAAGATAGAAGAGAGAAAATAGAATATTTAGCCTATCTAGACGTTCAAAAACAGAGGAAAGATATGATTAAGAGATTTTTAATTTTGATAATATTGGGAATCCATAAAAAAGAGGTAATTCAAAAATTAATCCAGAAAGATAATTTTTTCCAAGAGGTTAAAGATTTAATTGTCTATTACGGTAATTTAGACAAGGGCAAGATTATTGTGAGAAAAGAAGATGTTGGAGAAAAAATTAAAAAAATACTCAAAGAGTATTCCGAGTTCGAGATTATATTCCCAAAAGAATTAACTCATTGTAAATTAGTCGGCGTAAGGGGAGGGAAAACTAAATCTTTATTACAAATAGTTCTCCATTGGAAAAATATCGCACAAGGTATTAAAACACCCTGTCTTAATATTTTCGACCTAACAGTATAGAGGTTTTAAATATTAATTGGGAACAGTTTCTCTAGTTCCGTTTTAGAAATTTGAGTATTTCCCGTTATATTGGATATGAAATTTAATTTTCCTCTCGAGGATAGTTGTTTAGCGATGTCCCAAATAGTTAAATTATTTTTAAATGGATTATTAACAAGATCTATTTTTATTTGACTTTTTTGGGGCGGGGGAAAGATTACATTAACGTGATTCTCGGCGATAAACTTCATTCCCGAAGGGATAATAGCTGATTTTAATCTCGCCGATTTAACCGTTCCCGTGATTCTATTAGTTACGATCGCTGGTCCGACATTAAAATTATTAGTTCTAACGAACTGGGGCTTATCTTTTTTTGTCATCGGAATTTTTAATCCCCCTATAGTTATATTGTGCGCCCATATTAAGGGGATAGCCCCTTCCGGGTTATGCGTAAGAAGATTTTTATTTTGGTTCCACACCAATCTTCCTGTTTTAACTTCGAAGTTTAAGTCGTGTAAGGTTGCTTTGCCCTTAAAGGCTCTTTTTAGGTAGTTTATATTTTCACTAAAGATCAAAATGCCATTTTTCTCAAATAAATAATCTCCTTTATTTTTACCCTTTTTAAGGATCAATAACATTATTGACTGTTGGGCTCCATGGAATAATTTAGGATCTTTAACAATTTGTAAATATTCGATATTAGAATTCTCAACAATAAATTTTCTTAATTTCGAAAAATAGGCGCCATTATTCATGGACGGCGGGACCACATAGGCGAGATGCCCCCCCTCTTTAAGTAATTTTATTCCTTGATAAATAAATAAACTAAAGATATTTACGCGGCCATTTATTATGTTGCTAAATTTATGTCTTAATGTTTCTGATGGAGAAAATTCATAATAAGGAGGATTCCCGACAACGAAGTCATATTTATCACATTCTTCATTAAGAAGGGCGTCGTCGGTTTTAATGTCTGCCGTTGGGATTAGCTCTTTAGCTATGTCTACTATTTTTTTATCTATATCCCAACCCTCTAGTTTGGGGTTATTAAAATATTTTTTTGCTGTTATTAGAAATTCACCCGTACCGCAAGCCGGGTCTAAAACTCTCGGTTTTTTTATAGTATTTGGTAATTTATTAAGCAGTAAATCCCTTATAGATTTAGGTGTAAAATATTGTCCAAGAGATTTTCTGTAACCCATATCTGTCTCTTTCATATATTTGATAGTAGCCTCACTGAATTCTCTACTATCCTGGATTATATTTTGTAGTTCTTTAAAATTCCTAATTATACTAGTAACCTTTCCCTGAATGATTAAATCTTTTGTGTAAATTGGTTTTAGGTTTGGGTTAGCTGGTTGTAATCTAAACTTGCCCTTTTCTTTATAAACCTTCTTTAGAGTTACTTCGTTATCGTTGATTAGGGCCACTACGGTTTCGCCATTTTCGGCATCGGGTTGTTTTCGAATAACTACGGTGTCGCCGTCAAAAATACCCTCATCAATCATGCTATTGCCCTGAACGCGCAAAGCATAATGTTCACCAGACCTAGACAATTGAGATTTTGGCACCTCAATAGTTTCTTTATCTTCTATTGCTTCAATGGGCTGGCCAGCAGCAATAGTACCGAGCAGGGGGATTTTTACTAAGTCAAACACCCTTCTATTTTTAGTCAGTTCAATAGACCTGGCTTGGTAGTCTAATTTATTCAGATATCCTTTTTCTTTTAACTCCTCTACGTGTTGATGAATGGTAGATTTCGCCAGCTTAAAACGCTTCCCCACCTCTTCAAGAGAGGGGGAATACCCCTTTTCTTTTATGTATTTCTTTATATAATCAAGGATTGGTTTTTGTTTAGGAGTTAACATATTGACACTATTGACATTACTTTTCCACGAGTGGTATTATTGTATTATACCGAACATTTACCGAACATGTAAGGGTGTCAACTGTGGATAACTTTTTATAAGCTAGATGAGTATAAAAATGAAAACTATTAATTTACAAAAAGAATGGAAAAAGATTATTCAAGAGATTCACGATAAGCCGAAATGCCAAGCTCCTTATCCTAAGCAGGTAGTTTTTACAAGAAGATTACTTTTGTTCGCGGAGGTGTTTTTAGAAAAGATAGGAAATAAAGAAAATATTCCATTTAACAGCGAATTATATCAAAAGGTTATGGCCGAGTATTATCGCCAAAAATTATGTCTTTAGACCATGAATTATAAGATTATCCAAAATCAGTATGACAAGATTTATTCTTATTTTAAAACTACCACCGAACCGTTCAATTTTTTAGACTGGGACGGCAAAGTTTTAGAAGTTTGGTCCAAAAATAAAATTGTAGAAACTTATAAATATAAAAGTTTGAAAAATGAAAGAATTTAAATGGAAAATGGAACAGGAGGCAGGAGGTTTAAAAATGGTAGTAGCGGAAATCTCGGCCTTTCCAATCGGTAAAGGAGAAAGTCTAAGCAAATCGGTAGCCGAGGTGGTGAAAATAATAAAAGAAAGCGGGCTGAAATATCAAATCGGAGCAATGGGCACGACAGTGGAAGGGGAGTGGAACCAGATAATGGAATTGTTTACCGAATGCCGGAATAAATTGACAGAGTCTTATAGCAGGGTTTATATGTCCCTCAAAACCGATGAACGGAAGACCAAAAGTCACAGCATAGCTCATAAAATAAAAATAGTTGAATAAACAAAACAAAAAAGCGACTCTGTTTTTCTAGGGCCGCTTTTTCTTTTGACAAAACAATCCAAAGAGCGCAAGGTTAAATTAGACTTACTAAAGCGCACCTTAAAAAAGGAAAAGGAGGTGAAACGGAAATGGAACGATTGTTTATCGTCAACTGCTGGTCGGGAAAGGGGCGAGGACTCGCCTGCAAGAAAATCATCGAGAAGTGGTATAAAAAGAGCAATATCAAGCCAATTATCCGTCTCACCGCTGCAGACGGGCCCAACACGGCCTTTAATCTAGGCAAAAGAGCGGCACAAGAGGGGTTTGAAAGAATTGGCATAGTGGGCGGAGACGGCACGTATCATTTGGTAGTGAGCGGCATGATGGCCAGCAACGTTCCTTTAAGGCAGTTGCCGGCTCTCGGCTTGATTCAAGCCGGCACCGGCAATAATTTTGCTAAAAATGTGGGAACTCCGAAAAACCCGATCGAAGTTCTTAAAGTGATAGAAAACGGCTGCGTAACCAAAGTAGATTTTGGGAAATTAATTCTGAAAAACGAAGAAAAGTATTTCCTCAACGTCGTCAGTTTCGGTTTCGATGCTTTGATAACCGAAGTGGCCAAAAAATTTAAGGGAAAATACTGGTTTTTTTCGAAAAAGAGCCACTATTTATTGGCGGCCTTGGGCGAGATCATCAAAGAAATGCAGTTTTACCAGATAAGCGTAAACGGCCAGGAGTCAAAAGAAGTGCTTCTGGTAGCTGTTGTCAACGGACCGACTTACGGCGCCATTTTCCGGATTACTCCTGACGCTGACTTGCAAGATGGTTTGTTTGATGTTTGTTGTATTGACCGCGTGGAAAAAATGAAAGTGCTCGCAGATATTATTCAAGTGGTAGAGGGAACGCACGTTAATCTGCCGGAAGTCGCCATGTCCAAAGTCTCTTTTTTGACGATTGCTTCTCAAGAGCCTCTACCTTGCGAGATAGACGGTGAAGTTCTGCCCGCTGAAAAAGAATACAAAGTTGAAGTTATTCCAAAAGGATTGAAGATTTTGACGCCGTTAATATTTATTGAAGCGCAAAGTCCTTTATTCGTTAGAACCCCGGAATTCAAATTTGCCTAAAATCAGGCGAATTCGTTCCGGGTTTTTCTTTTGCCAAAATTAAAATGAGGGAGGTCTCACCTCCAACATTTAAGGGG
>ERZ1292629.688-Hain-H43-01um-R1-688-length-37329-cov-6_pt1 | contig 37329 bp, 39 predicted proteins | sample MGYA00564399_ERZ1292629 | MGnify/ENA primary metagenome ERZ1292629 (study PRJEB36523, sample SAMEA6512636) | groundwater metagenome | collected 2019-01-08 | study: AquaDiva: Metagenomics assemblies of 32 groundwater samples
TGCAGTACGGGACCTTGTTCTATTTTTTTAATTTCAGCTCTTTTGATTGTTTAAAAAGGATAAGGAGATTCTTTCTTTTTCCAAGTATAATTTTTAACGCCCGCTGCAAAACCGATTGAAGCTAAAAGTATATTTATTATTGGCGCTCCGTTTATTGTTACAAAAGCCAGAATTGAAGTCACTACGCCCACTACCAAACTTAGCAACAAAAAAAGAAAAAACGGCAGGACAAGGTAAAAAACAAAACAAATCACTCCTGCTCCCACAAGGTAAAAAAATTGCCGGAAAGATATAAAAAAAGCAATTTTGCCTTCTTGTTCAATAAACTGGGGAATAGGATATTGCTCCATGTTTTTAAAGTTAATTTATTTATTATATCATAGCTAGAAAAAACCAAACAATGAAAACTTATTAACATATCTGTAAATACCCCAAACTGTTGACAAATATAATTATTGGTGATATAATTATTACGTAAATCCGAAATCGTTTTTCGGGTTTGAACCGACCTTTGACATCCGCCATTTCGACGGGTCATACAGAAAGAAAGAAGGTGCGAAATGTTAAACTGGTTGAAAAGAAGCTGGAAGAAGCTCGCGGTTGTTTGCAGCGCGTTGCTTGGCATCGCGGCATTGGTTCTCGCTTGGATCGCCTACTCCTGGTGGACGCTGCTCGGATTGACTCCCTTGGTATTGCTGGTGGTTTTTTGGACCGTTAAGACAATCGGGACAGTTGACAAGGATGAAGTGGCACTGAGGAGTTGGTTTGGCAAGGTAGAGAAAAGAATCTTTCCCAGCGGCGTGTGCTTGGTCCCATGGCTTTTTGACATCAGGTTCAACGGCAGGACGCTTTGCGAGTTGGTGAGAATTCCGACCAAACAGCTTCCCTTTAACTTTGAGGGTAAGGTGGAGCAGCGCATATGGTCAAAGGATCGCCAACTGCTGCTGGTGGACATCTCGGGCTACGTCAGATTTCCATATAACGAGGTTGATTCCTTGTATTTAATGGTAAAGTCTGGCGTGCCGACCGAAGAGAGGGCGTTTCAAGATTGGATGCAGCAAGAAACGGTTGCCGGCCTTAGAGACATCTTGGCTGGTTTTAACCACGATGAAGCCATCGGGAAGTCAAATCTTGCTGCGATCAGAGAAGCAACAAGGGACTTCTTTCTCAGCCCATCTGGACTTTTTGCTAAGTCTGGTATCTGCGGGAATGATCTTTTGAGCTTTACGGAAGGAAGCGGGGAGGTAATTGTGAGGGTGGATTCTATAAACCCCACTACCGAACTGCAAAAAGCCATGGAAAAGCCCGTGGTAGCGAGGTACGAAGCTCAAGCCGCAAAGGAAACTGCTAAGAGAGAGGCTGAAGAGGTAGGCGGTCAGGTCCTTGGCATCGTTGCTCGCCAGCACGGGATGACCGTTGAGGATCTTGAGGAATTACTTGAGGCAAGCCCGGATATCAGGGGAACCTCTGTTTCAGAGAGCGGCCTCAAGGAAACCTTTGAATGGGCACAGGCCCAGACTACGCGCGATCGTGCCGAAGAAGGCCTGACTTACGACGAATCCAAGATTGATATCTCCAGTGGCGGCCAGCCACTAAAAGACAGCAATCTTGGCGCTGTTATCGGCGGTATCGCCGCTGCTGTTTCTCAAATAGGCAGGGGCGGTAGACGACGTCGCAACAGGCAAAACCCTCCGGGAAATCCCAGTGGCAACCCCGGCGGCCAAGGTGGTGGTCAACAGGCTGACGATGGAAGTCAGTATCTGTAGACGATCTGGACAAAGAGCTGGAAAGAAGAAAAGGAGGACAGGATTCCGCTTAGCGGAATCAAAAAGGGCAAGCACTAACGTGTGACTTGCCCTTTTCTATTACAATTTTTATTCAATTGGCTCTCTATAACTGTCTGGTCTTTTTGGCTGTTTTGGAGCGTGTTCCTTATTCTCTTCTGACATAATCGGCTTTTTAATTTTCTCGGGTTTTTTTGATGGTGGCATGGCTCTAGTATTTGGTTTGTTTTCTGCCTTTAACGCATCTTTTCCTATTATTTCAGCAATACCTATTGGAGGTTTAATGTTTGGAAAAATATCGGTTTCTTTATTTTCTTCTGTTTTTATTGAAGATTCATCTTCGAGCTTTTCTGGAATAGGTTTATTCTTGGTGGCTATTGGAATAAGTTTTGTTTTTATCTCATTAGTTAACCCTTCAGCTATTGGTTGCGACACACTCAGCTCTTTCTGCAGAATAACAATAACGTCTTTTTCTGCGATTTCTTTTTTAGCTAAACCTATAGCAGTTTTTAATATAACCGCACCACGAAAAACAAAGGGCTCTGGCTCTTCTTTAAACATTTTTTCTGCGAGCTCTCCAAGCTCTTCGTCTGTTTCCTCTAATTGATATTTTTTCAGAATACCAGAAATAATTTCAGATGTGTCTCCTAAAAAATATATTTTTTCATTAGTAATTTCTGGAGCCATAAGATAACTTTTTAATTAAATTATAATTATGTATAATTTGCATCTGCTGCAACTTGGGCTTGCCGTTGTGAATATTTAGCTTTTTCCCTTGCTCTTTCAGGACTACCGGCAGTGGTATTTTTCTTGATATCTAAAGTTGCAGTTACCCATTCATGAGATTGTCCAGCAAGGTTTACTTTTGGATTATATTGGTACGCTTTAATTTTATTAACCAATCCTGGTGATCCTCTTCTCCCGATTTCTGTAATTTGGTTTTTAGAAAGATTATTATATACTTCTGGAGTCATAACAGATGGCTCCCATTCGGTAGCTTTTGCTGGGGACACTTTGCTAACAGCTTGGGCTACTGCTTGTCTTTGCGCCTGTGCCCTTGTCATACCTTTATTTTTACTCATAATATCATCAACTGTTTTTCTATTGTCTTTTGCTAGCAGGGGATCTAATTGTTCAGCGGCTTTTCTCGCGGTTGTTGCTCCGCCATAGGCCTCGGCATAATCAAGGCGGTTGGCAATATGCTGTTTATTGCCCAATTTGTGAAGGATTTTCCTTTCCGCGGCCTCTTCTATGGCCGCCGCTCCTCTTGCTCCTCCAAGGAATCGGTTTTGGTTCGCAGTTTGAATAACTTGCTCATCGCTCATATTTTTTACTTCTTTTCGCGCCGCCTCTTTTCTTCTAGTATCTATATTGGCGGCTGTCCCTTTTGGCGCGCCAATTAAAGGAATTTTTTCAAGCACTCCAGCCCCCCAAGCTTTTGTGCCCTGTGTTCTATCTTTCACCCATTGCCCCATTTTTGTTTTACCCGTTGCGCCAGCCGCAAATCTTACTGCTCCGGTTGCCAAACCAATCGCCGCACCAGCGCCCACAGCTGAAGTTTGAAAAATTAAACTATAGCCAAAAAGAAGAAAGGCAGTTGGCACCCAAAAACCCAACATGGCTGGATTAGATATTATATTTTGCTGATTTACATATGAATTAAAAATATGCCCGCCCAAATAAATAAAAAAAGCGGTCGGCACTCCTATAATTGCCCACTGGCTAAACTGTTGCCACCATTTATTAAAAATTGGTTTTGTTGCACTAAAAACATAACAAACAAAAGCCAACGGAGATAATATAACCAAACACATTAGAGCAACATACCTAAAAAGCAATAATATTCCGTAAATAAACATTATCATTGCTGCTATCCCAGAAAAAATGGCATAAGACAAAGAAGCGCTTAGATATTCACTCCATAATTCCTGCTTATATAAACTATTTAATGTTTCTACAGTTTTTGGATTATTTATTATGTTAGACAGTGGCGTTGTTATAACGTTAGAGCTTGTTGCCACACCCCCTACGTTTGTCCCACTTAGAAAATAACTCATCATAATATTAGTAGCATCAATTATTATTCCGCAAATCAAAGGAGAAAAATTTATTAAAAGAGCGACTAATATTAAGGGCAATAATAATTTTTGCGCTTCGTATTCCCTAATTCTTAAAATAGTTGCGATGCCAACAACTACAAATCCCAAAACAATAAACATATTAGCAAAATCTCTTGTTATGCCCCAACCCATACGCACCGTTGCATCTTGTGTTATGGATTTTTGTAATATTTCTGAACTGGTTATTCCTTCAAAAATCTGAATACTAAAATTAAATAATTCTCTTGCAATAGTTGATAGTATATATGCTGTGCCGGCTATCAACTCTTTTCCTATTGAAATTGCGATATCTGTACCCCAAAAACAACCTGCAACTACACCAATAGTGCCGCATATGACACTTCCCCATACGCCCCCAACAGAACAAAGTTTTCCTCCCATAACTCCTCCCGCCACCCCCCCTCCTGCGCATGCCGCTAAACTCAAAACAGATTCTGCTGAAGCAGTCTGCGGTACAATAAATCCCATAACAACAAAAAACAAAAGAGCAAAAATTATTATCTTTTTCTGTTTAAAAATTTTTGAGAAAAATTTTGACATAGTCAAAAGGTTAAATTTCTTTATTATATCACAAAACAAAAAGACAAGTGGATAAAATTATCCACACCCCACTCGCCAAGCCTTGACATCTTACCCTAAAAATATGTATTCTAATAGTAGAGGCCAATATTGTTATTGGCCATTGAAAAGTTAATAAGGACCTTCTGAAGGAGAACGCCATGGCAACTGCCAGCCACAACCCCAATTTTCGCCGACCTCTTTTGCGAGCAACGCCTTTGTCTGCTGCCCCTCAGGTTTCTACTCCTCCCCCAGTTCCTGTTGCGCTTCCTCCGCTTCCGCCTCCGCCATCTGTTGTTCCTTCTCCAGATAGAACAATTGCAGCGCAACTGAAGATAGATGCGCTCAACAAAAAGGCCAAAGCTGCATCCGGGGGTTTTCTTGCAGGCGTGCTGGCTATTGTTGTTCTTGTTTTTGGTGAATGCGGCCCTCGGGAACCGGGGTTATATAATGAAAACTTTGACCGCAATTGGTTCGTAAAAGTTGAAAACCCTCGTGATCCTTTTTTTCCTTCAATATTGGGACTGGCTCCTGTTACATATCATTCGGAGTTTTCTCTACAGAAGTTTCTTACCAACTGGGTTGGATGGCTGGTGATATTTTTGTGCGTCGGCTGCGCAGCCAATTTAGCGGCATTGGCAAAATACACAAATGCCGCAAAGGCCGTATCAGACCAAAACCAAGGAACAGTCTGCTAACCAGGGCTGTTGAAAAATCATTTAAGGGGCTCTCTGACCCAGTCAGTCAACCTCTTTTTTTTGTTATTTTTTTTATTTCTGTTAAAATAAATGAATGCCAAAGGTTTTTAAATTTTTGTTTTTTTGTTTTTTAATAATTGGTTTTTTGTTTCTTTTTTTAAATTATTGCAAAGCAGCGCTTGAGGTGGACTATCCTATCATACAGGGAGAAACAATAACTTCACAAACATCTGTTCCCGCATATTTAAAATATGTATTTAATTTGGGAATATTTATAGGATTTTTTGCGGTCTTTCTTTCTTTAATTTGGGCGGGCATTCTTTACTTTTTATCGCCGGCATTACCAGGCGCTTTGGCAAAAGCAAAAGACAGGGTTTCCGGCGCAATTTCAGGACTGCTTATTTTAGCCACTCTTTATTTAATTATAACAACAATTAATCCTGGCCTTATATTTTTTAGAACAACGCCTCTGACAAAAGTACCAGAAACCCCTGCTTTACCACCTCCAGCCGGCGTTTATGTTTACAAATCAAATGATTGCCCTCCGCCTGACCCGGCTATAAGAAATTCCAGTATATTAGACCTGCAAGAATTAAAAAGAAACGTGCGTTCAGTAAAAATTGCCCAGAGTCCGACTGAAGATATTTATTACATCGCTGTTTTATACGAATCGCTTAATCTTTCTGGTAAATGCCAGTATATCAACCCCAATATCGGATGCCATCCCAATATAGAGCCCTTTGCTTCTTCGGCTTCTATTTTAAGATATAGTTTTTTTTCTGAAGGCAGCGTTGTTTTTTACAGAAAACCATTTTATGACTCAGCAGGGGGTTATTTGGTATTAAAAGACATTAATATTGGCGGCTATTATGTAAATAATTTTGAAAGTTTAAAGTTTGCAGACCCCTCTGCCAGAAACCAAAATAATCCAGAAGGATGCACCGTGCCCGAAAAAGAACGCGACTGCGTCCAGTGGAATAAAAAAGGAGATTGCGTAAAAAGAGAGTGCCCGAATTTGTCGGGAAATAATATCGGTTCAATAAAAATAGATGGAAATTATTTTGTTTTGCTTATTTATTTTGGCCCGGCAGACAAACCCAAGGGCCCCTGGTCTTATTGCCAGGCCTTTCCCATTTCTGAAGATATAAACAAAGAAGGGCCAAAACAAATAAAATGGGAAAATATTAAAAATATGAGCTCGGGAAAAATTCCCAACTGGATGCTTATTTATCCCGTAGAAGAAAAATAATCATCGGGGTTTTATCACAATGTGTCTATCAAAACCCTCTCCCTGGCTCTCTGTAATAACATCCTGCCTTTGGGCTAATTCTGTGTGGATAATTCTTCTCTCATAAGCTGGCATTGGGGAGAGAACTTTTTCTTCTTTTGTCAGGACCGCTTCATCAGCCAAATCTTTGGCTAAACCTTTTAAATATTCTATCTTTTTGCTTTTATAGTCGTTTATGTCTAAATTTAAATAAAAAATCTTCTGCAGTCTTTTATTCAAAATTGTTCTTAGCAGGCGCTGAATTTCAAAAAGCGTTTGACCCCTCTCTCCTATTAAAATTTGCGGCTCCTCTAATTTTATGTTTACATCAACAACATCCGCAGAAGAAAAACCAATTTCTATTTTAGAAGTTATTATGGTCATTTTTTCAAAGAATTCTTCTACTGCCTCTTTAATTTTATTCAGGTCTTTTTGTTCCATACTTTTATTTCTTTCTGCGAAAGGAAATAAGGATATTTTTCAACGCCCGCCAAACCCACGACCAGCCCGAATTGAAAAATATCCTTATTTCCTTTCAGGGCTTATTTCTGGTTTTTTCCTTAAAATGAAATACTGTTGAATAATAGAAAATAATCCGCTTATTGTCCAGTATAGTCCCAAAGCAGAGGGTAGGCTTAAAAGTATAATTACTGTCAACACCGGAAAAAAGTAAAGCATTTGTTTTTGCATAACCTGAGAAAAATCACCGCCTGGTTTTTGGCCGGGGTACCCTTTGGGTCCCATTGCTTTATTTTGAGGAGATAACATTTTTGTTTGAAAAAACTGCATAATACCGGCCAGTATCGCAAAAATTAAATTTGGTTTGGATAAATCTATTGCTCCCAAGAAAAGCGCGTTTATTTGGCCAGGGCTGGCAACAAATTCATATAAACGGGATAGTTCCTCCGGCTTTAAACCTTTCCAAAAAACGCTATAAAGCGCAATTAAAATAGGCAGCTGAATTAATGCGAGAAACAATCCGCTGAAGGGATTAATTTTTTCTTTTTTATAAAGTTCTAAAACTTCTTTTGATTGTTTTTCTTTATCGTCTTTATATTTTTTTTGTATTTCTTGGATTTTTGGTTGAAGCTGCTGGACGGCCTTTTGCGACTTAACCGCTTTTATTGAGGTCGGATAAAGTAAAAATCTGATAACTAGGGTTAAAACTATAATAGCTATGCCAAAATCGCGTCCTGGCAGATAGTCATACAAAAATACCAAGGCGTTAAAAAGTGGCTGGTATAAAACAATATCAAAAATATTTACTATAAAACCGAACATTGTTAGATTATTTTTGTTTTTTTAAAAAAATTAATAATTATTTCTTCTGTTTCTGGAAAACTTTTATTTTCTAATCCTGGCAGCACGATCAGCGCGATATCCAGGCCATTTTTTATCTCTTTCATTTTTTTTCTTATAATTTCACTCAGTCGTCTCCTAACTTTATTTCTTACAACTGCTTTTTTTGATACTTTCTGACTTACTATTAAACCAAAACGACTTATCCCTAATTTATTCGGCGCTATTTTGAGCACTAAAAAGCTGTTTTTAAAACTTTTTCCCTTTTTAAAAACAGCCTCAAAATCTTTCTTTTTTTTTAGTCTGTTTGTTTTTGCGAGCATAATGGCAGTTTGACGCTCAGCAAAAATAAAAATATTTTTCGCACGCCTCTCCCACGGCCAACCCGAACGAAAAATATTTTCATTTTTGCTTCGCTTATTTTACACTGTTAGTTTTGCTCTGCCCTTTCTTCTTCTTTTTTGGACAACCTGTCTGCCTGTCTTTGTTTTTTTTCTGCTTAAAAAGCCGTGTTTTTTTATTCTTTTTCTCTTTTTTGGCTTATATGTAAAGCTCATGTTGTATAAATAAATTGAATTAGTATAATATAATCAGTATAGTTCAAAAAATCGATCTCGTCAAACGTAAAAACCAAACGTTTTCTATTGTGCGTCTGAAATAAAATAGAACACACAAGTTATCCACAGCTTAATAACAGACGCCCTTATTTTACTTTTATTTGACAAGGACTGACCTAGGGGGGCAAAATACAATATTAAATATAGATATCAAAAGATATCAAAAATTATGAACAACAGCGAACTTTGGCAATCGGTTTTAGCTCAGATGCAATTTCATATATCAAAAGCAAACTTTGCCACCTGGTTTCAAAACACTGAGATTTTATCAAAAGACAATGAAAAGATAACAATTTCGGTCCCTAATGCTTTTTCTAAGGAATGGCTGAGTAATAAATATAATAAATTAATTCTAAAGATACTTCATAATACAGATGGGTCCATAAAAGACTTAGAGTTCATTATAAAACCGCAGTCGGGAAAAGGTCTGGCAATAAAAACTGTTTTAGAAAGTGAAAAAACTAATACAGAACAGCTAAAGTTTGATGAATTCAAAATAAATAAAGAAACCAACCTCAATCCTCGTTATACATTTGATAATTTTGTGGTTGGTTCTTTTAATGAATTGGCCCACGCCGCTGCTTTAGCTGTAGCCGATAACCCTGGATTTACTTATAACCCCTTATTTATTTACGGAGGCACGGGACTGGGCAAAACGCATCTTATACAATCAATCGGAAATAAAATAAACGACGGGTCAAAGAAAAAAAAGGTAAAATATATCTCTTCAGAAAAATTTGTTTCCAGCATTGTTACGGCTATTAGAACCAACAGTATGGAGGTGTTTAAAGCAAGTTTGTCTCCCATAGATATTTTAATTCTTGACGACATACAGTTTATAGCGGGGAAAACTAAAAGCCAAGAAGAATTTTTTCACGTTTTTAACTCTTTATACGAAAAAAACAAACAAATAATCCTTTCCTCAGACAGGCCCCCTAACGCCATAGCAGAGCTGGAAGAAAGATTAAGGTCCAGGTTTGAAGGAGGAATGATTGCTGACATTAGCTTGCCAGATTATGAAACAAGGTTAGTAATTTTAAAAACCAAACTTCAAGAAAAAGGTTTAGAGCTCCCGGAAGAAATATTAGAATATGCGGCTGCAAATGTTAAAAAAAATATTAGAGAGCTTGAGGGAGCTTTAAATAAATTATTAGTTTATAATAAGATTAACCAAACTATGGACCTGGAAACAGTAAAAAAGCTCCTCAAGGGTTTTATTTTTTCTCCGTTTGACGTGGCAAATTATAAAAAAATTATAGAAACTGTCGCTAAATTCTATAATTTAGAGGAAAAAAACTTGTTTGACCCGACAAGGCGCAAAGAGATTGTAAGACCAAGACAAATCGCCATGTTTTTATTAAGAAAAGAATTAAAATATTCTTTTCCCGCCATAGCTAGAAAATTTGGAGGCAAAGACCACACAACGGCGATTTATGCTTATAAAAAAATACTGCAAGAAAACGAGGAAAACAACAAATTAACAGAAGAATTAAACTTAATAAAACAGCGAATATATAGTGGATAAAAAGTGTGAAGAAATATAATAATTTTATACCATTAAAATTCACAGTATAATTTTCGCTTTTTTTACCACTAATTTATCCACCAATTCAACACATAGTCTTTTTTATAAAAATAGAATAAAAACACCCCTTTTAACATTAAAAATTAATAAAAAAACAAAACACTAATAACAATAATAATATAAATAATAAATAATTATGAAAACAGAGGTTTTAAAAGAAAATTTAAAAAATGGCTTAAATATAGTGGAAAGAATTGTTGGAAAAAATTTATCCTTGCCAATTTTAGATAATGTTTTAATAAGCGCTGAAGATAATTTTTTAAGCTTAAGCTCCACCGATTTGGAAACAGCGATAAAATTATGGATTTTAACTAAAATTATAAAAAAAGGCAAAGTGGCGGTTCCAGCAAAACTTCTATCAAGTTTTGTTTCCTTGTTACCTAACGAAAAGCTTATATTAGAAGAAAAAAAACAGGGTTTGTATATTGAATGTAAAAATTTTAAAAACCAAGTGCAAGGATTTAATCCGGAAGAATTTCCTTTAATCCCAGAGTTTAAAGACTCGGAATATCTGGAGGTTGATAATAAAAAACTATGCCAAGGGCTGTCTCAAATAGTCGACGTTGCTTCCCCCTCTCAATCAAGGCCTGAAATTTCCGGCATTTATTTTGTTTTCTCTAAAAATACAATAAAAATAGTGGCGACTGACAGCTTCAGACTGGCTGAAAAAACCGTTATATTAGACGCTTCCGTGAAAAAAGATATTTCTTTTATTCTTCCGCAAAAGCCGGCCAGAGAAATAATAAATATTTTAACAGAAAAAGAAGGTAAGACAAAAATATGTTTTTCTTCAAACCAAGTAATGTTTGAACTGCCAATGAAAGAAATTAATCATCCGCAAGCTCAAATTATATCAAGGTTAATTGAGGGAGAATATCCCAACTACGAAGAGATTATTCCTAAAAAGTTTAAAACCCATGTTGTGTTGAAAAGAGATGAGTTTTTAAGCCAAATAAAGGCGGCCTCGCTCTTTTCCGGCAAGATTAATGAGATAAAAATTACAGCTAATAGCCAGAATAAAGAAATTGAGGTATTTGCCCAGGATCCTGATATTGGCCAAAACCAATCTACTGTTCCCGCAAAAATAGAGGGAGAATCAATCGCAGTTTCTTTCAACCATAAGTTTTTAATAGACGGGTTGTCTAATATAAAGAGTTCAGAGATAATTTTTGACTTAAGCAAAGAAGAAGGGCCTTGTATATTAAAACCAGTGGGAGACGCAAGTTATATCTATGTGGTGATGCCAATAAAATCAACTTAAGTCATTGTTTTTGATAAGCGCCGGTTGTTATCAGCCAGTTGTTAATACCTATTTGCCACAGCGCATATTGCGGGTCTGCAGCGGGGTTTTGCGGCGGCGGACCCAGAGGATTATCTTTATCAATATAGTATAAAATAGTATGATTATCCCCTGGCGGCAATTGCCCCATTAAAACTGGGTTCGTGTTTGTTATTGGATTCGGCGGGGTGAAGTTCTCTTTGTCGTGTGAAGTAAGCAGTTTTTCCATAACTTTTCTCCATATAGGCGCCGCCAATCCTACTCCGATATCTTTTGTTGGAGAATTATCATTATTTCCCACCCAAACACCCACGGCCATGGAAGGAGTGTATCCTAATGTCCAGCCATCATTAAGCTTTTGTGTGGTGCCAGTTTTAGCAGCAACCTGATAATCTGGAAAAAATAACGGTGAGTTGGCGCCGAAGATAGGGGCCCTGGCATCATTGTCTGATAAAATACTATTTATCTGCCTTGCTATTTGTGTATCTAAGACTTTAGTCGGCTGTTTGTTGTTTTGTTCAATAATGTTCCCGTCGCTGTCTTCAATTTTTAAAATACTTACTGGAGGTATTTGCATGCCCTCTGCTGCAAAAACTCCGTAAGCAGAGACCATCTCAAGCAGTTTTACTTCTCCTCCGCCCAATACCAAAGATAGTCCATAGCGGTCGGGTTCATTTAACGTAGTAATGCCAAAATCTTGCGCGGTTTGCAGACTATTTTTTATTCCAGCAAGATAAAGAACCTTTACAGAAGGGATGTTTAATGACCCTGATAATGCCTGGCGCAAAGATACGGGGCCTCTGGTTTTTCCATCATAATCTTGTGGGTTATAGCAATCTAACCCGTATCTATCTGCAGTTCCGCTGCCGTCCGGAGGGCAATTGGGATTAAATTCTGTTTTTGCATCCCATAATATAGTATCTGGCGTAAAACCTTTTTTAAAAGCGGTAGCATAAACAAAAGGCTTAAAAGCCGAGCCGGGCTGGCGCTGTCCCATTGTGGCTACGTCATATTTCGGGTCAAATAAACACTTTCTTGCCAGTTTTTCGTCGCAGCCTTCCGGATACGGTTTTTCAAAATAGTTTTTGGAACCAATAAGCGCTAAAATCTCTCCTGTTTTGGGGTTAATAACAACCAAAGCCGCATTATTGGCATCTTTGGCCATGTTTGTTTTATCTGCCTCTTGAATGACTTTTTCTGCATATTCTTGAAGGTCCCAGTCTAAACTGGTATAAACTCTTAATCCTTTTTCTTTTAAATAATCTTCTCCATATTTGTCATCTAAATATTTTTTAACGTACATTACAAAATGAGGAGCTTTTATGTTGCTGGTAGACTCGGAAAAAGCTAGCTTTTCTTTTTTTGCAGAATCTGTCTGCTCTTTTGTGATGTATTCCAATTTATACATTTTATCTAAAACAGAGTCTTTTTTTTGCAGCAGTTCTGCTTTATTCGGTCCGTAAGGTGAATAATGGCTGGGAGCCGGCAATAAAGCTGTTAAAGTAGCAGCCTCTGCCAAAGTAACGTCAGAGCTGGGCTTGCTAAAGTAGGTTTGGCTGGCAGCTTCTACCCCATAAGCATTTTCGCCAAAAGGGACTGCGTTTAAATACCAGCTGAATATCTGGTCCTTGGAATATCTTCTTTCCAGCTCAATACTTAAAACTATTTCTCTTACTTTTCTGGCTATGCTTTTTTGATTTGTTAAATATACGGAGCGAATAAGCTGTTGCGTTATTGTAGAGCCTCCCTGGCTGGCTGATTGCAGTTTAAAATCAATTAATATGGCCCTTAATATGCCCTCAAAATCTATACCACCGTGTTGGTAAAACCTGGAGTCCTCTGAAGCTAAAATAGCCTGTTTTAAGTTATCTGAAACTTTATCAAAAGAAACGATTTCCCTTTTTTCTTCGCCATAAATGTCATACAAAAGGACCTTGCCCATTCTGTCATAGATTTTTGTTGATTGTATAAAAGGAGTTTCTGTAAATTTTTCCGGTCGGGGTAAGTTATATGTGTAATAAAAAAACAGGCCCAAAAGAAGCAGACAAAAACCTAAAAATAAAAAAGCTAAATATTTTCCCACAATAAGAAATGTCGTCCACCTTTTATTTTTAGATAATCGAGATAAATTTTTTGGGGTATGACCCAAAGGGTGCCTCGGGTTTTTCTTTTTCATAAATTTTAAATAGTTTATTTATTGTATCTCTAAAAACTCTATTTTACAAAAACTCCGCTAATAAAAGCGGAGTTTTTGTTTATGTTTTTAACAATTGGGCTTTATACTTCTTCCTCTTCTGTTTCGGCCGCATCATCGTCGGCTGCTACTTCTTCTTCGTCTCCATCTGTGTCTTTGTCATCATCGTCCCAATTATCATCGTCAAAGTCATCGTCTGTGTTGATTAACCTAGTTAAAAATTCCTCTTCCATTTTTTATATTTTATTAATATTTTTATATCTGTTGTCCTTATTATATTTTTTCACGAACTATTGTCAACCCCTGTTTTTCCACAGCTTTTAAAACCATTAGTATCTTTTAAAGGCAGCGCATATTGCTACGCCCAATGCGTCGGCTGCGTCGTCTTTTTTTCTGTTATTTTTATTAAGGTCAAAGCCTTTTATGTCAACTGTTTTTTTTATCATTTCTTGCACTTGTTTTTTTTCTGCCCTACCGTAGCCCGTAATAGTCATTTTTACCTGTAATGGGGAAAATTCGCATGCAGGAATTTTTTTTTGAGCGGCAGTTAACAATATTACCCCTTTTGCTTGGCTTACCGGCATTACGGTTTTTAGGTTTTTAAAAAAATATAGGCTTTCAACAGCTATTATATCCGGCCTGTGTTTATTTATTAATTTTGTCAGGTTTTTGTGTATTTTTTCCAGCCTTTTTCCCGCTGGCCATGTTTTTTCAGTAAGAATGCAGCCGAAATCAATAACTTTCAGCTTTTGGTTATAGTCTTTTTGCCTTTTTACGATGGCGTATCCTGTCGTGGCGACTCCTGGATCTACTCCCAGAATTATCATAAAAGAGAGATTTAGTTTTTTAGATTAGAATATATATCGTTCACCGAATCATTTTCGTCTAAAGCCTCAAAAAGTTTTTGCGCCTGTTCTTTGTCTTTTTCTGAAATTTCAACTTCTTCTTTTGCCACCCAGTCTAATGACGCAGAATCAATTTTTGCTTGTTTTTCCTCCAGGATTTTTTTTACTTTTTCTAATTCCTCTGGTTTTGTGTAAACATCAAGCAGGTTTTCATGCCAATAAACATCATCAGCCCCGGATTCTATGGCTAAAAGTTCTAATTCTTCTTTGGTTTTTCCTTCACTATTTATTGTTATAGCTCCTTTTCTGTCAAACATCCATCTTACTGCTCCTTCTCCAGCTAACTTCCCTCCATTTTGGTTAAGAGCAACCTTTATTTCTCCAAGAGTTCTGTTTTTGTTGTCCGTAATACCCTCAATAATTAAAGAAATCCCGCCTGGTCCGAAACCCTCATATGAAACTTCTTCCAAGTTCTCTCCCGCAAGCTCGCCCGTGCCTCTTTTAATTGCCCTTTCAATGTTTTCCTTGGGCATGTTAAAACCTTTAGCCTGTTCAATGACTATTCTTAGTTTTGAATTAATAACAGGGTCTCCGCCCTCCTTTGCGGCAATAGTTATCAGTCGGCCGAACTTGGAAAATATTTTTCCTCTTGCGGCATCGGCAATGCCTTTTGCGTGCGCTATGGTTTTTGCATGGCTATGTCCCGACATTTTTATTTGAGAATTTTAATTTTATTAATAATACAGCTGCGGCTGAAACAATTGTTATTGCCAGCGCTGTAAAAAATAAAAGCCAAGGATTTGAGCTTTTTCCTGCCTGCGCAGGCAGGAAATCTTCTTGGTTTATTGATTCGTTTATAGCAGCTAACCCTGCCTCAATTTTATTACTATTACCAGATTTTTGAGAATTAGGCAAGTTTTGTATTATATTTTTATCTCCTGGCGTTAAAGATGCGCTCCATTGCCAGCCAGAGTTTGTTTTATTATACGACTGGTTTTTGGGAGCTGCATTGTATGTTAAAAAATCAATAATTTTATCATCTGGCCAAAGAAGATTCAAACCATCTTTAGAATTATTCAAAGCTATTTTTGTGTCTGGTCTTTTCAAAATTAAATATCCATAAGGGGATATTTTAGTTCCGACGGCAAAAGCATATTTTGTTTTTGCGCCCTCTATGTCTTCAATTTTCCAACCCGACAGGTCTACTTCAAAATTATTTGAGTTATACAATTCTATCCATTCATTTTGCTCGTCTGCCCCTTCAGGAGAAGGGAGTATTTCATTCAAAACAACGCCCGTGGGATAAGTTATCGTGGGTGTTTCTTTCGTCTGCTCATTTGTCGCTCCCGTTGGCTCTGTGGTCGTTGTTTTTTCTGTTATTGTAGTCGTTTCTGCCAAACCCGCGCTATTTTCCGCCTTTGGCGTTCCTCCTGGATTTTCACTTGTCTGCCAGCCAGCAGAAGTTTTTTCCATGGTCTGTTTTGAGCTATTATCTCCTCCGAACCAACCAGAACTACAATTTACCTCGTCGATTAAATTGTTTGAACTGTCATATAGTTTTAAATCTTCGCCCGTGTTTCCCAATGCTCCTTTGTAAATTAAATCAGCCGTAACGTTAGGCAATGTGTCGTCGTCGGTTCTTTCTAACAAATAAAAACCATTGGCGGAAATTGTACCAGCTAGCTTAATATCAGGAGTGCCATCATTGGCTTTTATCAGCCAGTCATCAAGAGTTATGGGGTTTGAAGTATTATTGTATAGTTCTAACCACTCGTCGTTTGCCGAGGCAATAGTGCCCATCCATGCGATTTCATTAATAACAACGTCTAAAGCATTAGCTGCAAAACATTTTATCGGCAACAAAAAAAGAAATAATAAAAAAACAATGAGTTTATTCATATTTAATAATTATATAATAATTATATAACAAAAATGCCTGATCTCTCAGGCATTTTTGTTTAATTTTTAAGAATCTTGTTTTATTTGCCAATCTTTCTTTATTATTTCTGCCTCATTTTTATTATCAGTTTCATACCAATCAAAAAATTTAGTTTCCGGAAAGTTTTTGTCATAAAATATTTTTGATAAATCGTTTTTTAGGTTGTCGGATATCTCCATATAAATAATAGCACCGTTAATTGGTGAGCTCCTTAAAATAAATAACCCTGGACTGCTAGGGGCATTGTTTATATTTTCTTCACTCCAAACAAGAATACCAGATTTTTGTTTTATTGCTTGCATAATTTTTATCTTTTATACTTTTATATAATAGTACTATTTTTTAGTAAATTTGTAAAACTTATTTAATATTTAAGCCGTCATTTATTTTTTTGATAATTTCAATATCGCTTAATCCTTCTAAATTATCAATTAATGATAGCCCTGGTGTTTTTTCCATAAATGTCTTCTCTATTGTCGGGGCATTTTTTAAAGCGAAAAAAAGACCATAATGACTTTTAATATCAAAGTACCTTGTTGAAAAATTTAATATGTCACTTCCATAAACCTTGCCTGTTTTACATTCTACAACAAGGCATAGATCTAACTTAGAGTTAAGAGCTAATATATCAATTTGATGATTAATCCCAGATGAACCCATTACATATCCATGGCACCAAACTTTCCAACCTTCTTTTATTAATAATTTACCAATGTAGTCTTCTAGCCATAACCCTCCAAGATAATTTCTTACTTTTTCATCTAAGTATTTGATAGGAAGTAATTGATGTTGGCTCCAATTTGTTTTTTCTTTGCAAAAAGAACAATCTACAGGAAGAGCATCTGGAGAGTCTGCTAAATAACTACTGCATTTTCTACAAAAATATAGATAGTTGAATTTAGGCAAAGATTTTACAACCCTTTCTTTTAGCGAATCAATATTCGATCCTTGGCCAATAATTTTTTTATTAATTTTTTTAAATTCATTTTCGAAAAATGAATAGTCCGTGCTTGGCAAATTCTTTGCAAGTTCTCTAAGCTTGATACTATCGCTTAATTTGCTTGCAATATCATCGGTTATTATACGTATTTCTTTTAACTCGTCTATAATACCCTTTTCTTTTAGTAAGTCGGGTGTTTTGATTACATCCTGCAGAGCCTTGTTGTCATCTAGGGCACTTCTCTCTGGTATAAATTTTAATAATAAGTTCCTACCTAACAATATATTAACATCATCATCTTTACCCGTGTTATCTAATTGAGATATTGTTATAGCCATAAATTTTAAATTGTCTTATTTAATACTTTTATAACAATATTATAAGAAAAACAAGCAGGATTCACCCTATATAGCTAATCTATATTAAAGAGCTTTGGTTGTTTTTGTTTTTTATCCCCAAGTGTTCGTAGGCAAGGCGCGAGGCAACTCTGCCGCGGGGAGTGCGCTCTATAAACCCGCACTGCATTAAATAAGGCTCATAAATATCTAAAATAGTATCCTCTTCTTCCATGGCGGCAGCGGAGAGAGATTGCAGTCCTACTGGTCCTCCATTAAACTTTTCTATCAAAGCCATTAATATTTTTCTGTCACCCGGTTCTAATCCCATTTGGTCAACTTCTAAAAACTCCAAAGCATGGTCTGATATTTCTTTTGTGATTACGCCGCTACCCTGCACTTGGGCAAAATCCCTTACTCTTTTTAAAAGTCGGTTGGCAACCCTGGGTGTGAATCGAGAGCGGCTAGCGATTGTTTTTATTGCTTCTGGCTCTATCTTAATTCCTAAAATATTAGCTGACCTCTCTATTATTTTTTCTATATTTTTTTGTTCATAAAAGTTCAGTTGAAAAGTAGCTCCAAAGCGGTTTCTCAAAGGAGAAGACAATAAAGCAGGCCTTGTGGTAGCCCCGATTAAAGTAAATTTTGGTATTTTTAATTCCATTGTTCTTGCCATAGGGCCCTTGCCTAAAATAAGGTTAAGCTTGTAATCTTCCATGGCTGGATATAAATACTCCTCTATAGTTTTATTTAGGCGGTGTATTTCGTCAAGGAATAAAACATCTCCCTCATTTAAATTTGTTAAAATAGCAGCTAGGTCGCCAGCTCTTTCAATGGCGGGGCCTGAAGTCGCCCTTATTTCTTTTCCCATTTCAGAAGCTATAAGATGAGCTAACGTTGTTTTGCCAAGTCCTGAATTGCCGTAAAGCAAAAGATGGTCAGGCGTCTGGCTTCTTTGCTTTGCAGCTGTTATAATAATGCGTATATTCTCTTTAATTTTATCCTGACCGATATAGTCAGACCAATTTTTTGGTCTTAAAGCAGAGTCTAACACCTCGTCTTCCTTATTTGGTTTCTCTGTTAGGATGCTTGACATAAGCGATATAAAATGATATAATTCAAAATATTGAAAATTAAATAGTCTATTGATTAAAGCGGCTCTAGAGTTGGAGGTAAATTTTTGGATTTGTCTCAGCTTCGGATAATCTTGCTCCGGCTCGATTATTCCTCAGGCAAATCTTTATTTATGTCCCAGACATAAAACTACCTCCAACTCTAGAGCCGCTTTTTAAGCAGCTTCTTCGTCTGCTTCAACGACTCTTTTGACTTCTTCAAAGGTAGTTTCTCCCAAAACAACATCAATAAGGCCAGACTGGTACATTGTTACCATTCCTCTTTTAACAGCCAATTCTCTTATTGATGAAACAGGAGGGTTGGTTAAAATAAATTTCTCCATTTCGGAATCAACTAAAAATGCTTCAAACAATCCTTGCCTGCCCTTATATCCTGTAAAGTTACAGGTTTCGCATCCTCCTTCTTTAACTTTTGCAATTTCCACTTTGTCTAAATTAGGGAGCTTTATATCAGCAGGTAAAGACTTTAGTCCTTTTTTAATTTCAGCTCTTTCCGATTGAGCGGGCTTTGTTAAAGTAGAACACTTTTTGCAAACCTTTCTTACCAATCTTTGCGCCACAGCCATTTTTAAACCAGAGGCAATTGACGAGGAATCGGTCCCTAAATCTACCAATCTCGGAATGGTGCCTGCCGCATCATTAGTGTGCAATGTAGATAAAACCAAATGGCCCGTCAAAGATGCTTGCAGGGCTATTTTTGCGGTTTCCAAGTCCCTAATTTCACCAACCAAAATTACATCGGGGTCCTGCCTTACAATTGATCTTAGCCCGCCTGAAAAGTCATATCCTTTTTCTGGAGCCACCTGCGTTTGCGAGACGCCTTTTAAGTGATATTCAATCGGGTCTTCAATTGTAATAATTTTTATTTCCGGATTTTGTATCTTTTTTAAAAAGGCATAAAGAGTTGTTGTTTTACCGGAGCCCGTGGGACCTGTAACAATTATCATGCCGTTTGGTTTTTCAATTTCTTTTTTAAAAGTTTTATACAAGTCGTCTCTCAATCCTAAATCTTCTAAATTGATTAGGCTTTTTGGATTTAGAATTCTCATTACAATCGACTCTCCATATTCGGCGGGTAAGCTGGAGCTTCTTACTTCAATCAGAGCATTGTCTATTTCTATTGTGAACCTGCCGTCCTGAGGTTTATCAGTTATATTCAATTTAAGCTTTGAAAGGAGTTTTAATCTGGAAAGCAAGTGGTGGTACGCGTTTTGGTCAAAAAAAACAACATCCTGTAAGATGCCGTCTAATCTTATTCTTAATCTAGCTTCTTCTTCCTGGGGCTCTATGTGAATATCGGAGGCGTCAAGAGTAATTGCCCCGAATAAAATGACGTCTAAAAGCTCTGTAACGTTTTGGGGTATGTACTCCTGGATCTTTTTTTTATAATTACCGATATTTTTTACATCATTTTTAACCTCCTCAACTATTTTCGGAGAAATTGTTACAGACCCCAATAATTTTTTTGTTTCCTCCATATAATTTTATATGTTGTCTATTATTTGTTTTAACTCAGCTCCCTGTTTCATTAAATAGCCGGCAGTTTCAAAAATGTCCGCAGTTATTTTAGAGTTTTTAAAATTATCTGTATAAAGCACTAAACCTGATAAAAGGCATTCAGCAGTTTCTTTTTTGATAATATTATTATTTATATTCTTTATTAAGTCAAAAACCGCTTCTGTCAAAGAATGATTGCTTAGTAAGTTAATTTTACCAAAGTTTTCGTTATTTTGCTCGCCTGTGCTGAGCTGAGCCGAAGCATCAATGTTCAAAACAGGAGAATCCAGCAAAAAACCAAAAGAATTCAATTTATCGGATAGGTGCGTTTTATAGTTTTTTATACCCAAGGTTATAATAAGGTCGGGCTTTGATTCCGAAAAATAAAAGGAGATATTGTCTTTTTTTATAGAGGAGCCCTTTTCTACGGTTAAGTGTATTTTAAGATCGTTGTCGTTTTTTTCATAATAGATTTGTGATATTTCGGCTATTTTATTTGGAATTGAGATTACAAAGTTTTTAGGATAGGAAATAAAGTCTAAGGATGGCGCCAAAAACTTAAGATTTTCCGGGATAGCCTCTATAATTAAGTTTACATTTTTGTTTAATTCTTTTAAAGTATAAAAAAGAGCCAATGCAGAAACTATGCCCTCTGGCTCTTGCGAAGGTATAAGATAAATATTTTTAGCTTCCCCTATAATTTTTTTTATTTCTTCTGTATTTTCCATTTTTCTGAATTACTATACCCTATTCGATTTTAAAAAATAAGTCAATGTTAAAGAAATACACAACCAAAGATTTTAAACAAACTCAAAAACTGGGAGAAGCTCTTGCGAAAAAAATTTTAACCCTTCGGCAAGCTCAGGGCAAGAAAACAGCTGTGGTTTTGAGTTTGCAAGGAAATTTGGGTGGAGGAAAAACAACCTTTTTGCAAGGTTTTGCCAAGGGACTGGGAATAAAAGAAAAAGTTTTAAGTCCCACCTTTGTAATACTGAAAAAATTTAGAATGCCGGCATTGAGCGGATTCAAATATTTTTATCATATTGATTGCTATAGGATAAAAAATCATAAAGATATTACGCAATTGGGATTTAAGGAAATTATTTCTAATTCTGAAAACATTATAGCTGTTGAGTGGCCGGAGAAAATAAAAAAAGTTTTACCCAAAGATTCAATTGTAATGAAATTTAAATTTATTTACCCTGAGAGAAGTCGAAGGGTTGCTCAAAACAAAAGAGAGATAGCTGTTAATTTTGAAAACGGCCTTTTAAAGTGATACAATAAAATATGGAAGAGAAAAAGTTGATTATCGTAGATTCCAATAGTCTTTTGCACAGAGCTTTTCACGCCCTTCCTCCTTTGTCAACAAAATCCGGAGTTCAGACAGGAGCAGTTTACGGATTTCTGCTGACCTTATTTAAAGCTATAAACGACTTGAAAGCTAACTATGTCGTTGCTTGCTTTGATACAAAAGCAAAAACATTCAGGCACGAAAGGTTTCAAGAGTATAAAGCTCAAAGACCACAAACCCCAGATGGTATAGTGTCTCAAATACCAATTGCTAAAGAAGTTTTAGGAGCTTTCAAAATACCTGTATTTGCGATGGAAGGTTTTGAAGCAGATGATTTAATCGCTACGATTTGTAAATTAGCGATAGAACAGGAAAAAAACTTAGAGATTTATATTGTTAGCGGAGATTTGGATAATTTGCAGTTAGTAAATAAGAATATAAAAGTTTATACTTTAGGAAAAGGCATTAAGGATACTGTTATATATGATAGAAATAGGGTTAGAGAAAGATTTGGGGTGGAACCCGAACAAATGGTTGACTTTAAAGCATTGACTGGCGACCCGTCGGACAATATTCCGGGAGTTGAAGGAATTGGAAAAAAGACAGCAGCAGAAATAATACAAAGATACGGCAGTATAAAAAACCTTTATGACGAGCTTTCTACAGATACAGCTGTGTTAAAGTCAAAAATAAAAGAGACGCTGAAGAAAAGCAAAGAAACAGCTTTTATGTCGCTTGAACTGGTCCAAACCAAAAAAGATGTAGATATAGATTTTAAAGTTCAAGATTGCAAGTTTGGAAACTTTGCCCTTGCAGAGGTTGAAAAAAAATTAAAAGATTTAGAGTTTAATACTCTTATAACCCGTTTATTATCATTAACTAATAATTAAACTTATGGCTAAAATTTCTTTTAAAATAGCTCTGCCGATAATTCTTGCAGGAATTTTTTCTATAGTCACCTTTATGGCGCTTGACTATGAGAAGTTGAGCATAGAATTTTATTTAGTTTTTTTTCTTTTGACAGTATTTGTATTTTTCTTCGGTTTTGCCATTGGCCAGAGTTTTGCTTCGCCTATTAGAAAATTATTAAACAGAGCCGTGGAATTAAGCGGCGGAAATTTGTCCAGTAGAGCTTATTTGGAAACCAAAGACGAGTTGGCGGAGCTGGCAAAGGTTTTTAATAAAATAGCCCAAGAACTTGAAGAAAGCCGCATTCTTCAAGGAGAAACAGAAAAATCAGTTGATATTAAAGTAAAAGCCAGAACACAGGCCCTAGAGGAAACGATAAACGCGTTAGAGCAAAAAGTAAAAAACAGGACCATAGAGCTGGAAAGATTAATGCAAGAATCAAGAAAGCTGCAAGAAGGGGCAAAATCAAAAGAACTGCAAGCAAGAGAGCTCAAAAAAGAATTTGATATTTTAAGATCAAAAGTGGGAAAATACAAATCCAATAAAACAACAAACAATAATGCCTGAGCTACCAGAAGTAGAAACTACTGTGCGTGGTTTGAATAGCAAGGTCCTTGAAAGGACCTTTGTTGATGTTTGGTCAGATTGGGAAAAAATCATTAAAAAGCCGAAAGAGTTTTCGCAGTTTAAAAAAGAACTAAAAGATAAAAAGATAAAAAGAATCTGGCGCAGAGGTAAAAATATTATTTTTGATTTATCGGACGATTATTCTCTTTTAGTACATCAAAAAATGACGGGGCATTTGTTGTATGGAGATTGGAAGTTGGAATCTGGGATGTGGAAACCGAAAATAAAAGGGCCGTTGGAAGATCCGCAAAATAAATTTATTCATTTGCTTTTTTGGCTGGACAACGGAAAAATGCTTACTTTGTCAGATTTAAGGAAATTTGCCAAAGTTGAATTCCAGAAGACAAAAGAATTATTAGAATCAAAAGAGTTCAAAATTTTAGGACCGGAACCTCTTGAAAAAGATTTTACTTTTGAAAAATTTAAGGAAGCATTAAAAAAGAAAAAAGAGAAAATAAAACAGGTTTTAATGGACCAAAATGTGATTGCAGGCATTGGCAATATTTATTCTAACGAAGCATTGTGGCATGCTAAAATTCATCCAGAAAAAAACATTGCCAAATTAAACGAAAAAGAGTTAAAATTGCTTTACCAAGCCATTAAAAAAGTTTTAGAGCTGGGGGTAAAACTCGGCGGGGAAAGTTTTTCTGACTACAGAAAGCCCGATGGTTCAAAAGGCGATTTTGACACAGAAAGGAAGGCATATAAAAGAGAGGGTCAAAAATGTCATAGGTGCGGCGCAAAAATAAAAAGAATAAAATTTAGCGGCAGAAGCGCTTTTTTCTGTCCCAACTGTCAAAAACTATAGCATGGTCATATTTCTTTACGGAGAAGATTCATACAGGTCAAAGAGAAAGCTGGAAGAGATAATCGAGAGTTATAAAAAAATTCACAAAAGCGGGCTGAATTTAATTTATTTTGATGCAGACAGTCAGGACTTTAAGGATTTTGCCAGCAATCTTAAAATTACCTCAATGTTTGATGAAAAAAAACTGATTGTTCTGAAAAACGTTTTTTCTAATGTAAAATTTCAAGAATGTCTTTTAGAAAACATAAAAAACTTAAAGGAAGTAAAAGATATCATCGTTGTTTATGAAAGTGCAGCAATAGACAAAAGAAACAAGCTTTTAAAAACATTAGAAAAAGAAGTTAAATGCCAGGAGTTTAATTTTTTACAGCCTTCGCTTCTTAAAAAATGGCTTAAACAAGAATTTGAAAAAAATAAAACAAAGATTAATCCTGAAGCAGAGGACCTTCTCATGGGCTTTGTGGGAAACAACCTCTGGCAAATGGCAAATGAAATAAAAAAACTTTCAGATTATAAAAGAGGCAGCGTCATAAAAAAAGAAGATGTTGAATTGCAAGTAAGAGCTAAGACCGAAAGCGATATTTTTAAAACGATAGACGCATTAGCCTCAAAAAATAAAAAGCAGGTCATTGGTCTTTTGCATAAACACATAGAAAACGGAGATAGCCCCCTGTATCTCCTTTCAATGATAAGTTATCAGTTTAGAAACCTTTTAATAATTAAAGAATTGCAAGACGCGCAAAAGCCCTACGCGGTTATTGTAAAAAAAAGCGGCTTGCATCCATTTGCAGTCAAAAAGAGCTATGAGCTTTGCAATCGGTTCTCGTTCTCGCAGCTAAAAAAAATCTACCAGAAGATTTTTCAGATAGATTCAGATATTAAAACAGGGAAAATTGAAGCGGAAACAGCGTTAGACCTATTAGTCTCGGAGATATAAATTACTTTCGTTCAATAAGCTTGGTTATTCTGGATTTTCTCCTGCCAGCAGTATTCTTTTTTATAACGCCAACTTTAGCTGCCTTATCTAAAGCCTTGTAAAGGTTGGGTAACAGTTTTTTAGCTTCTGCATTTTTTTTTGCAGACACTAAAACACCAATCTCTTTAATGAGACTTTTCATCTTATTTTTATAAACAAGATTCTGTATTCTGCGCCTTGCTGACTGGCGGATAGCTTTTTTAGCTGATTTTGTTATAGCCATATTTTTGTATTTTTTAATTTACCATAGTATAATAAAAGAAACAAGAGTAATATTAATTTTATTTTAAATTATATGCCAGAACAATTTTCATCAAATGAAACTCCGCCAGAAACTGAGCAAAAAAAATCACCAAACATTGAGCCCGATTTAGATATTGCGAAAAGAGAATTGGAAAAGCTTTATAGCCCGGAAAAATCATCAATTGACGTTGGTTTAGATGTTGGAAAAGGCATTGAAAAAGAACCGGAGATATTGGTTGATAAATCAATAGAAGCTAAACCAGAGAAAACTCCAGAAAAAGCACTAGAACAACTAAAAACAAAAATATCGGCCCCAGAGGAGGTAGAAAAATCGATAGAAGAAGTGCGCCAGCAAGTAATTGAAGCCTCAAAAAAGGAATTAGCAGATAACCTAAAAGCCATAAACGAGGCCAGAGCAAAAAAAGACAGAGCAGCTGAGTATTCTCTTTTGGAAAAATCGGAGTTGCCATTTGAGATGTCCGAGGGGAAAATTTTAAAAGAAGAAGCAGTTAAAAGAGCAGATGTTGAGCTTAAGGAAGAAAGGCTTGTCAGAATGAAGCCCGAGGAATACAGAGAAAAATTTACGGGTCGGGCGGAAGACCTAGCTGAACAAAGAAAAAGATCTGAAGTTTTGTCAAAGGTTTTAGCAAGGCGTTGGTCCTTTCTTTCCAATGAAGAAAGATTGCAATACACATCTCAAGATGGGGGCATAGATTACAATAAATTTAATGTGGAGATGGTAGGTAAAATAGACGCTAAAAGGCAAGAGTTAGAGAAAAAAGGTATTGTTGTTTCTGCAAACGCTCTTTACGCTATGGCAGAGCGGGGAATGAGGCCGGAAGATATTCAAGTAAGAGGATTTTGGGGGAAACTATTTATAGGCAGCGACATAAAAATACCGCAAGACCCGTTATTTAGAGGAGAAAAGCCCAGAGCTCACGAATTGTTTAAAAATGAATTTGAAGAAATGGTAAAAGGAAGCGGGATAGTAAGAGGTTTAGAGAGCGAGTTTAATCAATCTATAAAAGATGAGGCCAAAGCATCAATTGAGAGGCAGATTAAGAGAGGCCGGGAAATGTGGAGAGCAAAGAAGCAAAAACACACGAGAGCTATAATACAAGAAACCGTTGATGGATATAAAAAACAGCAAGAAGAAGCAGAGCGAAGAGAAGAAAAAAAGAAAGCTAAAAAACCATCAATTGAAGTAGTGGCTAGAATAGGTGAAAAAAGAACGCCTGAGCGGGTGGAAGAAATGAAAAAAATAAGAAAACAGGTTGAGGCAGATATAAAGAGAAAAAAGAAGCCAACAAAAAAGTCCGCTCCCAAAAGACCAAAAGGCAAGGGTAAATAATTGGTAAATAATTTTTACAAAACTCCGCCTTAGGTGGAGTTTTTTGTTTGTATTTGAAAACAAGCGTGTTATTATATAAAAACAGTTGTTTATCCGCACCTTGACACCAACATAAGGAATATATGCCATGAGTGAAAGAAAGGTATTTTTGTGCCGGCTTATCAGGCCTGCAAATCCGCGAGGACGGGTTAATATCTATAGTCAATTTACCAATAGAACCACGACCTACGGGCTTGTAATGGTGGCGACTGTCATCAATAAGCTTTGGGGCTGGCGGGTTGAGGTAATTGATGAAGAAAATTATCGCGGTCCAAGAGGCAGAGATGGCCTCCCCAACCATGAGGTCTTACAGCAAGAGAACCCAGCTGATGTTGTTGGATTTTACTGCGGATTGACAAGCACCATAGAGCGCGTCTGGGAATTAGCAGACTTTTACAAGTCACAGGGAGTAATTACTCTAGCTGGTTCTTGGCACGCGCACTATTGTCCAGAAGAAACCCTGCGCCATAATATTGATTTGGTGGTGCATGGCGACGCTGAGATGGAAATCATAAAAGTTTTTGCCAATATTGACAGCGGCCGTCCTTTGCACGAAGGTGTTGGGGGCGTTTCGTATTTGGATAACGATAAGGCGAGGTATGTTCTGCCAAATCTTCGAGATGCTGGTCAGATACCCGACTGCGACGAGAGGTTGGTTTTATTAGAAAACAGACTGACCTGCGAAGAATTGAGTCGGTTGCCATATCCTGATTTTGGGCTTGTAAAGTATGCCAGAATCAAGATATATCCTATTGGCAGAATCCGTGGCTGCAGTATGGGGTGCAAATATTGCACCGTAAAAGGTGGCGTACGGTTTGCCAGCGCCGAGTGGTTTTTTGGAGTAATTGACTGGCTTGTCAAAACAAGAAGAGCCGAAAGCTTTTTCATTGTAGATGACAGGTCAGAAGAAGATCTCCAAGGAACCCTCAAGTCTTTTGGGATGGTGGCCGAGAGATATGGCAGAAGACTGAGATTTACTGTTCAGATGCGCTTGGCAGCAGCAAAAAACATCATGCTTTTGGACATCATGAAAAAAGCTGGTGTTAGAGCAGTCTGTATCGGGTTGGAGTCGCCTATTGAAGAAGAGTTGAAGGCGATGAAAAAGGGACTGGCAGCAAAAGTAATGCTCGGTCTTCTTAGAGTCTGGCGCAGATACATGAAAGTGCACGGAATGTTTATCTTCGGCTTTCCTGTAGCTGGATTCAAAATGAGCATCGCAGAAAAAATACGGAGATTCAAAAGATTCATCCAAAGGGCGAGGTTGGATTTTGTTCAGGTGCTTCTGCCCATTCCTTTGCCAGGGAGCGAGCTCTATAGCGAGTACAAAGCGGCTGGAAAACTCTTCCCGTTGCCAGTTGCTGGATGGAATAAGTACGATGGAAACTTCCTCTTGCTTAAACTAGACAGCAACGTGAGCATGCGGGAGTTTCAGTCAGCTCATGTAAAAATCATGGCATGGTTTTACGGCCCATTCAGCCTTTTTAGGATGATTTACAGGACTCTGACCCTACCTGTAGATTATTTCTTGCGAGGTTGGGAATCATGGCATTCTGATTGGGGCCGCGAGGTTATATTGTGGATTGGCCACAATATTGTTACGCGCTGGCTTAAGACCAGAGAAAGCGATGAGCACATAGCAAACCTGGAACAAAAAAGCTAGGCGCATGGGACGAGCGATCGTCCTTTTTTATTTGGCCTGAGAAAAAATAAAATTTTAAACAAAAAAATAGGGCATACGCGATGCGCAGCCCTTTGCTTTTGGAGTTCTCCCCAGCAGTTAGCCGTTTGGCTAGTTGCCGGTTTTCGTCGGCGCCTTTTTCTCCGGTGGCGGAAGGAGAGGTCTGAACCTGTCCTTGCCTACCACGAGAACCTTTTTGACGCCGAGCGGCCCTTGAAATTCGCCGACATATTGCCGTCCTTGGCTGTCCTCAGCTACGACTGCAGTTGTGCCTTCGGGAGTTCTTTTCTCCCACTGAATCTGGTAGAAATCCTTTTCATCGGCTTCAGTCGCTTGTTGCGCTCGGCAGACCGATATCGTTGCCGATGCGGTGCCTATTGCAACGAAGATAAGACAGACAAGAAGGATTGCCCCCGTCTTCCAAGGCGCCCATCTTCCACGGTGGCCGGCAATTCCTGCTATTATAGCAGCAACTAAGCCGAGTGCCGCTATAAACAAACTAAAAACAAACACCAGCGTCTCCATTTTCGCACTCCTTGTGTTGAGAACTTTAGCACAACCCAGCGTTGTGCCTATTATTTAAATTAGCAAACTATTTATGATTTGTCAATAGTGGGGGTAGAAGAGAGTTTTTTAATTAGGTCCCTGATTTCTGCCGCCCTTTCAAAATCAAGATTTTTTGCCGCAATTTTCATTTCTTTTTCTAATAATTTTTTATCATGCACTTGCCAGAATTCAGAGACAATATCTTCTTTTTTAGAAAATCCCCAGTCTCGTATATCTTTAATTATGGGTTTTGGAGTTATTTTATTTTTTTTATTGTATGCTGCCTGTATTTTTCTTCTTCTATTTATTTCGTTTATGGCAGACTTCATAGAGCCGGTTATTTTGTCGGCGTATAAAATTATGCGGCCATCGGGGTTTCTTGCCGCTCTGCCCATTGTTTGGATTAAAGTTGTTTTGTTTCTTAAAAATCCTTCTTTATCTGCGTCTAAAATTGCAACTAAACTAACTTCTGGCAAATCAATGCCCTCTCTTAAAAGGTTAATGCCCACCAAAACATCATATTTGCCCTCGCGCAGATTTTTTAATATTTCCGGCCTTTCCAATGTTTTTACTTCAGAGTGCAAATATTGAGTTTTAATGCCTTTTTCTATTAAGTAATCAGAAATTTCTTCAGCCAGCCTTTTTGTTAAGGTTAATACTAAAACTCTTTGTTTTTTTGTAATTTCTTTTTCTATTTCTCCGATTAAATCTTTAATTTGGTTTTCTGTCTTTTTTATTTCTATAGAAGGCTCTAAAAGTCCGGTTGGCCTTATCAGTTGTTCTATAATATATTTGCCTGCTCTTTGTTTTTCAAAATCAGCCGGAGTTGCTGATACGTAAATTGTTTGTTTTTGCCTTTTTTCAAACTCTGAAAAAGTTAACGGCCTGTTGTCTATGGCAGAAGGCAATCGGAAGCCAAAATCAACTAAAGTTTTTTTCCTTATCTTATCTTGTACCGCCATTGCCCTTATTTGAGGCAAGGAAACGTGAGATTCATCAATAAACATTAGAAATCCGCCCTGCCCTGAACTTGTTGAAGGGTTAAAATAATTAAAGTAGTCAACTAAAGAAAAGGGCGCCTGTCCCGGCTTTCTAAATTCTAGGTGGCTTGAATAGTTTTCTATTCCATGGCACCAGCCGGTTTCTGAAAGCAGCTCTAAGTCGTAGTTTGTCTTTTGCTCTAATCTTTCAGCTTCTAACAATTTCGGGGCACCCTCTGGCTCGTTTTTTAGTTCTTTTAATCTGGCTTCTAGTTCCAGTTTTATATTATTGATGGCAATATTAACTTTGTCTTGCGGGGTTACCCAAAAATGAGCTGGGAAAATCTTTAACTTTGGCCCCAAGTTTTTATACTTTTGGCCAAGGCCTGGTTTTGTTTCAGATATTTTTTCTATTTTGTCTCCCGCAAATTCTACTCTTAATATTTTTTCACCGGTAACGATGTAAATTTCAATTATGTCTCCCCGTGCTCTGAATGTGCCGGGTTTAAAATCAATATCATTTCTTTGGTATTGCAGGTTTGTTAGAAGAGAAAAAAAGTCCCTTCTCTTTATCCCTTGTTTTAACCTTATTTCTAAAGAAATGTTTTCGTAATTTTCAGGCGAACCAATGTTATATATGCAAGAAACAGAAGCAACAACAATCACATCTTTTCTCATAGTAACGTCCTGCACTGCTGCGTGCCTCAATCTGTCTATCTCTTCATTTATTTTTGCATCCTTTTCTATATATGTGTCTGATTGCGGTATATATGCTTCGGGCTGATAATAGTCATAGTATGAGACAAAGTAGTGGACGGCGTTATTTGGAAAAAACTCTTTGAACTCCTGGTATAACTGGGCAGCTAAAGTTTTGTTGGGAGATATAATTAAGGTTGGCTTTTGTATTTTTGAAATAACTTTTGCCATTGTAAAAGTTTTTCCAGATCCCGTAATGCCTAAAAGCACCTGGTCTTTAATACCAGCTTTTAGGTTTTTTGTGAGCTTGGCGATGGCTTGCGGTTGATCGCCTCTGGGTTTAAACTTGGAAACTAATTTAAACATGTTAAGATAGAAATATGATAAGTTATTTAGAGGGAAAAATCATTTTAAAGCGCGACAAGTTTATTATATTAGAAGTCAACAATATTGGCTATAAAGTTTTTTTGTCGCGTCAAATCTTGTTAAGGTTACCAGAAATCGGCGAGACTATCAAGCTATTTACATACCAAAATGTAAAAGAAGACGCCTTAGACCTTTATGGATTTTTAACCTATGAAGGACTGGAATTTTTTGAGACGTTAATGGATATTCGCGGAGTGGGGCCCAAATCAGCTTTGGATATTTCAGCTCTGGGGTCTTTAGAAAAAATTAAAGAAAGAATTTTGGCTCAAGATGAAAAAATATTTGAAGGAATTCCGGGTATTGGTTCAAAAAAGGCGATGACAATAATTTTAGAGCTTACTGGAAAAATAAAAATGTTGGGAAATAAAAAAGATTCTGCCGACGAAGCAGAATCAGCCTTAATGCAACTTGGCTTTTCAAAACAGCGGGCAAAAGAAGCGCTGAGTCATGTTTCTGCAAATGTAAAAAATCCCGAAGAAAGAATAAAATTAGCATTAAAAAACTTAGGTAAATAATATGCAAAATATTTTTATATTTTTGATTGGTTCGTTGTTAGGAATGGTTATTACCCGGTTGTTTGAATTTATTTTAAAAACAAATAAAAATTTGAGAAATAAATACTATAAACATCATGAGATTTTTTGGGGGTATCATATTCATCACAGCACGTATGGTATTTTGTTTATTGTAATAAGTATTATTTTATTTTTTATAAATCAAGAGATATCAGCTCTATTTTGGGCAGCATTCGGCATTGGAGTTATTATCGTCCACACCATTTCAGACCGCAGGTTTATTTTTATAGAAAAACAAAGATTGTAAATGAACATAAAGGAAACAATCAAAAAATTTATACCCCCTTTTTTATTAAGCATTTATCATTACAAGCTGGCTCTATTGGGAGCTTTTGTTTTTGGTTTTCCGGGAAAGGATAAAAAAATGAAAATTATCGGGGTGACGGGCACCAGCGGCAAGTCCACAACAGTTGATTTTATAACAAGAATTTTGGAAGAAGCTGGAAATAAAGTGGCTTCAATCTCAACAATCAGATTTAAGGTGGCTGAAAAGGAATGGGAAAATAAACACAAGATGACAATGCCAGGCCGCTTTGCAATACAAAAGTTTTTAAAGCAGGCAAAAGACGCAGGGTGCAAGTTTGTTGTTTTGGAAGTTACCTCAGAAGGCATAAGGCAATTCCGCCATAAATTTATAAATTTTGATACAGCGGTTTTTACAAACTTAAGCTTAGAGCACATTGAGAGTCATAAAGGTTTTGAGAATTATAGAAATGAAAAATTAAAATTATTTAGGGCAACAAAAAACATCCATGTTATAAATACCGATGATGAAAATTCAAAATATTTTTGGGAGATTCCGGCAAAACAGAAAATCGGGTTTTCAATTAAGGACGCAAGAGAAACAAAATTTAATTTGAATTTAATCGGGGACTTTAATATTTTAAACGCTTTGGCCGCGATTTCTGTTGCAAAGGCATACGGTATTGATTTTGACATTTGTAAAAGGGCTTTGGAAAAAGCAAAAGGAATTTCAGGCAGAATGGAAGTTGTATCCGAAAATCCGGTTAAGGTTGTTGTTGATTATGCCCATACGCCAGAACAGCTGGAAGCTGTTTACAAAACTTTTAAGGATAAAAAATTAATCTGTGTTTTGGGTTCTTGCGGAGGAGGAAGGGACAAGTGGAAAAGGCCGGTTTTAGGAAAAATAGCAGGAGAATTCTGCAAAGAAATTATTATCACAAATGAAGACCCTTACGACGAACCACCTATGGAAATTATAAAGGAAGTTGCATCAGGAATCCAAAATCCAACACCTAACACCCAACACCTAATTTTAGATAGAAAAGAAGCGATAAAAACTGCTATAAAATTAGCAAGACCCGATGACGTTGTAATAATTACAGGCAAGGGTTCAGAACCTTGGATGTGCGTAGCAAATGGCAAAAAAATGCCCTGGGATGACAGGAAAATAGCCGCAGAAGCGCTGCAAAGCAGATAGCTTGCCTCCCGAGCTGATTTATGGTAAAGTGTAAAAGACATAAGGAATGTCTTTTTTATTTATTGATATGTCCAAAAAGATGCCAAAATCAATTAGAAAATTTATTCGCAGAGAAAAAGCCCGCATAAGACGGCAATTTTTGGATGTAAAAAAGCAAGAAGAGCAAATAGCAGGGTTATATAAAAAAATTAAAGAAAATATTAGCTAATATTAAACTACTATGAAAATACAAGATATTCAAAAATTATCTATAAAAATGGGTATAGAGTCAGATTTTAGAGGCAAAGAAGGCGTGCAGAAAGTTTTAGAAGACAAGAACAAAAAGTTTCAAAAAATGTCTAGCCAAGAGCAAGAAGAATTTGACAAAGAGGCGCTGGAAAACCCCTATTTAGACTCGGGCGTTTATAATGTTTCAGATGACAAAGAAATAAAAAGAGTTTTAGTGGGAATTGACGTGGGTCCCGGGGAAATTTTAATGGCGAAGGAGTTGGGAGACATTGATCTGATTATAGCCCATCATCCGATAGGAAAGGGATTGGCTCAATTAGCAGATGTAATGGATTTACAGTGTGATGTTTTAAATTTTTACGGAGTTCCGATAAACATTGCAGAGGGTCTTATGAAAGAAAAGATTTCAGAGGTTGCCAGAGGCGTAAATTCAGCCAATCACCAGCGCACGGTTGACGCGGCCAAGCTTTTAAGTTTTAACTTAATGAATTCTCATACTCCCTGCGATAATTTAGCCGCCAAATTTTTAAGGGACTTGATAGAAAACAAAAAGATAGAAAGAATTTCCGACTTAATAAATACATTAAAAGAAGTTCCAGAGTATAAAGAAGCAATTAAAATCGGAGCCGGTCCTAAAATTTTTGTCGGTTCCCCGGAAAACAGATGCGGTAAGATAGCCCTTTCAGAAATTACCGGTGGCACAGAAGGTTCTCCTAAGCTTTACGAAAAAATGGCTCAGGCAGGGATTGGCACTGTAGTTGGCATGCATGTTTCAGAAGAGCATAAAAAAGAAGCAGAAACAGCCAATGTTAATATTGTAATTGCCGGCCATATTTCTTCTGATTCTTTGGGCATGAATCTATTTTTAGATGAATTAGAAAAACAAGGAATTGAAATTGTACCGTGTTCTGGACTTACAAGATTTTCAAGAGCAAGGTCCGATGGATAAATTGTGAATAAAAAGTGTGTCTGCGGTGGATAAAAGACTTGACACTTTATATTTAAAGAATAAAATGCAAATATGAGGGGGTGAGAGATTAATTCTCAAGGACAGAGTAGTTCTAAACGAAAGAGGTCAAAAGTATATACCTAAATTCATTGTCCGAATTTGGGCTCGAGAAGAAACCTAGGTCGTTAGGAATTATAAACCCCCTCTTCAAAGGCCGCCAGATTAATTCTGGCGGTTTTTGTTTGATATAATTTATTTTTTTTGTTAAAGTGTAATAAAGGTCTAACATATTAAAAACATAAATAAAATTATGGTAAACAATAAAGAAGAAGGAAAACTAATAGGTAAAATTACCCATTATTTTTCAAATATTGAAGTGGCAGTCGTAGACCTGTCAGCGCCGCTGAAAGAAGGAGACACCATTAGGATAACTGGCGGAGAAAACACTGATTTTACCCAGACGGTTGGCTCAATGCAAATTGAGCACGAAAAGGTAAAGACAGCGAAGAAAGGAGATTCTGTTGGTATGAAAGTTAGCGAAAAAGTGAGAGAGGGATACCACGTGTACAAAGTTTAAATATATAAACATTAGTTTTACCTGTCTTAATTTTTAATAAATAAAAAAGATTTTGTAAGATTTTTGATTGAGGCATTTGAAAAAAATGAAGTTTATAGCTGATTTTCATATCCATTCAAAATACTCAAGAGCCACTTCTCCGTCAATGGACTTGGAAAATTTGGATAAGTGGGCGAAAATCAAGGGGATTAAGGTTTTGGGCACAGGAGATTTTACGCATCCAGAGTGGTTCAAATCAATAAAAGAAAAACTAGAGCCGGCAGAGTCCGGCCTTTTTAAGCTGCGCAACTTAGACTCTTCTACCCGTTTTATTCTAACCTCAGAAATAAGCTGTATTTATTCAAAAGGAGGAAAAGTAAGAAAAATTCATATTGTTGTCTTTTCCCCATCGTTTGAAGCAGTAGAAAAGATTAATGCCAGATTAAGTCAAATTGGAAATCTAAAAACAGACGGCAGGCCGATTTTAGGATTAGATGTTAAGGAATTAGCAAAAATAGTTTTAGACGCAGATGAGAATTGTTTAGTGGTGCCAGCTCACGCCTGGACGCCCTGGTTTTCTATTTTTGGTTCAAAGTCCGGTTTTAATTCTTTAGAAGAGTGTTTTGAGGATTACACAAAATATATTTACGCGATTGAAACCGGACTTTCCTGTTATGATGAGAAAACAGATGTTTTGACAAATAATGGCTGGAAAAAATTTTCTGATATAAATTACTCTGATAAAATTTGTACATTAAATATCAAAAATAATAAAATTGAATTCCAAAAATCAGTAAAAAAATTTAGTTATCAATATAAAGGTAGAATGTATAGATTAAAAACGAAAAGAGTTGATTTATTGGTTACTCCCAATCACAGGCTTTTTGTCTGCAAATGTGATTTTCGTAAGCCGCCAAAATTTTTTCTAAAAGAAGCTGAATTTCTATTTAATAAGGCAAAAAGATTTAAAAAAGATGGCATATGGATTGGCAAAAATCCAAAATATTTTACCTTGCCTGCGGTTAAAATGAATTGGGGATGCGAGAATTATTCTGGATTTAGGTATAAAAAAGAAAAAAACTTTCCCATTAGAAACTGGCTAAAATTTTTCGGTTTTTGGATAGCAGAAGGTTGGACAACTCAAGGAAATAATAGTGATTACTGCGTTTGTCTGTCTAACACAGATGTAAATCTGATGTATGAAATGAAACGAATTCTTGAGAATTTTGGATATACTGTTTTTTATTTTAAAAAAGGCAACACCCTCAGAGTCAGGGATTATCAATTGTTTGATTACCTCAAACGATTTGGTAAGTGCTATGATAAGTTTATCCCTCAAGATATAAAATCTTTATCAAAAGAGCTTTTAGAAATTTTACTTAGATATTATATTAAGGGTGACGGTCATATATATGGGCGGAGCGGTAAGGGTTTGTCTGCTACCACTACATCTATCCATTTGAGAGATGATTTGCAAGAAATAGCATTAAAGATTGGATATTCGGCATACTATAAATTAGGGTATAAGAAGGGAACCCCATTCCACGGGGTGCTTTATAAAAATAGAATATATAAACAAAATAATGATAGTTGGGTAGTTTATTTTATCAGAAGAAATATCCATGCAGTTTTACCCTCAACAAATAAGAAATATGGTCATATAGAGTCATGGATTAAATTTAAAGGGAGAGTGTTTTGTGTTTCCGTTCCGAATCATGTAATTTATGTTCGAAGAAATGGTATTCCAGTTTGGTGTGGAAATTCAGATCCAAAGATGAACTGGCGCTTGTCTCAACTAGATAAAATAACCTTAATAAGCAATTCAGATGCCCATTCGGTTCAAAAAATCGGCAGGGAGGCAAATGTTTTTGATACAGAAATTAGTTATGGCGCTATTGTAGAGGCAATTAAATCAAAAAATCCTCAAAGATTTTTGTACACCATTGAATTTTTTCCAGAAGAAGGAAAATATCACTACGATGGCCACAGACTATGCAACCTAAGCTTATCTCCTCAAGAATCTAAAAAATACAACAATATTTGTCCAAGGTGCGGCAAACCATTAGTAATAGGAGTTTTAAACAGAGTAGAAGAGTTAGCTGACAGACCAGAGGGATTTGTACCGGAAAATGCCATACCATTCAAAAGTTTAATACCTCTGGAAGAGATAATTGCCGAATCAATCGGTGTTTCAACCGCGTCAAAAGAAGTTTCTAAGATATATAGCAGTTTAATTGCAAATTTAGGCAATGAGTTAAAAATATTATTAGAAGCTGATAGAAAAGAGATAGAATTAAAATCTTCATCCAAGGTAGCAGAAGGAATTATTAGAACAAGGACAGGAAAGGTTTTTATAGACCCGGGATATGATGGAGTTTATGGAAAAATAAAGCTCTTTTCTAAAACAGAATCTATGGCATCTGGCGAGAAAAAATCTTTGTCACAGAAAACATTGTTTTAAAAATAAAAAAAGCCCCTGCCGTAGCACGAGCCTTGCGAACAAACGGGGCTGAGTAAAACGATTTCAGGTGATAGAAATAGTCACTTCAAGTTCTTCGCAGCTTCCAGCGGCTTTTTCTAGCCATCCTATGACTGCGTCTATAAGGCTTTTTATCTCCGCCGCAGCCTCCTGGATTCCTTCATCTTCGGCTCCTCCGCCCATTATCTTTATTTGACCAGGGAGAGGCCCCCGTACTTCGATTTTTTCGCTTTCCAGCAGAACTTCTAGGAGTTTTGCTGCTTCATGGGTAATATCTGTGATTCCCACGAGCTTGCTACTTTTTTCTATCACCATTTTGATAGTCCGGCTTTCTTGGACTTTCGTTGAGGTAGCCATTTTAATCGCCCTCCATTTGTTTGCGATTGCTGAATGAGCAAATATTAAAATATTCTATAACGTTTGATTTTTAAATGCAAGCTT